>Ga0335072_10008648_pt1 | contig 14744 bp, 7 predicted proteins | sample Lox_Sample_21_FD_206725 | JGI IMG/M metagenome (GOLD analysis project Ga0335072, IMG submission 206725) | Soil microbial communities from Loxahatchee National Wildlife Refuge, Florida, United States - Lox_Sample_2.1 | ecosystem: Environmental > Terrestrial > Soil > Wetlands | place: USA: Florida... | reverse complement strand
GGACATGGCGCAGCTGAGCGATAAAATCAGCAAGGAGGTGGCCGAGGTGGTCCTCAGCTCTACAAATGCCCCGGGCTTCAGTCTGAATGGAACCTTCAAAAGTGCGAGTTCGTCAATAACTCCCAGAGAGTTGTCGACATGATAAATTTATTGTACAGGTATAGCCTTTCCCTTTTTGACCCTTTTGGGTCTGTACCAATAACACCAACGCTATGAGTGTGCAAAGCCGTTACCATTCTCTCCTGCTCTCAAGGTTTTCAAAACCTTGAGTGCCTCAGCGCCTTCGTCCATCTGACTGTAAATTTCTAAAATCGACAGCAAACGTGATTTGGTGGCATTGCCGGCCGGATAGGCTTGTTTCAGGGCAGTACTTAGGTCTAGCAGCATCGTGTTCCTGACTCGAATCATACGGGCCTCCTGAGCAATGATATACGGGTGGTGAGATCCAATAATGGATTGTATGTGCTCTACCTGTTGAAAGTCGTTGACCAGGCTTTGGAGCTTCTTCGTACTTGTCCCGGTACCTCTCTCCTCAGCAGCCTCCTCGGCTTCCTCGTCCTCGTCTTCGCTCGCACTCCAAGTTTCCTCTCCCTCAGTAATCTCACTACGGCCAAGTGAAGACACCATTAGTTTCTCCTCCAACTCTTCCAGTCGCGAGTCGGCCTCTAACAACTTCCTCCCAACGTTGATCTGCCTACTGACCCTAGTCTTCTCCTCAAGAAGTCTATCAACCTCCCAACCACGTTCCCACACTTTGGATCTCACTTCTTCTACGCCTCTTTTGAACCCAAGCAAACCCATTCTAACATCTTCCACCCTTTCTTCACCACCTCGAAGATCGGAACCTAGGCTAAGGAATTGCTCATAGTTGACGTTTACAAGATCCAAAAGCTCCTTTGACAAAGCTTGAGAGCGTTCGCGTAGGTCCGACCTTAAGTCTTCCAAGGTCTGATGCCTTTCCGACAATGTAGAGAGGTATGTAGGCGCGTCGAAGTCAGGTGCCAAGAAGTCACTCCGAGGAAGAGCTTCTGGGTATGGCAGATTATCTTCATCGTCCGCCGAAGAGATGCTTCCTGAATCCCCATCGAAATAGAACCTGCTCATCTGAAAAGCATGTGCCTGCCGGCGCTTCCTGGACTCGAGCTGTGATCCTAAAGCAGTCCAAAGTGCCAGATTTCAAATGCCGTGTCACGTGTTCCAGGAAACCGAAGATATCAGCATACCTATCCGGAACAATCATGAGTGATACTGTGCCAAGATATATTTGAACACTACCTGGCTCAAACAAATCGAGACCAGCACTAGTACTGTACTTGGTACACGCTTCTGAGGCAATGTTCAACTTCTCAACAACGGCCGCTCGTGCCGATGTCGCTAAAATCCCCGCTTATTTTAGGTTATCAGATCATCTAATCTGATCAATCTCTTTCCTTCTACATCTCAAACATACGATCAGTCAATGCTTTGCACATAGCATGAATGTTTAATAGATCTGGTTGAGTTTCAAATTTTTCAATTATAGCAATCCGGGGGGCGCTCTGATGTCCATAAATCAGGGCAGTCTCCTCACTGGTTTTAGCCTCAGGCCCGCATGATGTCGTCCACACCATCATCCGCGGCCTCGCCTGCAAATATTGCGCCTACTCCGATCCTAGCAGCCAAGACATCAAATGCAGATAGCATGGCGACTACTCTGGAGACTGCCATTCCAGTCTCGGGAATTGGTCCTACGAAGAACTGGGTAATCCCACCTCGACCCAAGCCAGGGCGGAAACCGGCAACCGACACCCCACCTACAAAGAGAAAGGCGCAGAATAGAGCAGCCCAGAGGGCCTTTCGTGAACGGCGGGCTGCTCGCGTTGGCGAGTTAGAAGAGCAATTGAAGGAGACTGAAGAGGAACGACAAAAACGAGAGAGCGCGATGCACAACCAAATCGCTCTACAAACTGACAAGATCTCAAAACTAGAAGAGGATGTTCAAAGATTCAGTGAAGAGGCAAACACATGGCGACTTCGTTACTTTGAATTGCAACAGAGACTTGAAGACGAAAGTGTGGAAAAGAATGCAGCGGTTATGGAGCTGGCATACCTACGGAACGGTTCAAGGGCAACCGGAACGAATGCCGTACCACTTCCTCGGCGTCAGCAAAATCCGCAAAGAAGTCAACCTGCATCCATAACGCAGAATGAAAATACAACCTTGGGGAACGAAGCACTTGGCTGTGGTGGTTGCACCGCTACGAACAACTGTGCTTGTCTCGAGACAGCTATGACAATAGCTACTTCTGGCTGTGGCAAATGTACAGCTGATAGCCATTGTGAGTGCTTAGACGAGACATTAAAGGCTGCAGATATGGATATCACAATGGAGCACGACCTCAAAAGACCTTTTTCTACAACTCCAGCGTCAGACGATATCAAACGCCCTCGTTTTTCGATTGATCAAGCCCCACAGCAAGAGATAGACTTCACAGCTCAGTTTTCACAGGCTCGACCACGTTTAATGAGACATAGATCATCACATGACCATCTGATCCCTTCTTCTACTCGTGCACCTACTGAGTCCTGTGGTTTTTGTGCTGAAGGTACATACTGTGCCTGCGCTGAAGCAGCAGGCGCCCCGAATGCCATTATCGAAGCAGATCATGAAAACCGTCTGGCTCCACTTCTAAACGAAGTTACACCACCACCATCTGACACTGATGGCAATTCGCCAGACGTCCATGGCTTCAAACTCCCGCCACTACATCCAAACCATCAAATACATCACCCACTGCAGTCTGGGTCTGACAATACCACTATCATTCCAGACCTCCTGAGTGTACCAGCTAAGCAGTCCTACTCAGGAGAACCAACTCCAAAAGGACCCGGATCCTGCAAGCAATGTCAAGAAGACCCGAAATCTGGCCTATTCTGTCGGTCCCTTGCAGCAATCCGGGCTTGTAATGGCTCCATGAAAGAAACATCTGGTAGCTGCTGTGGCGGTTTGAACGCCGCTGGTGGAGGCTGCAGCAGAAATCAAGACAGCAGCTCTACGTTAACTCTGTCGTGTGCGGACACCTACAAAACGCTAGCAATCCATAAGAACTTCGATCAGGCCAGCGACAGCATAGACGATTGGCTTCCGAAACTTCACGCGTCTCTACCTCGCCAGACAGGGAGGGCACCACTCGACATTGAAGCTGCCAGCGTCATGAATGTCCTCAAATATTTCGACGTGAGGTTTGGTCGGAGTTAGTGGCATGACCTAAAGTCGATTGTTTGAATGGTCGAAAGCAGGCCCCTCCTATCATCGAATAGCATGGCCAATACGGTTGAGATTCCCGATATCCTTGCCATCCCACCCTTCAGCGAGCCCACTGGGACGCGTCCCTCAAAGACACTGAGGCCCACTGATTAAGTTTCTTGGCTTTGTCGTTTCAAGGATGGGTCGGTGTAGAGGGTTTGATTTGGGCTGCCTGGCGACACTGCACAATGCATTAATATGACAATGATGGCACCATAATCTCAAGATAACCAAGACGTACAGTATGAGTTCTCGGAGTCCTTCGTCAGAATAACGGTAATGGACGGCGCCTTGGTGTTTTACAGGAGAGCCTGACATAATGACATAAAATGTCACGTGCGTGATGGTATCATAGCACGGTACCCTGTCATCCATCATGGTAATATTTCATGCATTACAGTATATAGATATTAATAAAACAATGCAATTTAAATTACGGCTATCAAAGTTGGAATTCAGGTAAATTTCTGAGCCCTGCACAAGGCTCAGTGCTCTGGACCCATGCGCTGCCAACTCACACATCCCAGCTGTTTCCATTGTGCGCGAAAAAGGTCCTTAACAACTAGCACATGGCGTGTAGAGTATGGCGCAAGCGGCCGCAGAAACGGCCAGCGCATCTTGCCGCCGATGACTGTTAGCTGGAGCGGGCCTCCCGCGAATTTGAGATTACTGGCAACGAGCTGCAGAGCGATACGAAGGCGGAAGCCCTTATGGTTACTCAGTTATTACTTTGATCTTCGTATATGCGAAAGAAAAAAAGGTACACTTTGAAGCTGCCATCCAATAGATTGCTTGCCACTCTAGACATCAGCTGCATCGTTTCTCCTGTACTGCACATGCAATGTCCATGTCGAGTCCAGTCATTCTCGGCCGAAAGTACCCTCACAAAGTGTGGTTGCGGTACATCCGATGCTGCACACCCAGCCAACGCAGTGCCACCCCAGAGTGCTGCCAGAAAAGCTTTGCCTAGCAGCTGCATTACACTCAGCACAGTGGATCTGTGGGAGGCTGAAAGCAGTCATCTCCAAGACTGGCTTCGGTGATTTGTCTAGGTGGCTGGGTAGCCGTTTAGGAGAGTGGTGTTAATCCTTGCACGTCATGTCTGTGCTCAGCGTGAAGGGTGCTGGTGATTGGTGAGTATGGCTGCAGAGACATGGATTTGTTGGCAACATGGTCCGCCAGCATGGCAGTCGGCGAGTGATGATCTACGCAGCTTCTCAGTGCCGGGGGCCTTTCGTTGCCTTTATGCGCAGGTCCTGAATCCGTCTGCAACCCTTTCTGCGAATTCAGAATTCTACAGCTCGAGTTGCGACAGAATTGATCCTTCTTGAAGACGAAGTTGCGCAGGCATGAGAGCGACGGCGACCACTACCACTTCTTATCGTTTATCTTGTCGCGGAATCTGCCCCGCGCTCAACCCGCAAATCACCCACGACGTCGAGTTGATGGAAGGCTAAGAGATCTTTCGCGCAATTTGTTTAAAGGCTTCTAACAAATTTGTCCAGACTGGTGTCTCGCAGCTGGGGAAGCTCGAGACTGTTACCAGTATACATCCAGATGGAGAGATGATCCAGATGCAGCGTTCCTTCTCCCTTCCTGGGCATTCGCATGCCTCCCCTCGTATGTAACTTTTGTCATGAACGGTTCCTCGGATTTGGCTGGGTCGCGATCGAGCATGTAGCTGACTTGAATTTCCTATATAGCTCTGTCTCCTACTATAGATCTCGACTCTTCAAGGAGTCCGACTCCTGCTCCTATCAAACGATTCTCCAAACCGCAATGGCTTCTTGGCCCTGAAAGCCCTCATACAATAAGCCCAAAAGACTCTAAACCGGCCACTCAGGCGCAGCAGTCTTCCGATGCAGACGCTACATCTTCTGCTGCGCCGACCACCGAAGCGTCCGCGCCTGTGCTTGGGAGGAAGGTTCCATACCTTCCCTTATTGCAAGATGTATCGCAATACACGAATGTCCGGTTAGGAGATGCCACTCCAGAGTCTGCATCTACTACCCTGGAGGAACTTGCACACCTGGTCAGGCTCTCGAATTACCAGGAGCGCAAGCGATCCCAGTCCCGCATCCGTTTACAAAGGTCCTTGGTTTCAACGGCTCTCTCTGCGCGTCTGGCACGCTGTGGAGATCTTGCCCATCGGACATTGGTTGAAAATTTCAGAGCAGATGACAAGAAGAGCTTTGCGAATCTGTATAATGCTATACATGATGTGCGCAACTCGTGTGATGCCACAAGGCGCTATGCCTTATTGGAGCCTGACCTGGATATTGGTCGGTCCAAATTGGATAGAATGGATGATCCAGGATCTTTTACTACTTTCATGCATGAAATTCCAGACCGGGCCCGTGATACCTTACTCCACTTTTTAACCCAAATACGGACCAACCCAGAATTCTTGGCTGGCCGTATCTCCAATCTTGCGGCCTCTGAGATATCTGCACTGACCTTATTTCACCGAGGATTGGAACCTATTGAGTCTGTTTTGCCATTCCATAGTCGTGTCAGAGGCCACAATCCGAGTTCAAATCGCAATTCCGCATATATGCCTTCTGCTGTTGAACGCTTGCTCTCATTTCAGCGTCATGACCCTTTATCTGCCCTTATTCATACATGTTTTGCGAATTCTGCAGGTCCAGACTCCGCTGAGGATCTCCGAAGAACCGATGTTTGGGCTACTGTATGTGCCAGACTTATTGCAGATAGTAAAAGTGGGGCAGAGTCTTTCATATGCAGTGTTCTAAATATTTGGACCGCAATGCGAGACTGGTCCGGGAGAAGCAACATGGAATGGTACCTGATGAAAATACTGGAAGATGGAGCATTTCTATTGGAAAAAGCCGAGGATCAGGCTGGTACCCGAATCCATGTTGAGCCACGGAACGCCAAAGACTCTATCGCCGCAGATGAATTTTATGAAGCTGCCGTGAAGAGTCTTTTCGAAATTGTGGATGACCCAGGAGCTGGTGGTATTCCAGAAGGGCTAATTGAACTTGGCAATGCGATCCTTCGCAAGCTTGATCCCAAAAGGCATAATGCCACGAGACTTCTCCTTGTCTCCAAATGGCTATTCTCTGTTTTCCTTATAAATGCTATCATTCATCCTGAAGTACAGAATCTCACCCTTTTATCAAAGCGAAGACTGACTTTTTCAGTCTTATGGTATGATGTCGGAATATCATATCACTGAATATGGAAGACAAAAAATCTTAAAGGAGGTCGCCATGAGAGTACAGAGATTTGTAGTGGACTTGACCTGGTATGAGGGACCTGAATACTTTACGCAAGACCTTGCTGACACGGTCTGGTAGGAAGCAATCGCCTGCCACGCCTCCAGACATCCGATCCCATATCGAAAATATTATGGCGCGATTTCGGACTGCAAGGCATTCGAAATCGAATCCGAAATTGCTCCCTGCGAGATCCATCACGTCGTTGAGAGAAACCATTGAGGTACATCCATATCTTGTCATCAGCCCTTCTGACCTTGTAACAATGGTAAATGCACTTTACCCAGAACGGAGGCCAATTTCAAGCTCGCTGGAGAAAGATATCCACTTAAACGGATTGCGCTCAGGTACATCCTCAATATCGGGAATGTCTGGCATTTCCATGCCCACGACAATGCCTCCACCATCACGTGGTTTTGACACGGCCTCGATTATCAGCACCAGTGAATCTTCTGTTTTTAGTGACACAACGTCGCGTGAACCCCTTCTTGATGACGGGTCAAGTAACAACCGCTTCTCATCTACGTCTATTTCTTCCATGAGCCAGGGACCGAGAGTCGAAGATGAGGCTCACAAGCTGCGTATGGCTCTCGGAGAGATGTCCCATACTCTTGGAACTGACGTTACGTCTGGTTCTTGTCACCCATGTGCGGAACAGTGGGCTGTTCTGTTCATGGATTCAGATGGACAGCATCTTTCAACGCAAATGATTCATGACTATGATGATGACGTTGAGGAAGAGGAAGACACATCGAGCAGTGAGAGCGACCTTGACCTTCCTGGGTCGAAACCAGATCTAGACAAGGAGTACCATCAGTTGCGGGATTCTATTTTAAGGCTTGTCGAGGATTATGAAATTCCACTTACACCTGACATTAGGAATGGGCCAAAGACCTTCAGTAATAGAACTAGTATGGAAGGCCTCCGAAAGAAAAGGCGTGCTCGTAGCAAGCCTACCCTGGAGGAGCCAGTTTTGCATTCTCGGAATCCTTATTGGACTCAAGATGTGTCGCCTCGTCACGCAAAGCAGGAGAAAGCTCCACCCGAGCGATCGGAATTATATCATGAGATCGACGACGACAAGGAGTCAAATGCCACCGAGGAACAACGTCCTGTACTACTCAAGATGCTTGAGGCTGCAGAGAGTCAATGCAGAGCTCAGTCGGACTTTGTTAACGCTCATCTCTATTGGAGGACATCACAACAACTACAGCAACTATCTTCTAACACCCTAAAGCAAAACGGTTTTGTTTCTCTTCTGAACATATTCTCACGCGGCCCACGGGATTCACTCAGGAGGTCGGCAAGCGCTATTGAGGAATACGACGCTTGGCTTGTTTGGTTGAAGCAATCCCAGGAACGACATGATGTGACCATTGAGACCATGATGAAACGTATCAATGCATTGCGGGACAAGATGTGGTATGTTACTGATGTCAGAAATTCTGCGGCTTACGAAAACGCTCGAGCTGTTGCAGTCGCACTGAAGACGATGGGGACACCAAAGAACAGTAAAAGTCTTAACTCTGGTCGCCCGCGCAACGCCTCACGAACTTCAAGTAATAACTTTCTACTGAAGACTGAGGCGCAGATCCTTGATATATTGGCAGCTATAGAAGAACACGGTGGTCTAAATAAGCTGTCAGACGATCAGTCGGACAAGACGGCGAGCTGGTTATCGCAGTGCGGAATCGAGAATTTTTGCAAAGGCGAGGAACGTATCCACAGATTTTGCTTGGAGATCGAAACATGCATCAATAAGTTGGTGGGCGATAGTTTGATGGAGGGGCCAGTTCTATGGTCTAGTGAGTTGTACTACCGCGACAAACGCATATTGGATAGTGGCAGACAGAAGGGAGATCTAGTTCTCACAGGGCTTGGAACGCTTAGCATATCGACCGATTTTAGTCAGGAGCCCGATTCGGGACGTAGGAGTATTCGAAGTATCGACATGACTCCTCCTATGAGATCAGGCGCAAGGGATCTACGGTCCATGTCTGCCAGAAATGGTTCTCAACAGAGTTTTGATTCCAGTAGATGGAGCATATCAAGGAGTAGTACCGGAGGCGACATTATGGATTCTCAGGATTACTTTGGTACCGCTAGTCCAGTGTTGACTATTGACTCAGCCACTACTTTTTGGTCACCTTTTCACACCCGTGTGCAGTCTCCTTCGACAAGCCTTAGTAGCTTTCGTCCAGGAACTGCGTCTACGACGAATGAGACGGTAATGCTCTCCAGCTCTGAGAGTGCTAGCATCGCGGCAAAGCAAAAGTTTCTGGCGGACTTGAAACAGACTCTCACAAGTCTCCTGATTAGCGATCTTGGCACTCTAGTGTTTGCACGTGGGAGTGAAACAGATTCATGGTTTTCAGGTGATTTAGGTCAAGAGTGTATGGATAGGAAGGATCGTCAGGACCGAAAGATCAAAAAAAGGAAGCGTGTTATCGAGAAGAAAAAGAGCTTCCGAGATCTGCGATCTGCACAAAAGATAGATTCTCCTGTCCTAGAGCACCCCGAAGCAGCTGATGATAGGAGAGAAAAAGGCATGGGAACAGTGGAACGACCCATAAGTGGCAACATGACTCCTGAGAATCACTCACAGGCCGACAGCTCCTCCACTAGTAGCGATGCCCTGAGCCATTCATCGCATAGAAGACAGACATCCAAAGAGGCACAGTCCCTCGAGTTTCCATATAGGGCAGCATTCCACAGACTGCTGAAGATGTTTTCCGTCCATCCAAACCCTTTCACAAAGTTAAACTCGCTATACGAACTTGAGCGTCTTATAGTTGCATCACTCACATCCGCACGCCGCCGCAAGAGCATGCGCCAAGACGCCATGCCAGCATCCCCTCAATCACCAAGTTTTCCTGTGGAGTTTACATCACGCGAAAGTGGCTTCGTAAATACACGGGCGAAGAACTTGGATGAGGCCATCGATAATGTCAAAGAGCGACGTTCACACACAATTTATCAGACAGAGGAATACCCGCCTGTCCGAAGAGCAGCCGACAACCGCTCAATTACTGGCGCAAACGCGGCCAGCACTGACATGATTGTTGATGTGCTACAAGACCTCTTTCGTGAAGCGGAAATACGTCCCAAGACTCTCTTTCGTGATCTCCAATTCGTTGCTGCGTTCGTTCCTGCGTCGATTTTAGATAAGACAGACCGAGGCAAGGCATTTTGGGATGCCGGTCTCGCTGCATTGGGCTTGAAGCAAGACGTCTGCCGCACACTAATTGAAATCGCCGATGAGATCGTCCTCCACTACACTCAGACCCGACAAGCATCAACCATGATCCCATCAGAGGCCAAGGACGCGGCCAGAGGCCAGATCATGAAATACAGCATGCAAGACGCTGCAAAGATGTGGACCATAACAGCCAAGGAAGGAGACCCTGTGGCAGAGCGCGAGCTGGCCATTTTCTACTTGACGCATCCGGAGTTGGTAGAAAGGACAACACTGCCACTGACGAAGCCAAGAGAGATTTTCAAGGCTCAAGTAATGGAAATGCATGGCGGAGGGGCCAGCGGAGGGAAGGAAGGCGACCGCGAGAGAAGCGATCCCGCTACCATGTGCGTGGCGTATCATTGGATGGAGCTGAGTGCGAATGGGGGCGACGAGCTTGCAAAGAAGTATCTGAGGCAAAGAGCGGAGCTGAATGCACTTCCTTAAATCCTTTTGGCCTGCGACACCGGATGGCTCTTGTGATGTTATTTATTTGCGTCTTGTTTTGTCAGATACCACGGTAACAATTTCACTGCATTTAGCGTAATGGGTGGGATGGTTTTGTCCATATTAGATCATGCTGGGGGTTCTGGATACGACAGGAGAAACTGTACTGTCTGCTATACTATTACAATATAAAATGAAAGCTTTCCGTGCTGGATCACGATAGTGAGATCCAGCTATCCCGTATTCAGTAATGATCACGGGCTATAATAGCATGGGCACAATATTATCTTGGAACAGAAAAGGAAGTGGCAACATCATGCTGCGATAATTTCGAGAAGGAACATTCATGTTATTACTTCAAAGTTTCTTTGCCATTTCATTCTAAAATTCATAGCTGTAGCACTCCATGGTGTACAGATATTCACAGATATTCATTATTTGCGAAACCATTCGCTCCACAAATGTCCAATGAAACGCCGCTCCAGATGCTATTGTTATACATTTGATATCCCTACTTTACATCCCACATCCAATCAAGATACGCCAGATGTTCACCCAGAACTTTTCCACTACCAAATGCTCAAACACAGGTCCACTCAGCGAAAACACACCATCTCGCACTCCGGTCGGCAAGCACGAGTCCCCTCCAGACGCCTTTCTCACCACACTTAATGATTGTCTCCCAGGTACCACCATCTGTAGTCTCGTAGTTTTGACTGGTATTTGATCCTCTATCCTCCTTTCTCATGAGCCGGAGTATTTTACCGCTGGGAGCTTGGATGGCTAGTTTTGCTGGCTTCTTTGTCGAATAGGTATTGGTAGTGCTTGGATTGGACCCTGATGCCGAGGATGCTGACATCGACATTGCAGATGAAGGACGCATGAAGGGGATTGGTGAGGTTCCTCCAGGATTTGGAGAGGATGGAGAGAGCGAAGAAGGATGTTGCCGTACCGCAAAGACGAAGGTGTTGTTAACGACCAGGCGTCGACATTGCGGTTGTGCCACGTAGAGATCGTGACGTTGCGCATGAGGAGTGGGATGTCGAGTCAGGAAGTTGTAGGGAGGGTTCTCTCCAGTATGAATAATAGGCAGCGCGATGGCAAGAGGATGAGGAATGTCCTTAATTGAGTGCATGAGGCCTCGCTTGCCGGCATACACCTTGAGCACGCCATGGCCTTCATCACCCGGCAATAAAGCCTTCACTGTGTAGCGTTTCTGGCCTCCGACCCACTCAGCTTGGGAAAGGGCAGGTTTCTTGACTAGCTCTCCACTTTCAAAGAAATCACCGTCTGTGTCACGCTCAAATGCTCGAGCCTCAACTTCAGCAACGCATTCAACATCTGCAGGTACGACAAACTTGATATGTACAAGTTCAAGGTCCTCGATTCGAAGGAGGCTTGTATCGTAATCGACAAGCTCTAGCGTATTTTTGAAGAAGGGAGGACAAGCACAAGGTAGTGCTAGTAGTATGTCGTGAGCAACTGGAGGGCAAATGTGCTGTTGCTGGTGACATTCCGGGATATGAGTCCAGCATATCTCCATGGGCCTCGCTAGAAACCACCAACTTTCTGCGATCTGCGGACCTGTACTGGAGTAGAGACTGCGTCGAGGATTTGTAGGACTTGCAAGCGAGCAGTCCATTATCCTCCATTCGCCGTCTGCAATGACAGCATTCCACCAATGATTTGGACGAGGCATTAGACCTATTTCTGGGACTTCACCCGGAGATTTTAGATAACCCCGAACAACCTCACAATGTATGCCAACAGCAGCACACATTTCCATCACCAGGACTGCTACCTCCTCTGCGCAACCTCGCTTTGTCTGTATGACTCTTCTGGAATCAACGTTGCCTTCAAATTCTTCCTCCCAAGAAATCTTCTCGCTTACCCACGTGAAGATGGCACGTAGCCGCTGTACATCGCTCTTGTAAGGTCTGCATACATATCCGGTCGCAAGGCTAGTAGGATTGGTCATTGGAGGCAGACTGTTGATGAACCTTGAGTTCTTGTCAACCAAGCTCAAATTAACTGTCTGGAAATTCGTGGGCTCCGTTACTGGCATTCCGTTGACACTCTCGTCTCCTTCAGTAGTTTGGTAAAGTTCCTCGACAGGGCTGAGAGCAAGGTAGTCCATCATTTGGCACCTTTCTCTTCGTTCCACCCGCTCTATGCGGCTCAGTGAATTCGACCTGTTGATGTCCCTTCGTACTTGTACCCAGTCTATTCCGGAACCTCCAAGTCCCATTTCATGTGCAGCGCTTCCGTTGTTCTGAGCAGTCGTAAAGCCACCCGCAATAGCCGTGACGCCATCCGGAATCATGCTCCTGGATGGTGCGGATGATCGAACAACTTCGCCAGCTGCAATACTACTGCGGGCGCTGGCAGCACTCGTCTTGGCCGACTCCATGATTTTCTTAAAGAAGCCGCTCTTTTTCGGCTTGGGCGTGACAAGTCCTCCCAAAATGCTACCGCCTTCCAGAGCAGTCTCATGCCAGCCCGCTTGCGATTGAGACCTAGAAGGTTGAGAGCCGTGGCTGCTGTGAAATGTGATGCCAGTAAGTGGTGTCTGCGGCCTACTATTACCACCATTCAAGATCGAGAAATCATCTCTACGGGTTCCCATAGCACTTTGAGCGCGACCTTGTAAAGCTTGCTTCTTTCTTGCAAGGCTTCCAGCACTTGTTGAACTAAACGCACCTGCTGAGTGGCCACTCATAATACTCCGCTCAGTTGCTTGTGTGCTTGAACTGTTATTTGTTGTAGTGCTTCGCACGCCAGATGATGAACTCGTGGAGCTGGTTTTGGTCGTGAACGTACGTTCGAGCATTTGCCTGCCGATATCGAAAGCGGATTTTCGGTGTCGCAATTTAGGTTCTACTGGAATACTCTCACCTAACGAGGATTTAGGCCTGCTCTCGTAAGAGTTCAGCTTGGGAGGAACAGCCGGTGGACCCATACTCGATTCAGAACATTTATTGGATTGCCTGGTGCTTTCCTGGTGCATTTTTTTGAGCCTATTTTCCATACGTGCCACATAGTTGCTCAAGTCGGGCGGTTGCTGTTCACCCTGATAAATATCGTGATCGCGTTCTTCATATGTATTTCCAGTAGCATAACCTTCATAGTCCTGATCTGGACCGAGGATTCCCATGGAAGTGTTGGGTCGTCCAGGGATGTTGTGTCTTGCCGCTCGTATATACGTTTGATCGAAAGCTTCAGGTGACCAAGGGTCTAATGGCTGTTCCGGAGACTCAGTTCTTTGTGACATACCCATATCTTGTAGAGATGACATCACATCTTCCATAGCGGTTCGCAAGGGTGAAGGCGTCAAACCCGAAGCGCCAGGTGATGGTGGACATGGAGACACGGCACGAGAGGTGTGAAGACCATTGGAATGCCGGCTGTGTGAAGCTTGAGGAGTCTGCGGGGGGCATGCATGGCGATGCGGGGGAGGCGGTGGTGGCGGTGATTCGGCCTCTACCAATTCTGGAGCTGGCGAAGCCACCCTGGAATGATAACCATTGCCAAAAGGCGGAGCTGGAGAGTTTGCTCTTGATCCATAGCCATTAAACTGTTCCGGCGAAGGAACCCGCGATATGTTATCATGGACGCTATACGGGTTCGGAGAAGGCCCCCTAGAGATACTCCTCTGGGCGATTGTAGGGTTTGTAGAGAATCCGTTAGATCTTGATAAACTGTCTTGCTTTTGGATTTCGACCCGTTTCTGGGCCGCCAGATCTGGTGCAGCATAGGCTTGAAAGGGTTTTCGAAAGGCCTTTTTTTTAACCTCTTTGGGGGGTTGTGGATTAAACGGATTTGGGCTAGGCGATCTGTCTGGCATTGGGCTCGAAGCTCGACTGGCAGGCTGGAAGCTGTCATCCAGAACCTGAACGAAATTTGACGGAAACAATCCAATCATGCGTTTGTCACGACGCAACCGCCCCATCCACCACGATCCGTCTCCTGCATTCAAGCATTCTATCAAATCTCCTTCAACAAATCCGAGGTCCCGTTTGGACTAATTCAGAACTTGTTAGCTTACCATTCTGCACATCTGAGGATAACGTTGTGTTCTTACCTCTCCACCCCACGAATAGATTGCTCTGCACCAGCAAGGGAATCGTGTCGGAAGTTCTGGCGGCGCAGGCACCATTTTCCTAGATTTGGCCAAATAAGAGGCTTATGGAGTGAATATTGTGTTATATAGTCAGCCGTTGTGTTGCGCCGAACAGCACGCCTCGGTCAACGTTTTTCTTGGACACGGCACATCTGGCGCGCGACTTGACTTCAGTGATGAGAGTTTGGGACGTGGTAGTTCAAATGCATGTGAGGTGTCTTAGATAAGATGTTCGATATAGCAAGGCGAATATCAAAAAAGACAGTGCGACATTGTTATCTAGAGATCGATGTTTAGTAATTACCTCAGGCTGTAACTTCTGCGTTTTCGTCGCCCCAGCAACCGGTCACAGGGTCCGGGACCCCTGCAAGGCCCCCGAGCTTAAGAGGCCGCTCTTGCATGGCCATGCAATCTGGT
>Ga0335072_10008647_pt1 | contig 14744 bp, 10 predicted proteins | sample Lox_Sample_21_FD_206725 | JGI IMG/M metagenome (GOLD analysis project Ga0335072, IMG submission 206725) | Soil microbial communities from Loxahatchee National Wildlife Refuge, Florida, United States - Lox_Sample_2.1 | ecosystem: Environmental > Terrestrial > Soil > Wetlands | place: USA... | reverse complement strand
GATCGTCGTCTTGTTCGACCCCCGCCGACCATCGCTGGTGCCTGTCGAAGCGATCGAGCATCTCGGCGGCGAGGTGCAATACACCGAGGAGATGCCCGTCGCGGTGCCGTGGTCACTGCCGGCGGCACGGCCGGTGGACACCGGAGAGGACGCGCCGGTGTTGCTGTCGTCTGACCCCGACCACCCCGCCGTCACCGCCCGACTGGCCGCCGGAGCCCGGTTGATTGCGGCGCCGGACACCCCGCGCGGCGAACGACTGGTCGACGCCGTCGCGATGATGGACAAGCTGCGCACCGCCGGACCCTGGGAGAGCGAGCAAACACACGATTCGTTGCGCAGGTTCCTGCTCGAGGAGACCTACGAGCTGCTGGACGCGGTCCGCAGCGGCAACGCCGACCAGCTGCGTGAAGAACTCGGCGACGTGTTGCTTCAGGTTCTCTTCCACGCCCGCATCGCCGAGGACGCGCCGCAGCACTCCTTCACCATCGATGACGTCGCCGTCGCACTGATGCGAAAGCTTGGCAATCGCGTGCCAGGAGTGCTTGCAGGCCAATCTATTTCGCTTGAGGATCAGCTGGCTCAGTGGGAAGAGCGCAAGGCAGCCGAAAAGTCGCGTAACTCGGTGATGGATGAAGTACATACCGGACAGCCTTCATTAGCGCTGGCGCAGAAGGTTATTCAGCGTGCCGAGAAGGCTGGGCTGCCAGCCGACTTGATCCCTGCCGAGATCACCGCACTCTCCGTGTCGGCCGAAATCGATGCGGAAAGCTGTTTGCGTACAGCAGTTTTGGAGTTCGTAGACACGGTTCGCGGTGTCGAGAGGGCGATAGCGGCCACGCGCCGCGGTGACAGCGTTCCCGAGGAGTTCGATGTAGCCCCGCTCGGCGAGATTACCGAGCAGGAGTGGCGCGAGCACTGGGCGTCGGCCGGATCGGCTGTCGATGGGGAGTTGGGCCAGCCGACCGAGGACACCGATGCGGCCGGCGATGGGGCCGAGGACAACGAGGACAACGCCGACGAAGAGCCTGCTGCCGCGTCAAAGGGGACCGGTCGAGGCTCGAAGAAGCGCGGGGGCCGGCGCTGAAGCCGGATTAGTTCGGAATCAGGGCCTTTTTCGGATCAGCGATCACCGTGGTGTTTGCCCAGCCAGTACTTGTGGGCGGGTAACGTACCCTGTGAGGTCGCGAGTGCGAGTGGTCGGAATGGTTCTAACCTTGCTAGCCAAGGTTGCCGGTAGCTAATCGATAATTAGCTGAAATTGCGGCGCGTCGGTGCGGTAGGTCCCCCGAAGCGACCGGAAAGTCCCGAAACTCATGGGACGATGACTATGCGAAGTTGATGTCAGGGAGTTGAAGGGGAGCGTGGTGTCGCCGAGGCGTTGGTTGCGCGCGGCCGCTGTGATCGGCGCGACCGCGATGCTCATGGCGTCCAGCTGTACCTGGCAGCTCAGTCTTTTCATCCCCGACGGGGTGCCACCGCCGGCCGGGGATGAGGTGCCGGCGGTGGACACCCACGCCAGCGGCCGGCCCGCGGACCAGTTGCGGGACTGGGCCCAGCAACGGTCGTCGGGGTTGGAGATTCCGGTCATCGCGCTGGAGGCCTACGCGTATGCCGCGCGCGTCGCCGAGGTCGAGAACCCGAGGTGCCATATCTCGTGGACCACGCTGGCGGGCATCGGGCAGGTCGAGAGCCATCACGGCACGTATCGGGGCGCGACGCTTTCGCCCAACGGTGATGTGAGTCCCCCCATTCGCGGTGTTCGTCTGGACGGCAGCGGCGGCACCCTGCGCATCGTCGACACCGCGGAAGATGCAATAGGTGGCGCGGATAATGGCGTCGGGGTGGTGCGCGCGATGGGACCTATGCAGTTCATTCCCGAGACATGGCGGTTGTACGGGGTCGACGCCCATAACGATGGCGTCGTCAGCCCGGACAACATCGATGACGCAGCGCTGGCGGCAGCGGGCTATTTGTGCTGGCGTGGAAAGGATCTCGGGACACCCCGAGGGTGGATAACCGCGCTGCGCGCTTACAACAACTCCGGCATTTACGCGCGGGCCGTTCGGGACTGGGCGACCGCCTATGCGGCAGGTCACCCGCTATAGCAGGATGTATCGCGGACCCAAGATTTAGGCTAAAGGCGGCCCGCCGGCATCAGCTAACACGCAAGGAGAATCCCAGTGCCGATTATCGAGCAGGTCGGGGCCCGCGAAATCCTCGATTCTCGCGGTAACCCGACGGTCGAGGTCGAGATAGCTCTGATTGACGGGACGTTTGCCCGTGCTGCGGTGCCGTCCGGCGCGTCAACCGGGGAGCACGAGGCCGTCGAGCTGCGCGACGGCGGCGAGCGTTACGGCGGCAAGGGTGTGCAAAGGGCAGTGCAAGCCGTGCTCGACGAGATCGGCCCGGCGGTGATCGGACTCAACGCCGACGATCAGCGGTTGGTCGACCAGGCGTTGGTTGACCTCGACGGCACCCCGGACAAGTCCCGGCTCGGCGGCAACGCGATCCTGGGCGTCTCACTTGCCGTCGCCAAAGCGGCCGCCGATTCTGCCGAGCTGCCGCTGTTCCGCTATCTCGGCGGGCCGAATGCGCACATCTTGCCGGTGCCGATGATGAACATCCTCAACGGCGGCGCGCATGCCGACACCGCCGTCGACATTCAGGAATTCATGGTGGCGCCGATCGGTGCGCCGAGCTTCGGTGAGGCGCTGCGCTGGGGTGCCGAGGTGTACCACGCACTGAAATCGGTGCTGAAGAAACAGGGGCTGAGCACCGGGCTGGGCGATGAGGGCGGTTTCGCCCCCGACGTGCCCGGAACCACCGCAGCACTGGACCTGATCAGCTCGGCGATCGAATCGGCGGGCCTGAAACCGGGTGTCGATGTGGCCTTGGCCCTCGACGCGGCGGCCACCGAGTTCTACACCGACGGGACCGGCTACGCCTTTGAGGGCAGCACCCGCAGCGCTGAGCAGATGACCGAGTTCTACGCCGGCCTGCTTGGCTCCTATCCGCTGGTGTCTCTCGAAGACCCTCTCTCCGAAGATGATTGGGACGGCTGGGCGGCCCTGACGGCGTCGATCGGTGACCGGGTGCAAGTCGTCGGCGACGACATCTTTGTCACCAACCCCGAGCGGCTCGAGGAGGGTATCGACAAAGGCGTGGCAAACGCCTTGCTGGTCAAGGTGAACCAAATCGGGACACTGACAGAAACGCTCGACGCTGTGGTGCTTGCTCACCAAAGCGGGTACCGCACGATGCTGAGTCACCGTAGCGGCGAAACCGAAGACACCACGATCGCCGACCTGGCGGTGGCGGTGGGCAGCGGTCAGATCAAGACGGGCGCACCCGCCCGAAGCGAACGCGTCGCCAAATACAATCAGCTGCTGCGGATCGAGGAGGCGCTCGGCGACGCGGCCCGCTACGCCGGCGATCTGGCTTTCCCGCGATTCACGCTGGACTCGAAATAGGTTGATGGCCAAGTCCGATCCGAAGCGCCGCTCCCCGGCATCACGCCCGGGGAAAGCCGGTGATCCGGGTCGGCGCCGCCGCTCCACCAAGGCCACCAGGGCCGGCAAACCCTCGCAAACCGCAACCCACGCCACCCGCAACACGACGCGGATGCTGCGTGAGCACGTCGTCGAACCCATCAAGCGCCAGCTCGCCGAATCCGTCGAGCAGCGGTCGGACCAGCGGCTGGGGTTCACCGCGCGGCGGGCTGCGGTGCTGGCCGCGGTTATCTGCGTGCTGACCTTGACCATCGCAGGCCCGGTACGCACCTATTTTGCGGAACGCACCGAGATGAATCAGTTGGCTGCGAGCCAAGCTGCGCTGCGGCGCCAGATCGCCGACCTCGAGCAGAAGAAGGTCAAGCTCGGTGACCCGGCCTACATCGCGGCGCAGGCCCGCGAGCGCCTCGGCTTCGTGAAGCCGGGAGACATTCCGTTCCAAGTCCAGCTTCCGCCGACGGCGGCGACTCCGCAGTCAGGATCCGACACGGCCAAACCCGCCAGCAGCGATCCGTGGTACACCGCGCTGTGGCATACCATCGCCGACGCCCCCCACCTGCTGCCGGCCCCGCCGACCCCCCCGGCTCCCGGTGGTTGATCGTGCAGACCTGGAAGCGGTGGCGCGTCAGCTCGGTCGTGAGCCGCGCGGGGTGCTGGAGATCGCCTACCGCTGCCCCAACGGTGAACCGGGCGTGGTGAAGACCGCGCCGAAACTTCCTGACGGCACACCGTTTCCGACGTTGTACTACCTCACTCATCCGGCACTGACGGCCGCCACGAGCAGGCTCGAGACGACGGGACTGATGCGCGAGATGACCGAGCGATTGCAGCAAGACCCCGAATTGGCGGCCGCGTACCGGCGTGCCCACGAGTCCTACCTGGCTGAGCGCGACGCCATCGAACCGCTGGGGACCACGTTCTCGGGTGGGGGGATGCCGGACCGGGTCAAGTGCCTGCATGTGCTGATCGCGCACTCCCTGGCCAAGGGGCCGGGCTGCAACCCGTTCGGCGACGAGGCCCTGGCGATCCTGGCCGGCGAGCCGGCGCTGTCGGGCGTCCTGGTGGGGGGTCAATGGTGAGCCGGCTCGCCGCAATCGACTGCGGTACCAACTCGATTCGGTTGCTGATCGCCGACGCGGACGACGGGAAGCTGCGCGATGTGCATCGCGAGACCAGGATCGTGCGGCTGGGGCAGGGTGTCGACGCAACCGGTCAGTTCGCATCGGACGCACTCGACCGAACCAGGGCCGCGCTGGCCGACTACGCCACGCTGCTGCGGACGCACACTGTGGAGCGGGTGCGGATGGTGGCCACGTCGGCCGCGCGCGATGTCTCCAACCGTGCTGTCTTCTTCGCGATGACGGCCGACGTGCTGGGCGCGGTGCTGCCCGGCGCGGTTGCGGAGGTGATCACCGGCGCCGAAGAGGCTGAACTGTCGTTTTGCGGTGCGGTCGGTGAATTGGACAGCGCGCGAGGACCTTTCGTCGTCGTCGACCTGGGCGGCGGCTCGACCGAGATCGTGGTCGGAGGGGGATCCGGCGGAGACGGAGTCGTAGCCAGCTACTCGGCCGACATCGGCTGCGTCCGGCTGACCGAACGCTGCCTGCACTCGGACCCGCCGACAGCGCAGGAAGTGACGGCAGCCCGCCAGGTGGTGCGCGAGCGGCTCGACGTCGCGCTGCGCGTGGTGCCCGTCGAAGGGGCCCGAACCTGGGTCGGGCTGGCCGGGACGATGACCACGCTGTCTGCGCTGGCCCACGAGATGACGACGTATGACGCTGCGGCCATTCACCTTTCACGCGTCGCCGGCAACGACCTGCTGGCGGTCTGCGAGCGGCTGATCGGCATGACGCGATCCCAGCGTGCGGCGCTGCCGCCGATGCACCAGGGCCGGGCCGACGTGATCGGAGGCGGCGCGATCGTGGTCGAGGAATTGGCGCGAGAGCTGCGCACCCGGGCCGGTATCGATGAGCTGACCGTCAGCGAACACGACATCCTGGACGGCATTGTGCTGTCGATCGCGGATTAAGTCACATCCGCAACATGCGTCTCGGCTGAAGCGGGGACGCTTTCTGCCCGCCTCACAGCGACAACCTTCGTTGTTGTCACACCGGTCTGCGACTGTTCGGCGATGAACCAGTCGCGACGCCTGTACGGGATCGAACTTCGTTACGTGCTCACGGTGCAGTTAGCTGTACATGGGCCGGCGACCATCGCTGAATTGATCGATGCGCTGAAATGGCATGGCTTTTGCGTGCGCGGCAGACCATCGAAGGTCATCTCGGATGCGCTGCGGTGGGAGATCGAACGTGGCAGAGTACAGCGACTTGCGCGGGGCCTGTATGGATCGGGCTACATGCCGCGTGGCACCGAACATCGGATCCACCAACGTGTGTTGGCGTTGCGCGCGACAGCCAAGTTGTCGCTGTGAGGCGGGCAAAAGACGGGCCCTTTCCGGAGGTCCGCGAGCACCGCGCGCGCCTGAATTCGGTAACTGCTTTAAACTTTTATCCCTGCACGACGCGAAAGGCGTTGCCCGTATGCCAGGTACCACTCTCCGGCCGGCACCGGGCCGAGCAGATGGGTGTCGATCATCGGCTCAGTAGTGATTGGCGGTCAGGAGCGTGCCGACGCTGGGCAACCGTCGGCATGGGCACCGCTGCGCAGCCGCGTGTACCGCAGCCTGTTCATCGCGCAGCTGGCCTCCAATATCGGCACGTGGATGCAAAGTGTGGGAGCCCAATGGTTTTTGGTGGAGAAGCACAGCAGTGATGTGATCGTGGCACTGGTCCAGACGGCGAGTCTTGGACCAACACTGATTTTGGGGTTGTTTGCCGGCGTGCTTGCCGATCTGTTTGACCGGCGGCGGTTGCTGATAGTTCTTCAGTCATATGCGGTGCTGGTGGCGCTGGCTTTGGCAGTCCTGACATACCTCGGCCGGCTCAGCCCGACGTCGCTGTTGATGTTCACCGTGGCCATCGGTTGTGCCGCGGCTCTGACCGCGCCGGCCTGGCAGGCGATTCAGCCCGAGATTGTCCCGCGTGAGCAGATACCGGCCGCCTCGACTTTGGGCAGCGTCTCGGGTAATGCCGCCCGAGCGATTGGACCGGCAATCGGCGGTGTCGTGGTCGCGCTATCGGGACCGGCAGCAGTTTTCGCGATCAATGCATTGTCGTATGCGGCGATAATTTTTGCCCTGGTGGCTTGGAAACGGCCCAAGCAATTCGTGCCGATCGAGCGGGAACATTTCGGCCACGCCATCCTCACCGGAGTTCTCTACGTCAACAACAGTCCCATTTTCCGCAGGATCCTCTTGCGTGCAGTTCTTTTCCTGTTTCCGGCCTCGGCCGTGTTGGCTCTGCTGCCGGTGGCTGCCGCCCGCAGATGGCACCTGGGAGCCAGTGGCTATGGTGTGGCCTTGGCGGCTATCGGTTTTGGGGCCGTTCTGTCTGTCCTGTTTGTCGCACAGTTACGCCTGAGAGTGTCCGACAACGTGCTGCTCGCGTGGTCTGCCGCCGTGTACGGTTTGGCGCCGCTGGCGGTGGCCTACCTGCCATTCGCCACCGCGACGCCCATTTTGGTGTTGTCGGGGATGTCGTGGCTGATCACATTGACAACGTTGAACGCTGCCGCGCAGCTGTCGTTGCCGCGATGGGTGCGTGCCCGCGGGCTGGCGGTGTACCTTCTGGTCGCCACGGGATCTCAGGCACTCGGCTCCTACGTCTGGGGCGCCGTCGCTACGCGGGAGGGACTCCACGTCGCGTGGCTTGGCTCGGCGGTGATGCTGGGCCTTGTCGCCCTCAGCGTTGCCGTGCTTCCGTTGCGGCCGTGCACCGGGTCGCTGAGCGTCGATATTTCCACTGCCTGGCCAACACCGACGCTCGTGTTTGAACCATGTCCTGAGGATGGCCCGGTGCTGGTCACCGTCCGGTACCGGGTACCGGATGAGAACCGCGACGATTTCATCGGGGCGATGAATGCGGTCAGGCAATCACGGCTGCGAACGGGTGGCCACAGTTGGCGGCTGTATCACAGTGTCGGACAAAAAGACACGTTCCTCGAGAGATTCACCGTGACGTCTTGGAGCGAATTCGAGCGCCAGCGCACCGAGCGCTGGTTGGAACACGATACTGACGGTGTCCAAAAGGCGCTTGGGTACACCGTCGACAACCACCGTCAGCACGAGTACTTCGTCGCCAAACGCGTACGCCGATGAGGTGTGCTGGCCCACGTTCGACGCGCAAGGGCTATGCCTCGAAGCGGTAACCCATACCCGACTCAGTCAACAGGTGCTTGGGATGCGACGGGTCGTCCTCGAGTTTGCGCCGCAGCTGCGCCAGATACACACGCAGGTAATGGGTTTCGGTGGCGTACGCCGGTCCCCAAACCTCTTTGAGCAGTTCCTCGCGCCCGACCAGCTTGCCCCGATTGCGGACCAGCACCTCGAGCATGCCCCATTCGGTCGGGGTCAGATGTACCTCGGCACCGTCCTTGGTGACCTTCTTGGCGGCCAGGTCGACGGTGAACGCCTCGGTTTCGACAATCGGCTGGTCCATTTCCGACGCCGCGGCATTGCGGCGAACCGCGGCCCGCAGCCGCGCCAAAAACTCGTCCATCCCAAACGGTTTCGTGACGTAATCGTCGGCGCCGGCATCCAGCGCCTCGACCTTGTCCGATGAATCGGTGCGCGCCGACAACACGATCACCGGTGCCGTGAGCCAGCCGCGCAGACCGCCCAGCACCTCGATACCCGATATGTCGGGCAGGCCGAGGTCCAGGATTACCACGTCGGGCTTGTGCTCGGCGGCGGCGCGCAGTGCACCCGCGCCGGTCGAGGCGGTGATGACCTCGTAGCCTCGCACGGACAGGTTGATTCGCAGCGCTCGCAGGATGTGCGGCTCGTCGTCGATCACCAACACGCGGGTCATCGTGCACCAACCCGCTGCGGGGCGGCCAGATCCACCACGACGGTGAGTCCGCCGCCGGGGGTGTCGCCGGCCGCAATGGTGCCGCCCATGGCCTCGACGAAGCCGCGTGCCACCGACATGCCCAGCCCTACGCCGGTGGTGTTGTCGTGATCCCCGAGCCGCTGGAAGGCTTCAAAGATCTGATCTTCGGTCCCGTGCGGGATTCCGGGGCCCTCATCGATGACATTGATCAGGACGCGATCGCCCACCGGTCCCGCGTTCACCCTGACGATGCTGTTGGGCGCGTAGCGCAGCGCGTTGTCGATCAGGTTGGCAAGGACCCGTTCCAGTAGCCCGGCGTCGGCCATCACCACGGCATCGTCGACGTCGACCTTGACCCGATCGATGGCAGGTTGGTAAAAGCCGGTGGCGCCCTTGCCGATGCTGATCAACGCGCGTTGCACCGTTTCCTCGAGGTACACCCGGTGCAGGTCCGGGCGAACCACGCCGGCGGCCAGGCGCGAGGAGTCGAGCAGGTTGCCGACCAACGCGGTCAGCTGGTCGATCGACTCCTCGATGGTGGCCAGCAAGTCGGCTGTGTCCTCAGCCGAGAAGGCGACGTCTTCGGCGCGCAAGCTGGATACCGCGACCTTGGCCGCCGCCAGCGGCGTGCGCAGATCGTGGCTGACCGCCGAGAGCAGCGAGCGGCGCAGCTCATCGGCCCGCACGACCGCCTCGGTCCGACTGGCTTCTTCGGTCAGTTCACGCTGCCTGATCAGACCCGCGGCCTGCTTGGCGACCGCGGTCAGCACCCGGCGGTCGCGTGCTGAGAGCTTCCTGCCGGCCATCAGCATCCAGAACTCGTCGTCGCCGACCTCGATCGCGGTGTCAGCGGAATCAACGCTCACACAAGGATCTTTGCCCACGCAGGCGACAACGTAGCTTTTCTTTCCGCTGGCGCGCTCTTCCTCGCTGGGCTCCCGCAGCACGCTCACCGCGCGTTGTGAGTAGGTCTCGCGCACCCGTTCGAGCAGCGTGTCGAGGTCCGCGCCGCCCAGCACCGATCCGGCGAACAGTGTCAGCAGCTCGGCCTCTTGGGAGGCGCGTCGTGCTTCCCGGGTGCGCTTGGTCGCGCCGTCGACAAGAACCGCGACCGCGACCGCGATCAGTAGTAGGACCAACTCGGTGATGGCGCTGTTGGGTTCGGCGATGGTGAAGCTGTGCCGCGGGGCTATCAGGTAGTAGTTCAGCAGCAACCCGGACAGCACCGCCGAAAGCGCAGCCGGGGCAACGCCTCCCAGCAGACCTACCAGCAGCACCCCGACGAAGAACAATGCGCTCTCGCCGCCGTTGTCCAGGTATCGGTCCAGCGTGGTCACCGTGACCGCGCAGATGGCCGTTGGGACGATGAAGGCCGCCAGCCAGGACGCAACGCGTCGCTCGCGGGGCGCGAGCGACCCTATGTGAAGGCCGCGCTTGGATTCTTCATGCGTGACCATGTGCACGTCGATCTTTCCGGAGTGCTCGACGATCGTCTGGCCGATGCCCTCCTCGAAGATGCGTGCCCACCGAGGCCGACGGGAGGTGCCGATCACCAGCTGGGTGGCGTTGTTCTCACGGGCGAAATCCAGTAGGGCCGTGGGGACGTCGTCACCGACGACGGTATGCAGAGAAGCGTCCAGGCTGTTTGCCAGCTCCCGAATTTTGCTCATTCTGCGCTCCGACGCGCCGGCCAGCCCGTCACCGCGGATGACATGCACCACCATCAGCTCGGCGCTGGACTTCGACGCAATCCGGGATGCCCGTCGCACCAAAGTCTCGGACTCCGGACCACCGGTGACCGCCACTACGACTCGCTCGCGCGCCTCCCACATGTCGGTGATCTTGTTTTCCGCGCGGTACTTGGCCAGCGCCGTATCCACCTGGTCGGCCAACCACAGCAGCGCCAATTCCCGCAGCGCCGTGAGGTTTCCGCGGCGGAAGTAGTTCGACAGTGCCGCATCGATCCTTTCCGGCGCGTAGACGTTTCCGTGGGATAGCCTGCGGCGCAACGCCTCCGGTGTGATATCGATGAGTTCGACCTGCGAAGCCTGACGTACGATCGAATCCGGTATTGTTTCTTGCTGTTCGATACCAGTGATCTGGGCGACGACGTCGTTGAGACTTTCCAGGTGCTGGATGTTGACCGTGGAGATCACCGTGATCCCTGCGTCGAGTAGTTCCTCGACGTCCTGCCACCGTTTTTCGTTTTTGCTCCCCGGTGTGTTGGTGTGGGCGAGTTCGTCGACCAGGACCACCTGCGGATGACGTGCCAGCACGGCCGGCACGTCGAGCTCCGGGAACCTGCCGCCGCGATATTCGATGTAGCGCGGCGGAATGACCTCGATACCCTCAATCAGCTCGGCCGTTTTAGCCCGCCCATGCGTCTCAACCACAGCCGCCACCACGTCGGTGCCGCGTTCCAAGCGCCGGTGTGCCTCTCCGAGCATCGCGTACGTCTTGCCGACACCCGGAGCGGCACCGAGGTAGATGCGCAGCTCGCCGCGCTTGGGATAATGGTCGGTGACGCTCACGTCAACCATCATCCCCCCTCGGCGCTAGCTGGTAGCCGGATATTGGTGGTCGAGTTGCAGGTTGAGCTGCAGCACGTTGACCGTGGGCTCACCCAAGAAGCCCAGGGTGCGGCCGTCGCGGTACTGCGCGAGGACCTCACGTATCTGATCCGGGGAGACGTGCCGGGCCTTGGCCACGCGCGCGACCTGGATGTCGGCGTAGGCCGGTGAGATATGCGGATCCAGGCCGCTGCCGCTGGCGGTGACCGCGTCGGCGGGCACAGCCGGGTCGGCGGGTGCGGCGCCGCGAATTGGGATGATCTGGCCGATCGAGTAGTCGTCACCGAATTTCGCGCACTCGACCCGCACACCTTCGTAGATCGTCAGAAACGGAGTCGTCGTCGATTGGCAGGGCTCGTTGACGCTGACCACTCGGGTGGGGTGGATGACGTTACCGCGGGAGTCGCGAGGGCCGATCACGGACAGCACCGCGCCCACGCCGCCGCCTGTGCAGAACGGACGTGACCCGTCCACACCCTCGAGCTGACCCACGGCTGCGCTCCGCGTGCACACCTGCGTCAGCAGGCTCGGCTTGAAGCCCGCATCCGAGGCAGACTTGCCGGCTGCCAGCTGCGACGGATCGGCGGCTGTGTCGACGATGCTTTCCGGCCCAAGGTTGCTCGCGCTCGACGAAGTCGGGTCGTAGCCGTTGCCCGCCGCGGACGGGCGGCTTTGGAAGTACCTCGGCAGCGGGTTGCCGTCCTTGTCGGTGAACAGCTGACCAATCAGCCGGCTGCCGACCGGCTTGCCGTTGGCGGTGAGGATCGACCCTTCGGCCTTGTCATGCAATCCCGGAATCTGCGCGACGAGCCAGATGAACAGCGGGTAGGCGAGGCCCGTGATCACGGTCAGCACCAGGAGCGCGCGGAAGGCCGCCCAGTGCATGCGGACGAAACTGGAGAATTTCATGTCAGGACATCCCTGGGACGAATTGGACGAGAAGGTCGATCAGCTTGATGCCGATGAACGGGGCGACGATGCCGCCGAGCCCATAGACGTACAGGTTGCGGCTCAACAGCTTTGACGCGCTGCTCGGCGTGTAGCGTACGCCGCGTAGCGAGAGCGGAATCAGCATCACGATGATGATCGCGTTGAAGATCACCGCCGACAGGATCGCCGACTGCGGGCTGTGCAGCCGCATGATGTTGATCATGTCAAGCCCGGGGAACAGGGCGACGAACATCGCCGGGATGATCGCAAAGTACTTCGCGATGTCGTTGGCGATCGAGAACGTCGTCAGCGCGCCGCGGGTGATCAGCAGCTGCTTGCCGATCTCGACGATCTCGATCAGCTTGGTCGGGTCGGAGTCGAGATCGACCATGTTCCCGGCCTCTTTGGCGGCCGACGTCCCGGTGTTCATCGCCACGCCCACGTCGGCCTGAGCCAGCGCCGGAGCGTCATTGGTGCCGTCACCGGTCATCGCGACCAGCTTGCCGCCCTCTTGCTCACGCTTGATCAGCGCGAGCTTGTCCTCGGGCGTGGCCTCGGCGAGGAAGTCGTCGACACCGGCCTCATCGGCAATCGCCTTGGCGGTCAACGGATTATCGCCGGTGATCATCACCGTGCGGATGCCCATCTTGCGCATCTCGTCGAAGCGGTCACGCATGCCCTGCTTGACGACGTCCTTGAGGTGGATGACACCCAGCACCGCCGCCTCGCCGTTTAGGCACTCCCCGACGACCAGCGGGGTGCCACCGCCGGCGGAGATGCCGTCGACGATCTCGCCGAGCTGGGACGGCACCTTACCGCCTTGTCCGCGAACCCATTCCGCGACCGAGCTGGCCGCACCCTTGCGCAGCTGGTGCCCGTCGAGGTCGACGCCCGACATCCGGGTCGCGGCGGAAAATTCTACCCAATGTGCGTGTGCCAGTTCGCCCGGCGTTCGAGCCCGCAGCCCGAAATGTTGCTTGGCGAATACCACGATCGACCGTCCCTCGGGCGTTTCGTCAGCGAGGCTGGACAACTGGGCTGCGTCGGCCAACTGCTCATTGGTGACGCCGTCGAGGGGGATGAAGGCGCCGGCCTGCCGGTTGCCCAGGGTGATGGTGCCCGTCTTGTCAAGCAGCAGCGTGTTGACGTCGCCGGCGGCTTCCACCGCGCGCCCGGACATCGCCAGCACGTTGCGCTGTACCAGCCGGTCCATTCCCGCGATGCCGATGGCCGATAGCAGCGCGCCGATCGTCGTGGGGATCAGGCACACCAGCAGCGACACCATCACGATCCCGGTGACGCCACTTGCGTTGAGCGCCTGGGTGTCTGGCACGCCGGGGTTGTTCATCTTGGAGTAGATCGCCAGCGGCTGCAGGGTCGCGACGGCGAAAACGAAGATGATCGTCAACGCGGCCAACAGGATGTTCAGCGCGATCTCGTTGGGGGTTTTCTGCCGGTTGGCCCCCTCGACGAGCGCGATCATCCTGTCGATGAAGCTTTCCCCCGGCTTCTGGGTGATTTGAACGACGATCCGGTCACTGAGCACGGTGGTGCCGCCGGTGACCGCCGAGCGGTCACCGCCGGACTCGCGGATCACCGGCGCCGACTCGCCGGTGATCGCCGATTCGTCCACCGACGCAATGCCTTCCACCACATCGCCATCACCTGGAATCACCTGCCCGGCCTCGACCACGACGATATCGCCCTGCTGCAGCAGCGGCGCAGCGACTTCTTCCTCCACGGCGGGCGCGCCGGGCTCCCAGTTTTTGAGCCGCCGGGCCATCGTGGAGGTTTTCGCTTTGCGCAGCGTTTCTGCCTGAGCCTTGCCGCGGCCTTCGGCCACCGCCTCGGCAAGATTCGCGAACAGCACGGTCAGCCATAGCCAGACCACGATCAACCACGCGAACCACGATTCGTTGATGGTCGCCAACACGGTGCTCCAGACGGCGCCGATCTCGACGATGAACATCACGGGGTTTCGCCACAGTGTGCGCGGGTCGAGTTTGCGCAGGGCGTCCGGCGTCGACTTCCACAGCATCTTCGGGTCGAGCAAGCCGCCCTGCACCCGTTTCTTGCTTGTGGGCGTTTCGGGCTGCGTCTGCGCGGCCGAATCGATTGTGGTGGGGGTCATCTAGTGAATTCCTTCGGCGAGGGGCCCGAGCGCGAGCATGGGCAGGAAAGTGAGGGCAACAAGTATCACCGTGACGCCGGCCACCATTCCGACGAACTGTGGCCGATGGGTGGGCAGTGTGCCCGCCGAATCCGGCGTCATACCCTGCTTGGCCAGCGAGCCGGCCAATGCGAGCACGAGCACCATGGGCAAGAATCTGCCGAAGACCATGGCCAGCCCGAGGGCGGTGTTGTACCAGTTGGTGTTGACGCTGATTCCGGCGAATGCCGATCCATTGTTGTTGGTGGCGGAGGTGAACGCGTACAAGACCTCCGACAGCCCATGCGGACCGGTATTGAGCATGCCGGCGCGTTCGCCCGGCAGCGCCATCGCGATCGCGGTGCCGATCAGCACGACTACCGGCATGACCAGGAAATAGCTTGCCGCCAGCTTGATTTCGCGGGGGTTGATTTTCTTGCCCAGGTATTCCGGAGTGCGCCCGACCATCAGTCCGGCGACGAAGACGGTGATCACCGCCAGCACCAGCATCCCGTACAGGCCGGTGCCGGTGCCGCCAGGGGCGACCTCTCCGAGCTGCATGTTGAACAGCGCGATCATCCCGCCGAGGCTGGTGTAGGAGTCGTGGAACGAGTCGACGGCACCGGTGGAGGTGAGC
>Ga0335072_10008646_pt1 | contig 14745 bp, 12 predicted proteins | sample Lox_Sample_21_FD_206725 | JGI IMG/M metagenome (GOLD analysis project Ga0335072, IMG submission 206725) | Soil microbial communities from Loxahatchee National Wildlife Refuge, Florida, United States - Lox_Sample_2.1 | ecosystem: Environmental > Terrestrial > Soil > Wetlands | place: USA... | reverse complement strand
TGCGCGGCTCGATCTGCCTCACCGCAGGGTGGAGACGCCGGTATTCATGCCCGTGGGCACCGCGGGCAGCGTGAAGGCCGTGCCGCAGGAGACGCTGGAGGCGCTCGGCGCGGAGATCATTTTAGGCAACACATATCATCTTTATCTGCGCCCGGGGCACGAGGCCATCCGGCGCATGAGCGGACTGCACCGCTTCATGAGCTGGCCGCGCGCGCTGCTGACCGACTCCGGCGGCTTTCAGGTTTTCAGCCTGAGCCAGTTGCGCAAGGTGAGCGAAGAGGGGGTTCAATTCCGGTCCCATCTCGACGGGAGCTCACACGCTTTTACTCCTGAAGCTTCAATCGAGATTCAAATTGCGCTGGCCGCGGACATCTGTATGGCCTTCGACGAGTGCACCGAATATCCCGCTGACCGCGCGCGCGCGGAAGAGAGCCTGCGGCTGACGATGGCGTGGGCGCGGCGCTCGCTCGCGTTCTTCCGCGCGCATCGGGAAGAGGTGCCGTGGCGCGAAGAGCTGGGCGGACGGACGCAATCGCTCTTTGGGATTGTGCAGGGAGGGATGTACCGCGACCTGCGGCGCGCGTGCGCGGAGCAGCTGGTGGAGATGGACGGCGCCGGATCGGGGTTTGGGGGCTACGCCATCGGCGGATTGAGCGTGGGCGAGCCGCGCGAATTGACGATGGAGATGATTGCCGAGGTGCTGCCGCTGTTGCCGCGCGACAAGCCACGCTATGTGATGGGCGTGGGCTATCCGGACGAGATTGAGCAGTACGCGAAGCTGGGCGTGGACATGATGGATTGCGTGCTGCCCACGCGCGCGGCGCGGCACGGGCTGCTGTTCACGAGCGAGGGGCGCATGAACATCAAGAACAAAAGATATGCAGAGGACGAGAACCCGCCCGATCCCGCCTGCGCGTGCCCGGTGTGCCAGCGTTATTCGCGCGCCTATCTTCGGCATTTGATGCAGGCGGGCGAAGCGCTTGCCGGCACGCTGAACACGATTCACAACCTCGCGTATTACCTGGGCATCATGGAGCGGGTGCGCGGCGAGCTGGCTGCGGCCGGTTGAACATCTTCCCGTCTCACGCCTCGATCGCCGCGCCCAGCAGTTGCTTCAATGCCTGCACGTATTCGGTGAGCGCGGTGCGTCCCTGCTCAGTCAGGCGGTAAAGGGTCTGCGGCTTGCGCTGCACAAATTTCTTTTCGACGGTGACGTAGCCGGCCTCTTCGAGCTTCATCAACTGCGCGCCCAGATTGCCATCGGTCGAGCCGGTGCGCCCGCGCAGCCAGGTGAACTCGGCCTCCTCCACCGTGGCCAGCAGGGAGAGCAGCGCCAGGCGCAGCTTGCCGTGGATGATGGGATTGAGCTCGGGCAGTTCCAGATTCGGTTCAGGCATGGAGCGCCTCATGCTGCCTGCGGCGCCGTGCTTCAAGCGTCATGGCGTAGATGCCGAAGACGATTTGGCATAGGAAAATGGCGCCGAGGAACGCGTCGGTGGTCTGGCTCGCCGATCCGAACGAGGCCGCCACGCAGGTAGACCACCAGACGATGGCGCAGAGAAACTGCGACATCCAGCGGAGCATGGCCGCGCAGGCGGCGTTGGCCGCGCCGAGCATGGCGCCCGCGATGGCGACGGAGAGGTGGTAGTCCGCGAGACGGCCACTGAAGGCGAGCGATAAATAGAGGATGAACATGGCCAAGCCGGTAGTCCACCAGACGGCGGCAATGGCGCGGCCCAGAGTGGTGTTGGGCCGACCCTTGCTGCCGTTGCGCCAAAAGCCCAGCATGGTGAGCAGGGACGCGGCGATCACCGTGACCGGCCAGGCGTATGCGAAGTGCCCCCAGTTGCCCCAGAAGAAGGCGACGTAGTAGGCGAGGCCCCAAAGAACGAAGGCCCATCCCCAGCTCTCGCTCTTGCGGCGGCCTTCGGCGATCATGTTCTCGATGAGATCGAGGCGGTCCCTTAAATCCCGTTCGGTGGTTTCGTTTTCCACGGTGTTCTCCTTTCGTGAATGCTGAGGTTGCGCCGGCTCGCCGCGCCGATTACTCTCCGCCGGGCCTCAGGGTTGAAGTTGGAACCGATCAGGCATGGAGCGCCTCATGCTGCTTGCGGCGGCGCGCATCCAGCGTCATGGCGTAAATGCCGAAGACGATCTGGCAAAAGAAAATTGCCGAAAGAGAGAGGACGGCGATCTGCGTATTTGTGGTGGTGAAGCAGGCGCCCACGGCCGTGGCCAGCCACACCAGCGCACAGGCAAACTGCATCTTCCAGCGCAGGATGATGCTGGAGATGCCGTTGGCCACGGCCAGCATGCCGCCGGCAATGGCGACGATCAGGTGCAGATCGGCGCGGCCGCTCAAGCCCACGGCCATGAGGACGAGGAAGAGAACCGTGCCCATTACGCTCCAGATTGCGGACATGGCCCGGCCCAGGTTGGTGGCCGGCTGGTTGCGCTTGACGCGGGAAGCCAGCACGCCCGTAAGGATGCCGGCGGCAATCATGGTGATCGGCCAGGCAATCCAGGACCAGGCAGCGCTGCCAAGGGCGGACCAGGCGATAGCGACGTAATAGGCGATGCCCCAGAGCAGGAAAGCCCACCCCCAGCTTTCGCATTTGCGGCGGCCCTCCGCGATCATGTTTTCGATGAGTTCGAGACGCTCTTTCAGATCCCGTTCGGTGGTTTCGTTTGGCATAAATGTCTCCTTCACTTTCGGTTCTTTGGTTCACCGTTGTGTAAAGCCGTCCTCAACACAGAGAACTCTATAAAATAGAGTAATATTTGTCAAGCATATTTTTGCGAAGATTTTCAGGAGAGCGCGGCGCGCGCGAGTATGTTGTTTATTTCATTCCGGTTAGCTCGCGGGCGACGCGGGCGATGAGCTCCTCCCAGTCGCCGGGCGCGCACTGGCGGAAGAGGCGGGCGGTGGGGTACCAGGGGGTGGTTTCGCGGTTCTGCATCCAGCGCCAGTCGGCAAGGTGGGGCAGGAGAATCCAGACGGGTTTGCCCAGGGCGCCGGCGAGGTGGGCGATGCAGGTGTCCGTGGTGATGACGAGATCGAGCGTGGCGAGAAGGGCCGCGGTTTCGGCCAGGTCGCGGTCGTGGCTGGAGCCGTCGAGAATGGAAACATCGGGCGGGAGGGCGGCGATCTGGGCCGCAATCTGGGTTTCGACGGGATCGGTTTCTTGACCGGCGATCCGGCTGGCGGTCAGTTTCCGGGCATCGCCTTTCTGCAGCGAGATCCAGTTGACGCCCGATTCCTGGCCGGCACGCAGCAGCGGGAGCAGGGCTTCGAGGCGGACGGAACGCTGGCGATCGGCTTTGTAGCGCGGATTGCCGGCCCAGGCAAGGCCGACACGGAGGCCGGGGCGCAGACTGGGAAAGGCGGCACACTTTTCTTCAACGGCCGCGGGCTCGGCGAATAGGTACGCACCCGGTGAGGGAACATTCTCGAGGGTGGTATGAAACGCGGCAGGCAGGCTCAGGAGTGGGCACTCGAAGTCAAATTGTTCCTGCCTTGGGTGGGCGCCCAGGATTCCGGTAATAGCGCGGCCGGAGCGGACGACTTCAAGCGAGCGCAGGAGACGCTCTACCGGCTCCTGCACTTCCAGGATGGGCACGCCGCCGCGCGCGGCGACGAGCGCCGCATAGCGGCAGAACTGGATGGTGTCGCCCAGGCCCTGCTCGGCATGGAGAAGGATGCGGCGGCCGGCAAGATGGGGGACAGCGTCGGGGTTCCAGCGCGGCTGCCTGAAGGTGCGCGGGACGCGGTGCACTTCGCGAAAGCGCCAGCGGGCTTCGTAGCCGGGCCAGCCGCGCTCCCAGTCGCCCAGGCGCAAGCGCGTGAGGGCGAGATTGTAGGCCGCGCCGGGATGCGTGGAGTCGCGTTCGACGGCGGTCTCGTGAGCGCGGAGGGCATCGTCCGCGCGGCCGAGATCGAGGAGCGAGTTGCCGCGGTTGGAGGCGGCGGCGCGGTTGCCGAGAGCCTCGGCGCGCTCGAAGCGGACGACGGCCTCGGCGAAGCGGCCTTCGCTGTGAAGGAGAATCCCTTCCATGTTGACGGCTTCGTTCTGCAAGGGATCGCGCAGGAGCGCCCAGCGGAGCCACGCGCGGGCGCCGGCGAGATCGCGCTCCGAGAGCCGGAACTGGCACCAGGCGATCAGGGTTTCCACCTGATCGGGATTGAGGGCGAAGGCGCGGCGGAGATTTTTTTCCGCCTCGACGGGACGGTCCCGCTCGCGCTCGAGGACGGCGAGGTTGATCCAGACGGAGACGAGATCGGGACGGAGCCGGGCGGCGCGGCGCAGCGCGGCTTCGGCGTAAACCTCGCGGCCCTGCTCGCGGAGCAGGCTGCCGAGATTGATCCACGCGGCGGCAAAGTCAGGGCGCGCGGCCAGGGCGCGGCGGTAGCGGGATTCGGCTTGGCGAGCCTTGCCGAGGCGTGCAAGGGCAAAGCCGGCGGCGAACTCAGCCTCCGGCAGGCGCGGGTGCAGAAGGAGGGTCTGCTCGTAATGGGCGAGGGCTTCTTCGAAACGGCCCATGAGCGCGAGCGCGTTGCCCAGGCCGAGCCTGGCGCCGGCGAGGGTGGGCTGGCGGCGCAGAGCCAGGGCGAACTCGCGCGCCGCGGCTTCAGGCTCCTCGCGGGCGAGATGGAGCTCGCCCAGGCCCAGGCGCGCGAGCGGGTTCGTGCCGTCGAGAAGGATGGCGCGCGCGTAGGCGCGCTGGGCCTTGTCGAACTGCGCGGAAGCTTTGGCTGCCTGGCCGAGGGCGATCCAGGCGGTGACCAGGCCGGGCGCGGCAGCGGCGCCGGCGGAGGCCATCTTCACGGCGAGCTCCGGCTGGCGGCTCGCGAGCGCGACCAGGCTCATACCGACGAGGGCCTGGGGATCTCCGGGATTGCGCGCGAGGATGCGCTGGTAATCGAGCGCAATTTGAGCCAGCCGGGCGTTCTGGCCCGGCGCAGAGCTCGATCCACAATCCGCCTCAGTCTTCAGTGGAATCGGCGCCTCACAATCGGGCAAGGCTCACCTCGCTTCAAGACAATCGCGGCCTGACACAAGACTCCTCAGTCGAGCAGTTTCTCCGCAACCGGTTACGCCTGGTCTTTCCGATTTCATGTTGCAACCGGCTGGCGCGCTTTTCCTGCGATGGATTGGTTGTTTCTAAGAATGCCGGCGAAGCTGAGCCGCAAGCCCGCATATCCGGCGAAAGGGTAGGCGGGCCGCGGGGCGCGCGGCCAACTCTATAATCGAACTGAGTTTTCACCCCATTCTTCGCCGGGTTCCGGAATGCGCCTTTTCCGCAAGAAGCTGAAGCAGGAGCACAAGATCATGTTGCAGGCAGAGCGCGCCCGGGGCGCACTGCTGCCGGAGTACCACCGCGCCACTCCCGAGTGTCCGCATCCCGGGCGCTGGCGCATGTACGACTCCATGACCGCGGAAGCGGAGGTACTGGAGTTTCTTCGCACCCTGGTCACCACGCTCAAGCCCAACCTGATTGTTGAAACCGGAGCGTTTCTCGGGGTGAGCACGGTGTGGATGGCGGAAGGGCTGCGCGAAAACGGGTTCGGCCGCATCATGAGCTGCGAATTCGATCCGCTCGTCTTCGCCAAAGCGCAGGAAAAGATTGCTGCCTCCGGCCTGGGCGAGTGGATCGACCTGCGCAACGCATCGAGCCTGGAGATGGAGACGCCGGGCGAGATCGATCTCTTCTTCAGCGACAGCGACCTCGACATCCGCGAGAAGGAGGTGCGGCGGTTCTTGCCGCGGATCAGCGCGAATGGCTTGATTCTGATGCACGACGCGAGCTCGCACCCGGGAACGGTGCGCGAGGCGGCGCTTCGCCTCGAAGCCGAGGGGCTGATCTCCGTGGTGCTGCTGCCCACGCCCCGCGGTCTGGCCATTGCACAAAAGCGCGAGGGACGGAAGTAGCCTGAGACGCCGCGGTTGCAAGGCCCTGATTGGGGATGGGGCTTGGCGGCTGGGCGGGCGATCCGCATCTGGCCGATCCCGGGATGGCGCGGGATCAGATCAGCGCGTTGCTTCTTCCCGGGCTCCCGGTCTGGTTCTGCCGGTTCGAAAGCCGGCCGGTTGTGAAGAGGCCGCGAAGGTGGCTCACCGTCACCACCCAGGGCACGGCCAGCGAAAAGACGAACCGCGCCGCCACGGCTCCCAACCCGAATCGGCCCAGGTCTCTCCAGTCGAGGCGAAAGGCAACCCAAACCTCGAGCGCCAAAACGGCTATCAGCGGGATGGCGCTCCAGCGCAGGCACGCGAGCGCGGCCAGTTCCACCGCGCAGCGCTCGGCATTGCGGAACAGGCGCGCCCAGCGCACCCGCGCCTGGCCGTCGCAAAAGGCATAGCGGCCCATGTTGGAAACGGCCGATCGCAGCATGAACTGCGGCCCGTAGAGCGCCTTGGCGTCGGGGATGAAAACCGGCGTTGACCGTTTCCGCGCTTCCAGGTCAAAGAGAGTGTCCTCGCCCAGGAGCACATGCTCAGGGAAACCGCCGGCCTGCTCCCACAGCTTCCGGGTAAAGGCCATGGAGCGCGCCGTGCACGACTTGGTGGGCGCATCGGCGGCGAGGCGAATGCCAAAGAAAGGCGCGGCCGCCACATCCCACACGGTGCATCCCTCCGCGTCAAGGCTCGAACCGCCCAGAGCATACTCGGCCTCGCCATTCAGCAGCGGGGCGGTCAGGTGGTTGAGCCAGTCAGGGGCGTAGCGGCAGCCGGCGTCGGAACAGGCAATCACATGCGACTTTGCCGCCTTGATGGCCACGTTGCGGCCGCGCGCGACCGGCCCGGCGGAATACTTCAGGCTGCAGGTCTCGTCGCGGATGGCCAGCAGGCGCGGGTTGCGCGCGCTTTCCGCGGCGAGCCACTCCCAGGTGCCATCGGTCGAGCCGCCATCGACGACGATGATTTCGGCCGCCGGCGGCTCCTGCGCCAGCAGGCTCGTGACCAGCCGCTCAATGTCTCTTGCCTCGTTGAGGACGGTCGCCACGGCGCTCGCAGACTGCATAAGGGAAGTATAGCGGCGCGGCGGGTAAGACCGCCGATTGACCGTAACCGGCGATCGACGATAAAATTAGAAGGTTTGGCGAGGCACTCCGTCTAGAAGCAGAGGAGTGCGGGATTGTGGCGGGAGAATGAGCGGCCCGCGTTCCGATGCAGTTCGAGTCTGTATCCGCCCCACCGCAAAATTTTTTTCTGGTCTTGGATGCGTTTCGTTGATCGATCGAAGACGCTGGAGGGTTTGGTATGTATGCAGTGATTCGCACCGGGGGCAAGCAGTACCGCGTGGCGCCCGGCGACGTGGTGAAGATCGAGAAGGTGGGCGGCGGAGAGCAGACGGTGGAGTTCAGCGACGTGCTGGCGGTTTCCGGCGAGCCGGGAAGCGTGGCCAGGCCGTCGACGGCCAAGGTGACGGCCGAGGTGCTGGGCGAGGGCCGCGGCGACAAAATTCTGGTGTTCCACTTCAAGCGCAAGAAGCAGTACAAGAAACTGAGAGGGCACCGGCAGAGCTTTACCGAGGTACGCATCAAGGCAATCGAGGCGGACGGGGTGACGTATACATCCACGAACTAATTCGCGGATGTCAGCCCTTAGCTTCTAGCCTTTAGCTTCTAGCTTTTTTCTTGCGGAAGCTGGGGATCCGGGGTTAGCGAGGGAGAGCTAGAAGCTGATAGCTAGCAGCTAGAGGCTGTTTTTCGGAGAGGATAAGAAGATGGCACACAAAAAAGGCGGCGGCAGTTCAACCAACGGGCGGGATTCCAATGCGCAGCGGCTGGGCGTAAAGATATTTGCCGGCCAGTTTGTGACCGGAGGATCGATCATCGTGCGGCAGCGCGGGACGCGCATCAAGCCGGGTCCGAATGTGGGCATCGGCTCAGACGACACGCTCTTCGCCAAGGTGACGGGATGGGTGAAGTTCACTGACCGCGGCAGCCGGGGAAGGTTTGCCTCCGTCGAGCCCCTGGCGAGCGAATAAAGTCGAGCCTCTGCTGAGCGAATAGAGTTCTCAGCGGGGATCGGGTGAAGGCCACGGCGAGCGCCGTGGCCTTTGTGCATTTGGGGCAAGGATTCGGGCGGAGGCGAATTCCGGGCGGTGACCGCCGTGAATCCCAGAGAGAAACGGCATCTAAGGGCTTGAGTGGCAGGGGGGCTTGAAAGACAGGGGCCCTGGAGACCGCACGCCGTTCAGCTCTTCCACGCATGAAATTCCCGATCGTTCTCTTCCGCTTTCTGTTTCATATCGGCTATTTCGGCCCCCTGCTGATGGGCGTGCTCGATTCCTCGTTCCTGGTGCTTCCCTTCGGCAACGATCTGCTGATTGTGGGCCTGGTGGCGCGGCATCACGAGGGAGTGGCGTGGTACGTTCTGGCGGCGGCGTGCGGGTCGACGGCGGGCGCTCTGTTGCTGGCGCAGACGTGCCGCAAGATTGGAGAAGAAAGGCTGCGCCGGATTGCCGGAGCGCGGCGGCACGCCAAGCTGCGGAGCTGGTTCGAGCGCCACGCCGGACTTGCGATTGCCGTGGCGGGCCTGGCTCCGCCGCCGTTCCCGTTCACCACCGTGATCGCGGCCGCGGGCGCGCTCGAGTATCCGCTGTGGCGGATCGGCGCGGTCAACTTCACGGCGCGCGCGCTGCGCTTCACGGTGCTGGCGCTTCTGGCGCTGCGCTACGGAAGACTGGTGCTGCACATCGCGCGCTCCGCGGCGTTTGAGTGGAGCGTGCTGGCGTTTGTGTTTCTGTGCCTGGTGGCGAGCGGGTTTTCGCTGCTGCGGTGGTTCAGGAGCCCGGGACGGGCAATCCGAAAATGAAAAGGCCGGAACCCGAGGGCTCCGGCCTTTGGCCCTGCACGCGCTGCGCGCGTTTACGATTCCGATTCGCGGTTCTTGAGGTTGCGGTTGAGCACCTTGTCCACCACCTTCTCCACATCGCTCAGGAAGAAGCTGGTGGCGGGCTGCTGCACGGCCACCTGTGTGCCGGTGTGGCCGAGCGCCGAGGCGATCTCGTTCCAGCGGTAGACGGTGGAGTTGGCCGGCATCACCAGCGGCTTGCGCACCGGCTCAGGCAGCAAGCAGTAGCTGGCCCAGACGCCGAGCGAGACCAGGATGAAGGCCTCGTAGGCAAACTGCACCGGCGCGGTCACCGGCGTGTTGTGCGAGATCAGCAAAGTGGCGACGAAGTCGTTGGCGGCCATGGCGCCGAAGCCCAACGCCATGCCGAAGGCCATGTCCCGCACCGAGAGCTTGAGCGCGTTCATGCAAAGGCACAGGAACGCGAGCAGGCAGAGCTCGAGCAGGCTGACGGAATGCATGAGCGCGTTGGCGACATCGGGAATAATTCCCAACCCGCGATGCAAAATTGGGATTGTGGATATGGTTACGACCGCCGAGACCAGGATGGTCCAGCGGAAGATGATAATGCCGAACTTCATCAGGCCTGGAAATGCGGAGAGCGCGGAACGGAAGATCTCGATACTGATGAAGTAGAGCAGGACGGCGCTGGCGATGTAGACCGACCAGAAGGTGAAGAAGTAAGCCAGCGACCAATCAAGTGAATGGGTCTTCTCCCTCTCAAGCAGAAGGAAGATAAGCGCCGGCATGGAAAGCACGCGCAGCGCGAGATAAGACCCCATAGCGGGAAAACGGAGGTGGTGCCTCCGCCGCCAAAAGAGAAACGCGACACTGGCAACGAGGAGGAACTCGGCCGCGTCCATCGCGAACATCACAAGGTTTGAGGACATAGACACCTAAGCCCGATCCTGGGGACTGTCCCAGAATAGCTCCGATGCACCTATTCCTCAACAAGAATTGCTGACCGGCCTTTGGCACTTTCGCGCCATTACCTCCGGTGATTACCGGAGTCATGTTGCCCTACTACTGGCAGCTCGGAAAGCCGGGTGTGCATTCTGGAATCGGCATGCGCGCAGTGGCCGATTGATGACTTGGATGGAAAGTGGCGGTTTTGGGTGTTAGCGCAGCAGCAGCGCCACCGACAACGACGAGCGAAAGAGCCAAAATGCGAACAACGAGTTTCATAGTTAATTACTCCCTGTGGGAATCGTTGGGGAGGGTGGATCCCTCCTACATAATTGGCATCATAGACCAGGAGAGAATGCAAGTCCAGCTTTTTCATAGGCATATACAACTAGTAACAGGGTATGTTACTGAGGTCATATACCGCTAACGTAATGACCGTCCGGTAATCGGCTCGGCGAGCCCATTTCCGGCCGCTTGCGCGCCGCTCCCGCGTGGTAAAATATCTATAGTCGAATTCGTGCAAAGCGTACGTGTTTCAGGTGGTTAGTCTCAAGTTTACCCCCGCGGAGACGGCTTGCGGGTAACCAGGCAGATGCGCGCGCTGCGCATATGATCGGATCTCTATGGCGACTGAGGTAGTTGGCTCCATCCCCCCTATGGAAGACAACGGAAATTACACCGGCGAAAACATCAAAATCCTCGAAGGCCTGGAAGCCGTGCGCCTGCGGCCGGCCATGTACATCGGGTCGACTGGCGAAATGGGGTTACACCATTTGGTGTACGAGGTAGTGGACAACTCCGTGGACGAGGCTCTGGCCGGCTACGCCAAAAAGGTGGATGTGACCATCCACGTGGACAACTCCATCACTGTAGTCGACGACGGGCGCGGCATTCCCGTGGACATGATGGACGTGGGCAACGGCGAACGCATGCCGGCGGTGCAGGTGGTGTTGACCAAGCTGCACGCGGGCGGCAAGTTCGACTCGAACAGCTACAAGGTGTCAGGAGGGCTGCACGGGGTGGGCGTGAGCTGCGTCAACGCGCTCAGCCAGGATTTCAACGTGGAGATCTGGCGCGACGGCTACACCTGGGAGATGGACTTCGGCTGCGGGCAGCCGACCAGCGAACTGCGCAAGTCGGGGACAAGCAAGCGGCGGGGCACCAAGGTGCACTTCCTGCCCGACAAGACCATTTTCGCCGCCACCGAATTTAATTACGACACCCTGGCGCAGCGGCTGAGGGAGCTCGCGTTCCTGAACAAGGGCCTGGAAATCACGCTGACCGACGAGCGCACCGCGGACGCGAAGACCGGCGAGGCGCGGCGGGCGGAGTTCCGCTATGTGGGCGGCATCGCCGAGTTCGTAAAGCACTTGAACCGCGGCAAGCAGGTGCTGCACGAGAAGCCGATTGTGATGGAAGCGCTGCGCGATGGCGTGGACATCGACATTGCGCTGCAGTACAACGACAGCTACTCGGAGACCGTATTCAGCTTTGCCAACAACATCAACACCGTGGATGGAGGCACGCACTTGTCGGGCTTCCGCAGCTCGCTGACGCGGACCATCAACTACATCGGGCAGCAGATGGGGCTGTTCAAGGATATGAAGGAGAGCCTGAGCGGCGACGACGTGCGCGAGGGCCTGGTGGCGGTGGTGAGTGTGAAGCTGCCGCAGCCGCAGTTCGAAGGGCAGACTAAAGGCAAGCTCAACTCCGACATTGCCGGCACTGTGCAGGCCTTTGTGAACGAGCGGCTGGGCATGTTCCTGGAACAGAATCCGCCAGTGGCGCGGCGGATCATCAACAAGGCGATTGAAGCCGCACGCGCACGGGAAGCGGCGCGCAAGGCGCGCGACCTGACGCGGCGCAAGGGCGCGCTGGACGGCGGCGGCTTGCCCGGCAAGCTGGCCGACTGCAGCGAGCGGAACCCGGAGCGGTGCGAGCTGTACCTGGTTGAGGGCGAATCGGCCGGCGGGACGGCCAAGCAGGGACGCGACCGGCGGTTCCAGGCGATTCTGCCGCTCAAGGGCAAGATTCTCAACGTCGAAAAAGCTCGCTACGACAAGATGCTGGGCCACGAAGAAATTCGCGCCATGATCACGGCCCTGGGCACGGGCATCGGCAAGGACGACTTCGACCTGGCCAGGCTGCGCTACAGCAAAGTGATTCTCATGACCGACGCCGACGTGGACGGATCGCACATCCGCACGCTGCTGCTGACGTTTTTCTTCCGCCACATGACGGACCTGATCCGGCACGACAACGTGTACATTGCCCAGCCGCCGCTCTACAAGATCAAGAAGGGCAAGTTCGAGCAGTACATCAAGAACGACCGCGACTTTGTAAAGGTGATGGTGGCGCGGGCGTCGGAGGGCATGGTGGTGCGGCACGGCGAGGCGGCGAGCCGCATCGAAGGCGCGGACCTGACGCGGTTCATGGGCACGCTGAACGAGTATCTCGGCTTCGTGGAGAAGGTGGACAAGCGCATCCGCAACGAGGCGCTGGTGGAGCTGCTGGCCAAGGCGGAGCTGACGCACCGGGCGGATTTCACGTCAGAGAACGGAAGCGCGATTCCGGAAAAGCTTGTGGGGGTGCACGCGGAGCTGACGGAGCGCGCGGCGGAGTTTCAGATCAAGCTCAACAAGCCGGTGGAGGACGAGGAGCACCACACCTGGTCGATCAGCTTCCACGATGCGCAGGGCGCGACGCGGAGCATCGACTGGAACCTGGCCTCGAGTCCCGAGTTCCGGCAGATGATGGCCAAGTACACGCAGATCAAGGAATTTCTGGAGCCGCCCTTCCTGATCGAGTTTGCGCCGAAGACGGCCGCGACCACCGACCTGAACCCGGAAGAGGAAGAGCCGGATGCCGAGGGCGCGCCGCCGCCGGGCAGCCTGCTCACGCGCGCCGAGTCCAAGGCCGGAAGCCGCGCCGCGCGCGCGCTGCGCGAGCCGGTGGAGAAGCAGACGGCGCGCGAACTCTTTGCCTACATCGTGGAGCAGGGGAAGAAAGATTATCAAGTCCAGCGGTACAAGGGGCTGGGGGAGATGACCAGCACGCAGCTCTGGGATACGACCATGGATCCGGAGCAGCGCACGCTGCTCAGGGTGAAGCTCGAGGACCTGGCGGAGACAGACGCGATCTTTACCACGCTCATGGGCGAAGACGTGGAGTCGCGGCGGAAGTTTATCGAGGACAACGCGCTGGACGTGAAGAATCTCGATATCTGACGCGGGGCGCCGCGGGCCGTCAGGAGACGTTCCAGCCGATCGGGTGTGTCCCGCACCCGTGAACAATGACGATTACGAATGGGCCCGGCGGCAACGGCGCAAGCCCGCCCGGTCTGAAGACCTGCGAGGAGTTCCGCGTGAAGCGTTTGTTCCTGTCCGTCTTTCTGTTTGCTGTTCTCGGTTCCGCAGCCGCCGCGCAGACGGCAGGCTCTGATCCTCTGGCCGCGGCGCGCGTGTTTTCCTATGAAGAAATGGCGGCGAGGACCGCGCCCAACGGCGCCGTAAGCCGGTTCGTGGTGCAGGGCACACTGGCCACGGGCGAGAGCATCAGCGTGCATGAGACCACGCAGCCCGCGGGGACCAGGCCGAATTCTCCTCACCGGATCGAGCACTCGGAGTTGATCGTGGTGGAAGAGGGAACGCTTGCGTTCATGCACGACGGCAAGACCGAGCGCGCTGATGCGGGCAGCGTGATTTACGTGGCTTACGGCACGCTGCACGCGGTGAAGAATATCGGTGACGGACCAGCGAAGTACGTGGTCATCCAGATCGGCGGAGACACGAACAAGGAACGCGCGGCCCGGTAGCGCAAGCTCAGAGCGAAAACCTTGTAAACCACTACGGCTACAGCGGTTCCAGAATTGCTGTAGCGGGAAACACCTTCGGCCAGGTGACGTTTTCCCTTGAGGAGACGCCACCTTGCACCAATCCAAAGAAGGCACATGAGTTGTGGAGCCGCACAAAGCCGCATCTCAAAAAAGGAAGGATTGCGCGGGACCCTGGGACGGGCCGGCGGGGGAGTTCGTGTCGTTGCGGGGCGCTTGGCGAAGGGTTGGGTTTGCGGCGATGCCGCTGGCGATGCTGCTGGGCGCGGCGCGGGTGCGCGCGCAGGCGGCGTTGCTCATGGAGCAGCCGTACGGGTTTGCCGGGATGCTGAATCCCACCGGACACGACGCCGTGTATTTCGCGCGCATCTGCGCGGCCACGCCGGTAAAACTGCGCCGCTGCGCCCATGGCGAAATGGGTGTGGTGATTGCGCGCTACAAGAATGTTGCGGGATACGACTGGCTGGCCATCCCGGTGATTCCCTATCTTTACGCGGTTGAACGCGCGGGCGAGGTTCCTGCGCGTGCAGACAGGAGAACCGTGACCGCGATGCGGCGGGCTTATGTTGCTACTCATGTCTTGCCGCAGGTTGATCCCTCGGCGCGGAGCGGCCGGCCTGCGGAGGACTGGTACAAGCGCCAGAACTGGTATGAGCTGGCCGGGTCGGCCTATGACCGGCGCACCTACGCCTTCCCCTTCCTCACCACGGAGAAGCAGGACGACGCGTTCATTGCGCGCATGAACGCGCGGCCGAACCGCTCGCACTTCAGCCTGATCCGCAACAATTGCGCGGATTTTGCCGCCGGCGTGCTCGACTTCTATTTCCCGCATGCATTTCATCGCCGCATTCTGCCGGATGCGGACATCACCACGCCGCGGCAGAATGCGTGGGAGCTGGAGCGCTACGCGCGGCGGCATGGCGGGTTCAAGGTGACGGTCGACGAGATTCCCAGAATCCCCGGCAGCCGGCGTCCGATCTGGGGCAGCAAGAGCGTGGCCGAGTCGCTGGTGGTGACTGGAGACGTGGCGGTGGTTGCGGCGGCCGTTCCTTTTCTTGGGCCTTACCTGGGCGGCGCCGTGTGCGTGGATTCTCTGGTGTGGGGACGGTATCCGCTGAAGCTCAAGCGCGCGGAGGTGCTCACACC
>Ga0335072_10008645_pt1 | contig 14745 bp, 7 predicted proteins | sample Lox_Sample_21_FD_206725 | JGI IMG/M metagenome (GOLD analysis project Ga0335072, IMG submission 206725) | Soil microbial communities from Loxahatchee National Wildlife Refuge, Florida, United States - Lox_Sample_2.1 | ecosystem: Environmental > Terrestrial > Soil > Wetlands | place: USA: Florida... | reverse complement strand
GTCTTTCAAACGAAGTCACCAATGGCGACGCACGCTGGGATAACGCCGTTTACTTCCAGGACGACTGGCGCGTGAATCAAAAACTCACCCTCAATCTCGGTCTCCGCTGGGAGCACTTCCAACCCTACCAGGATGTGGGCGGTTACCAGGCGTCGTACAACATGACCGGGCCCGCTACGCTGAATACCACGACAGGCTTTGGCAGCGGCCAGGCACAGTACCAGATTCCGAGTGAAGCCAAGGGCTATGCCGCTCCCATCATGGGATCATCGACATGGTCTCCCAATTTCCTCGACATCCTTGCCAAAGACAACGTCAACCTGGTTTACACCGGTGACCCGCATATCGTTCAGTCGCAGAAATCCAACTTCGCGCCGCGCATTGGTATCGCGTATTCGCCCGACTCGCACATGACCTTCCGCGCTGGTTACGGAATCTTCTACGGCGGTCTCGAAAGCATTGGATACTGGCCGAATCTGGGGGAGAACTATCCCTTCCAGTACGCCACCAACTTCCCATCGGCCAGTTGCGGAGCCAATAATTGCCCCACAGACGGCATCACCATCGCCAATGGATTCGCGACAATTGTGGCCAATGGCTTCGCTTCAGATGTTGAAGACCTGACCATGCGCGGTTCCGACCCGGTGGCCAAGACTCCCAACACGCAGGACTACAACCTGACCGTCGAACGCGGTTTTGGCAACGACTTCGCCGCAACTGTGGGCTACGTAGGCAACGTCTCGCGTCACCTGCAGGAATTCCCCGATCCCAACAATCCGCTGGCGTACGAAAATCCTGCCAACAGTACGCAGAACGCTCGTCCGCTGCCCGACTTTGGCGGATCGTCTTACACCAATTACGGCGGGAACAGCCACTACAACGGCCTGCAGGCCAAGCTTGAGAAGCGAATGGCGCACGGCTATAACCTGCTTGCCACTTACACATGGTCGCATTCGTTCGACGATGCACCCACGCCGCTCGGCTCAACGGGTGATGGTGGCTTCCGCCAAAGCAACCTGATTCCGATACACCTCGACTACTCCATGTCGCCCTTTGACACCCGTCAACGCGTTACCTTTAACGCGTTGTACGAAGTGCCATTCGGAGTTGGCCGTCAATACCTCAACACAAATCGCGCGCTCGATTATCTGATCGGCGGATGGTCTGCCAACGCTTCGTGGGTGGCTCAAACCGGTAATCCGTTCACGGTGTATCCAACCGGCATCAGCTCGCCCAGCGGCAGCGGCACTCGGGCTATCAAGGTCGGAAACCCTCTCTCTACTGGAGGAACCGCGCCGGTATCGGGCGTCTCTTGTCCGTCTTCAGTGAAGAATCATGTCAATTGGTTCAACTCTTGTGCGTTCGCGAACCCGTGGGATGCTGGCGATGCCACCATCAATGGGCAGCCGAATCCGCACTACATTCCCAAGTCGGCGAGCGACCCCAACACTCCGGCTGGAGACAGCAATTCTCCCTATGTCACGGATCTGCCTTCGATCCTTGGCTATTCGGGTGGTGTGCGCGACCAGGTGGAGGGCCCCGGTTTTGAGCGCGTGAATATGTCGGTATTCAAGGACTTTAAGACCTTCCGCGAACAATACCTGACCTTCCGGACCGACATGTTTAACCTGTTCAACACGCCGTCGTACGGCCAGCCCAGTTCAACCAACATCAACAGCGTGGGTGGGGCAATTACCAGTCCGCGCACATTCCAGGTGGATTCGCCAGACTCGCGTTTCTTCCAACTATCGTTGAGCTACAAGTTCTAGCACGTTTACTTCGCGGTGGGGAACCGCTTAACTTTAGCGAGGAGATTTGCTTCAAGCAGATCTCCTCGCTTTTTCGCGCCCTGGGAAGAGTTTTGCATCCTTAAGGCGCTTCGCTACCATGTTGGGCAGGATGCCAGTGCAACGATCAATTACGAACAGGGACTCACGCGGGGGTCTTACATCCGCGCTGATGGCTCTTGTCTGCCTGGCTTCAGCACCTCTCGCAGTCTTCGCGCAGAACAGTCAATCGTCTGCTTCTGCGACCGCCGCAATGGAAGACGAGTTCCAGGCAGCAATGGCCGCGCAGGACAAAGGCGATCTCGATGGCGCTGAGTCTCTGCTGCGCGATCTGCACGTCCATCACCCCGGCATCTTTCAGGTTGACGAATCGCTGGGCCTGCTGATTGCGTCACGCGGCAATGCAGTTGCCGCTCTGCCGCTGCTCGAGTCGGCAGTACGCGAGCAGCCTGCCTCCGACGTGGCGCATGCCAACCTGGGTGCAGCCTATTACCAGCTTCATCGCGCCAAACCTGCTCTCGAAGAATTCGAGCGTGCGGTCGAGATCAATCCAGGAAATGCATCTGCCCAGGAGAGCGTGGGACGCATCAGCATCGAGAACCAAATGCCGGAACAAGCCGCGCGCGCACTGCTCGCCGCGCAAAAGCTCCGGCCCGATGACGCTGACCTGAAACTGGACTGCATTGCCGCACTGCTGGCGGCCAATCGCCTAGCCGACGCGCAAGACATGCTCTCCAAGGTTGCAGACGCCGACCAATCTGCCCGTGCACAATCGCTCTGGGGCGAGGCCGATGAGAGGGCAGGTAAATTTCAGTCCGCGGGCGAACATTTCGCGCGCGCTGTTGCACTCGAGCCGAGTGAAGAAAACGCGTGGCAAATGGCCCTGGAGCTCCTTCGTCACTGGACCTTCGACGCCGCCATCATCGAATTCAAAGCCGCGTCAATCAAGTTTCCTCAGAGCAAGCGTCTTAAGCTCGGGCTCGGCGCCGCCCTCTTCGGAGACGCGAAATATGCAGATGCGGTGCCGTTATTTGCCGATCTCTTGGCCGCCGAGCCGGGGAATGCGATGTACGCCGAGCTTCTAGGAATTGCGTGCAATGCGCCGCTGCCTGATAACAATCCGCGCTGTAATGCATTAGTCGACTACGCGCAATCTCACCCCAAAGACGCGCACGCTGCGACGTATGCCGCCGGCTTTCTGTTGACAGGGAACGAGAATCAGCAGAACGTGAAACTCGCGCGCGAGCTGGTGGAGCGGGCAATCAAGGCCGACTCTCAAATGCCCGACGCGCAATTTGAAATGGCCGTGATTTTGCAGCAGAACTCCGACTTCAAGGAGAGCATTCCCTACCTCGAGCGAGCCGTCAAACTCAAGCCCGATTTCTCGCGGGCCCATTACCGCCTCGCTCGCGCATATTGGAGGGTCGGACGCGACCAGGACGGTCAAACCCAGATGGATTTGACGCAAAAGTATAGCCGTCAGGAACAGGACGACCTGAATCGGCGGCTTGGCCAAATCGTGACGTTAGGAGTAGAAGTGAAGCAATAGTCGAAAGCCATACAAGAGCACCCGCGATGGATCAATCTGGCGACGATCCGCCTCCCGTAGGGAGGTGAGGAGGTTAGCCCAGGACAAGTCCGCCAACGGCGGACGCAGTCCTGGGTAAGTCGATAATAAGAAGCCGCAGCCCCGTAGGGGCGGCGCAAACATGTCAATTTTGTTTCTTGTCAGCACGGAGAAATCAATGAACGAGCATCACCGATTGAGTCAGAGCCGCCGCGACTTTCTGCGCGACGCCATCGGCGCAACGACCTCTCTCGTATGCTCGTATCCGCTGCGCGCTTTAGCCGCAAGCGGAACCGCACGGCAAAAGGCCGTAATCATCACCTTTGGCGGCGGCGCACGCGACGACGAGACTTTCTCGCTCGATGGGCAGCAATACATTCCGAACCTGCTGAACACACTTGCGCCTCAGTCGTGCTTTTTCACGCAGGTTATCAATCGTGGGATTCTTGGCCATTACGTCGCCACTGCCAGCATCGCCACCGGCAGCTACGAGACATTTGACAACTTTGTGGCGCAGCCGCCGGCTCGTCCCACGATCTTCGAGTATTTCCGCAAAGACCTTCGCCGTCCCCGTGAAGATGCGTGGGTGATCGCACCCGGTAATTTGTTTGCGCAAATGGGCGCAAGCCGGAGCCGCCGCTACGGCCCTGACTCCGGCGCGGAGGTTGTACTTCCCAAGCAACTGCTCGCAGCCGCACTGGGCAGTTCGACTGCCCTTGAGCTCAACGCGTATCCCGATCTGCTGCGAGACAACTATGAGAAGCCTGAAGCGGCGAACGCCGCGGCTGGAATTCTCAATCGTGACGAGATGGAACGGATCATCGATCGTCTCAATCTCAGTCCCGCCGATTTGCGCACCACTGCCGCCGCGCTGCACAGCCCAGACGAGCTTTCGGTGTACATGGCGAGACACATAATGCGCACCTTTGCGCCATCGCTCATCTTTCTTACGCTCCATGACATCGATGTCGCGCATTCCGGCGCTTACTCGCTTTATCTCGAAGGCATTCGCCGCACCGACCGTCTCTGCGCGGAAATGTGGACCGAGATCCAGACTAATCCCGAATACAAAGACAAGACCACGCTGTTCATCATGCCCGACTTTGGACGCGATGGCGATAATGACCCCGGAGGAAACGGCTTCCAGCACCATCGCACGGGCAGCGCGTCGGCGCGCACCACGTGGATGATGACGCTTGGCCCCGCTGTGCGGCAGAAATCAATTGTTGAGCGCCCCATCGAGTCAATCGACCTAGCTGCAGCGGTTTCGAGCGTCCTTGGTTTCGACGCGCGGCTGGTGCAGGGCAAACAGATTCCGGAGCTGGGAAGATGACTGATTGGCTCGCCGCTTCGAATTTTGCCGGCTACCCTCCGCAGGGCAGGGAACTCGCCAGTTCGCACATCGCGGCGCTGCGTCAGATTCCGGTCGCGTTGCTTCCCGTGTTCCTTGTCGACTTGAAGGCCTACGATTGGAAATTTCCGGTAGAACAGCGGGAGATCGTTAAGCGCATAGAATTTGCGGGGGCGAATCCGTCATCGCTCGAGGGCTTCAAAAGCATTAAAGTCGATACTGCGCTCGACAATCCCGACCGAACCAACGACCCGCAGCAGTTTCTCGCCGATATGACATCGTATCTATGGGCGTCGCTGCAGATGGATGCATACCGCGCGGCTGCAGACCATTTCGTCAGCCAATATTCTGCTGCAGTTGAACCGGTGCTGCCGTCGTCTCCGCGCCTGGTGATGATCTGCGTTGGCCGCGATGCCCGGCCGGGCGCGTATCCGCTCTTTCAAAAGTTGCGTAAACATGGCCAGATGCTGACCAACTTGCGGAGCGAAGGCGCAGTCGACGCCATGCTGGCTGCGCTCGGCCACAGAGCCAAGAACCATCCTGAGCCTTATTCCCATTGGTATGTCGATGGCGGTAGCCCTTTGCCTGGCGCGCCTTCAGAAGGAGTGACGAAGGTTCTCTATCCTGAGCTCGCTCCGCTCAACGCGCAGATATTGGCAAGCATGAAGGCGTGCATCGACGCCGGCACAGGGCCTGAAGTTCTGCACACAAAACTGGCCGCGCTAAATCAGCTAACCCCCACTGCCAATGGACCGTTGCGCGATCCATGCCTTCAGAACTTTGCGGTTTCGTTGCTCACCGAGGGTTCCGGCACGCAGATCTTCAGCACCAGCTTTGTTCAGTGGACCACGCGCGAAGTCCTGCGCCGCGCCCAGCCTGCAACCATGCTGGTGCGCTTCGCCCCGCGGCAACGCCAGCGCCCATTCAACGCAATGGTATCCGAGGCTTCGAGCGGAACAGATCTCGATCCCCAAGGCTCGCTGATCGACGCGGATATGGCCGCGTATTATGCCTGGCTTGAAATGATGCGACTGGCCGGTTCGGAGCAGGCGTCAATTGTGGTCTGGTTCGAGAACCAGTCTCAAGCTTTTGTTGCAGGCCCGGGCGTCGCAAAGGGAACTGTCATCGACAGTCCCACCAATCTAGCTGAACTCTTGCCGAGCGAATAACCGTCACTCCAACTTCCCGCCTTTGCGTATCGCAATTTGAGTCAAGCGATTGCGATCTTTATGCCCCTCTTACTTTCTTTTCCGTAAGTTCAAATCGAATTCAAATTGGAGGATTCCAGAATGTCCGTTCATGCGAAGGTGTCTGTCTTGCCAATGCTGGCCTTGGCGTGTCTCACGCTCAAGGCATATAACGCACAAGGTCAAACTCCCACTGAGCCCGCCAAATCTCCCGCCCCAAACTCCGCGTCGGAACAAGCTCCCAGCACAAGCACAGATTTGTTCGTAATGGCCGGATCCGATTTTGATCGTCCCGGTCTCGTGCCGCGCGCTAATTACAACATCGGCATCGGGCACACCTTCGCTTTCCTCAAGAAAGATCCGATCGGGGATGAGCTCACCTTCGGTTACACCTACGAAAATGCTGGAACTCACGGGTTCTTTCACACAGCATATGGAGAACACAGCGAGCAAATTGGGGTGATGAAGAACTTCTCTCTTCCGAAGACCCAAGCCGTGAGCGGGTACACGTGGATTCAAACCGGGATCACCAGTTACACGGGGAATAGCCATGTGTTGAACCGTCTCGATACCGGCCTGTCACTTGGCGCGATCATCCATCTCAGTTTTCATAGTTCGATCTGGATACAGGAGAGCTATAGCAAGGTTGTGACCGTGCCCTGGTATACCACCACCAGCGTCGGCTACACCTACAGTTGGTAACTCAAGCACAATCGTGCGGGAGCCCGCAAGTGAAACACCGGCCCAAGTCGAAGCAACCGTCCCCCGCTTGAACAATCCGTAACTATTTCATTTATTTGGGTTTATGGTGCGCCCGGAGAGATTCGAACTCCCGACCTACTGATTCGTAGTCAGTCGCTCTATCCAGCTGAGCTACGGGCGCACTGGAAAGGCCGCATCGTGCGGAACCTAGATAGATTAACAGGGATAAAGTCGGGGCGCAATGCGGGTTCTGGACAAGCTCGGAGTCTCGGTTTCAGACGTTCGGGTTCCCTCCTTCCGGGCGCATTCAATTTCGGCGTTTCGACGCAATGTGACTCTATTGATAGCCGATGAGTACCGGTAAACCGGCAATTGGAGCCATGCTGAAGGACTTGCAGTGCTTTGGCCGGAATTCCGCACCAAAAACGCACAGGTCAAGCCTCTAGCCAAGCGCAGCCAGTTGTGTTAATGTTTTGGTTTGCCAGCTTCGTTAATTGCATATTAAGAGCAACAACATCAGGCAGATGGAGCAATGTTGAGGCGGCGGAAGTTGAGAAGGAATGCCCGATTACATCTATCTCCTGGAAAACCGGCTCTCGGCTGATCAGCGGCACGCGCTCGACAAGCTTAGAGAAGTCGCCCGGGAGGCGGGCACGATCCTGTTTCTGACGGGGGGCGCGGTTCGCGATCTGACCAGTGGCCACGCCGTGCGCGAACTTGAAGTTGCGATTCAGACAAACGCGCTTAAACTCAAGAAACCACTGGAAAAGCTCGGCGCGAAAGTGTGGGGCGAAGACGAGCCGTCACGTACCCTTTATCTTTGTTTTCCGGGCACAGTCCGTGTTGACCTGGTAAGCACCCACCGCGTTGAGTATCCCAAGCCGGGTAAGCCGGTCTTTCATCAGGCCTCGATTCAGGAAGATCTTCGGCGTCGCGACTTTACGGTAAATTCCATGGCGATATCGCTGAACGAGGGGTCGTTCGGGCTGCTCATGGATCCGCTGAACGGCGCAGCCGATATTGAGGCTCGCACCCTGAGGCTGGTTTCGAATTACGGATTCCTCGAGGAACCTTCACTGCTCATCAGAGCCACTCGTTACAAAGCGCGCCTGGGTTGGGAGATGGATTCCCGTACGCTGGCCCGATATGAATACGCTAAGAGCGAGGGCGTGGCTGAGTCGATTTCGGGTCACGAGACCAGCTTTGAATTGGAACAGATCGGCCATGAAGAAGATGGCCTGAAGGTGCTGCGCGCGCTCGATGCCGAAGGGTGGATGAAGCTGCTTTTTCCGGCCTGGACTCCAGCCAAGGCCGACGAGGAGAAATTGAAGGCGCTGCATGAGCTTGCAGTGCAACTGCTGATGCAGGGGGTTCATGCCGACATGTCGGCGGCGCAAATGCAGTTGCTGACGGCTAAGCTGGCGCCTAAAGATTTGAGTGCGCTTAAGAAGTCGCTGCTCAGGCACGGATTCGTGGAAGAATGGAACGATCTGGACGCAATCGCCGCGGGATTTGCCAAGGTCTTGCTTGCCAAGCAGAGCGCGTCGCCTTCCGCAGGCTTCAAGTTGTTCACGAGCTATGATCCTGAAGCGGTTCTCTGGCTTGGATTTACAAGTAAGGCCGCGGCCGTGCGTGAGCGCTACGACCAGTTCCTCAAGGTCTGGCCGGAGGCGCGTCAGCGCATTCCCTACACGCTCATGCAGGAGATGCGGATTACGCCGGAACTGGCGGGATACACAGATCTGGTGCAGGCGATTTTCCTCGAGTTGATTGACGGTAAGCTGACCACACCGGAAGAGATGCGGGCCTTCCTTGAGCCGCATTCGCCGCCTGCCCCGCCGCCACCCGTGAGCATAAAGCGAACCCGCGCAAAGAGGGGCGCTGAGGCGAAGATCAAAGAGCGCGTACTCGACGAAGATGACGAAGGCGAAGATGGCCCGGGAAGCGACGAAGACCTGGACGACCTCGAAACCGACGAAGAAGAGATAGATCTAGGAATCAGCGCTCGGGAACTGGATGAGGAGAGCGGCGAGGAGGGCGACGAAGAAGAAACTGAGGACGGTGAAGACGAGGAAAAGGCTTCTCCAAAGCCTTCGTCGAAAAAGTCTTCCGTTGAGCCAAAGCCGGTGAAAGCTTCGGCGAAAGCCGCGGCAAAGCCGTCCGCGCAGAAAGCTGAGCAGGCTGCGAAAACTGAAGCGCCGTCCAAGCCCGAAGCAAAAAAGCCGGCTGCGGCAGCCAGGCACTCGGTTCCTGACCAGGCTGCGAAGCCTGCCTCTAAACCGCCGACTGCGGTGCAATCAAAGACTCCTGCCAGGAATGCGACGCCAGTCAAGTCTGCAATGCCCGTTAAGGCAGTGGTGGCGAGCAAGGCTGTGGCCAAGAAACCCGTCGCGCCTCAAAAAATTGCAAAGTCTCCTGTGAAGCCTGCAGCGAAGCCGAACAAGCCGGCTGCGAAAAAGGTGGCTGCGAAGACTCCCCCCAAGCAAGCGAAGGGCAAAGCTCACACGGCAAAGCCAGCCCCAAAGGCCAAAACAGTGAGCCATCCGGCAAAGAAGGCCGGGCCAAAGGCCGCCTTAAAGAAGAAGAAACGCTAGCGGCTCGCCTCCAAAGTTCGCACAGCAAATGCACTGTCGATCGCGCGCACGCGAACGCTGCACGCATTCGCAGCGCAGAGTAGAGTAATGAAAGAGCAGTCCTTTGCCCGGATGGCGAAATTGGCAGACGCAGCGGACTTAAAATCCGCAGACCTTTACCGGTCGTGGGGGTTCAAGTCCCCCTCCGGGCACCAGCAAGAATCGCACAAAATAGGCGGCTAGCTGGCCCTGAATCCCGGACCAGAAACATTCCGAGACAAACGCGGCGGACTTCGAGCCGCATCTAAAAACGAGTGAAAAGTCTATCTCGCTGAAACTGTTCAGCTTATTCAGAATGCTAGAGCGGCCAAGTCTTGCACATCTGTTACACACTTTGATATCTATTCTTTGCTGCGATACCTGCAACCACTGCAGATTCCAAGACCGCGAAGGGCGGGTCACGCTCCGGGTCCTATCCGCGACATAATCCTTTTGCTCAGGGAGCACTCTAGCTAGCCCTCAGTCATGGTGGAGCCTTCAAGGGGCTCAGTCGCATTGTTGTTTTCCACTTCAACTGGAATTTGCGCCGGGATCAGTTCATAACCGATTGAGGCGTAGCCCTTCCGGCGGCGCTCATACATGCGCGCCAGCATAGGCTCTGCAATGTCGGCGTAGTCGTAGACTTGAACAATGCGTTTCGCGTCGTAAATGCGATGCAGTCGGCCCACATACTGCTGCAGGGTACCTTTCCAGGAGATTGGCATTGCTAGAAAGAGCGTATCGAGCCGCGCATCGTCGAATCCCTCGCCGATATAGCTTCCTGTGGCCAGAATCAGCCGTGGCGCATCGACGGGAACCGCATTCATCGTTTCACTAATTGCAGTCCTTTGTTTCTTTCCCATGCCGCCCTTCAGGACAAAAAGATGCTCAGTGGTACCTCTCATCAAGTCAGCCAAGTGCAGCAGATGGTCGGTCCTTCCAGTAAGCAGAAGTGGGGAGAGGCCATCGTGCAAGGCTGTGCGAACATCGGAAGCGATCAAATTGTTACGTGTCTCGTCTTGTGCCAGTGCCCGATAGATGTCCTGAATGGTGGCATCGGCAGCTCCGCTGTGCATCTGGAATGCCGTCAAACGCGGGATCACGAGATGTTGAAATGGTGAGGATTCCGTCATTGCCTTGGCGCTCATGCTAAAACGGATCGGGCCACATTGCATCTGAATGATCGGATGATGCCCGTCTTTTCTCGTCGGCGTCGCTGTGAGACCGGCGACAAATCTCGCCTTGATCGCGCGCATCACTTGCTCAAAGGTGAACGCTGAAAGGTGGTGGCATTCATCGACGATGACCTGCCCGTACTCAGCCACGAAATCCTGCACGGCATGATTCTGACGCAGACTTTGAATGACGGCAACATCGACAACGCCAGTTCTCTTGACCTTGCCGCCTCCGATTGTCCCAACCTGTTCAATCGGAAGATCAAGAAACATCGCGAGCCGCGCCTGCCATTGATCGAGCAATTGACGGCGATGAACAAGTACGAGCGTGTTGACTTTACGTTGCGCTATAAGCCATGCGGCAATGGCAGTTTTCCCGAAAGCTGTTGGCGCACAAAGTATTCCGTCATCGTGTTCCAACATCTGGCCAGCGGCGCTTTCCTGATCTGGGCGGAGTTGGCCACGAAACTCAGCAACAATTGCGATACCAGAATAGCGCTCGTCTCGAATCTGAGAACGAATGCCGTGCGAGTTCAGCAACTCGAGAACGTCTCCTAAACATCCGCGCGGGATGGCGACGTGTTTGGAAAAATCCTCGCCACAGGAGATAATGCGAGGCTTGCCAAAGGTGGATAGCCGCATCGCTTGCGTCTTGTAAAACTCCGGATTCTGAAAAGCTGCAATCCGCAGGACACGATTGATCATCGCTGGCGGCAATCCCTGCTTTTCGATGTAGACAAGGTTTGCACGCGTGCCCCTTACAGATTCCGGGAATGGTCCTTCAATAGGGCGCTCTGCCCTGCGGCGCGAGGGCAGAAGTGTCCAAGGATCTTGCGATTCATCGTCTCCACTGAGGCTCAAGCGAACCCCAATCACATCACCTTTACTCTGAGCTTCCTCAACGATTGCCATTGCAGACGACATCGACACCCTCTGGACGGAAGAAAGGTAGCCCCATTGATCTGTGTATGAAGCGAGGTCCGCATCGAGGAATACGCTGTTCCCTTGTTTCCGCGGACCGAATTGCAAAGGAAGGGCAATCAGGTTTCCTAGGCCGCCTTTCGGCATGGTGTCCTGATTCGGAAGGAAGCGATCATAGGAGTCAAGTCCGAGCTGATGACGCCGCTCCATTGTGCGAGTCAAAATCGCACTCCCCATCTTCCGTGCAATGGCGGCGGGAAACGGCTGGTCGAAGAAGATCCATATATGCCCGCCATTTCCCGACCGCGAACGTTCCAGGGATGCCGGGACACCGATGGCTGCACAGGTATCGAGATAGGCGCGGGCATCTTCTCGCCAGGATTTCTTGTCAAAATCGACGGCAAGAAACCAGCATGTCTCATCCGATAACAAAGGGTAAACACCGACTGTCTCTTTGCCAAGCAGATGGTCCTCGATGACCGCGTCAGTCAGCGGAAGAAATGTGCGGGTCTGTCGGGCAACCTTCTTACGGTCTTCGGGACTGCTCGAATGTATCGCCACCCAGTCCATCAGCGCGGATGGCGAATATCCTGAGCGGCCATCCGCATTAGTCCAACGTCTTGCATAAACATCTTCGCGACCATGAAACAAGCTTCGAAAAAGAGCAATGCGCTGCTTGGCTCGTTCTTGGCGGTCTTCCGGCTGTTTGGGAACTGCTGGCAGATCTGAGTTGTGTCGATGGGTAAGTGCAGAAGCTGAAGTCAAACCGTTCGAGGCCAGTAGTTTTCGCAGACGCTCAATTTCTGCTCGAAGAGCTTTGTTCTCTTCTTCGAGATCACGTCCTGGAAAAGACATCTGCCCACCTTCGGCCATAGCATTTTAGTCCCGTGTCAAGCCTGTCTTCCCAAGGCCTATCGCCGAACTCTTGTCTGTTTCACAATTGGCCTTGGGTCCAATTTGTCGAGAATCTCCATGAACTTGGGCCTGTTTTTGTAGCGCTGTCGTATGTCTGCGAGGAGTCCATCCCATTCGCTGTTCCGGTGAAGCCTTTGAAAGATGGGTTGCATCTTGCGTAGATAACCAGCAACCGCCTCGTAAGCGGAAGCGCTGGCGTGCGGTAGATGATCGTACACGCGCTGACGGTATATCGCAAGCGACCGCTCGGGATGCGATTCTGTCACCGCGGCCGCCACGCGATCTTCGTAGCCGCCCGAGCTATACCATGTCATGCTTCCTCGATACTGTTGTCCGGCAGACATGGTGTCGTACCAACAGAGCACGTCATCGTGCCGATGGTCGGCAATGGCCATATCAATCAGCACATCAACGTGTGGGCTCGCTGGCCGACTAAATTTGGATCCGTTGTTCAATAGCGGAAGCAGATAGTCCGGCATTGGCAGCGGCCATCCCGCATTCGCTGCGCTCTTCACCGTTGCCTTACCTGGCGACGACAGGGGAGAGACGCCGGTCTCGAGAAAGTTGAGCGCAACGCCGAGAACACTGTCTTTGCAGCCGGCTTTGGCTGCAGCGTTAAGCAACTGCTGAAAGCTCTCGCGGCTGGGATTAGCGAAGAATCCCAAAGCCGCGTGCGCCGCGGCGATTGGCCATTGTCTGCGCTGAACCGCCATCTCGCCCAGTAGCTTTTCCAGCCTCGACGCGATGCCGGGCAGCTTTGCGACTGTCTTTTTGATTCCCTCGGCCGCCCAGCGCTGGGCCTCGTCGTATCGCTTCATCTCGATCAAGCGTTGGACCAGCCGTTCGTAGCTCCCGGAGACGCGGGCTTCCTGTTCGCACACTGTAAGAATCTCGTCGTTGCGGCCCGCTTTCTCAAGCGCTCGGATCAACCAGTCGGCGATGCGCTCGTGCTGGTATTTTCGTGAGAAGGGATCATCTTCCTTCACAGGCGACTTCGCGCGCTGAGCTATAACATCGGCAACTTCGGACCATGCAGCCTTAGCGACGGCCATCTCGAAGACGGCGTCGGCAGCATCGTTGACAATGCCATAGTCGTCCCGTAGATGCGCGTCAATGGCGAAAAGCAGTTTGCGCGCTGGTGTGAGCGTCGATGCAACCACGGCCTCAAAGATCACCGGCAGGCATTCGCCCACGGCTTCCGCGGTTTCGCCCTCATCATTCGATTGGCCAATCTGTTCGTTGCCCAGCGTCATGATTTCTGTACCCAGGCGCACCACGGCGTCGGGATGCCCGAGTTCCAGCAACCGTTCCAGACGATGTTTCACGCGACTGTACTCCGGGGTCTGTCCCTCACCCGTCCAACTGTTTCGCCAGCCGGCCTGGGAAGCGACGAGTCTGAGTTCTTTCCGCGTTTCGGTCACCAGGCGATCCACATTGCCTTCGCCCAATGCAATGCGATCGCTGAACTCCTCTCGCAACTCAGGAAAGCGCTCAGTGAGTGACCAGACCAACGCCACCAGTTCCTCGCGGTTCTTGGCTTCGATATGCTTTCGGATTTTTTCGTCTGTTACGTTGCGCGTTTTCTTTTCGGAGACTGCCCGGTGCCGATGACGGTGGACATGGAATTCTTCATCGACTTCATCATCTTCGGGATCCATGTCGGGTTCGAGATCCTCCACGTCGTCCTTGTCTGCGTCGCAGGTCTCGTCGGCAAGGAGTTCCCAGCGGTCATCGTCCTGGTTTGCCATGCGAGTTTTCTCACCGCCGCTCAATCTTTGAAGATATTCAGCCACTACCGCAACGGCGTGTTTGCAACTGCTTGCGCCCATCGGACAGGTGCAGCGGGAATAAATCGTTCCTGGCCCTTTCGGAGATGGTTCGCACCAGACCGTAACTGCATACCGTGAGCCGCCAGTCACTGTAGCCAGAAGCCTGCCATCCTCCGATATCGCGAGATCATGGACGCGCCTCTGTTCTTGATAGGCTCTTCCGCGATCCACTGAGCGCGATCCCGCCCATTCGGTCAGATCGTCCCAACTCAGAGCCGCCCAGCCGCCATTTCGTTCGCCTACAGACTCCTTGCTCTTGCCCGCGCGTTGCTGCTTTGAACTCATGCATTTCATCCTGAACTGATTCGGTGTTGGCCACTACGATGAAGCCGGTGATGATTACAGGGTAGGATACGGTTCCCCGCGAAGGCTCTCATCGTCAGTTTTTTCGATAATAAAAGGATGCCGGCATTTCGTTACATCATCAGGCCCAATTTCGATTCATCGATTGAACCTCGAAAGCGTGATCTGACGGTTGCAAGAAAGGCTCATATCGAACCCTCCACTGTGCAGGGTGGGCGTCGCGCGCGTTGCAGGTAGGTATTGGCGAGCGAAGCGATAGCCGTTGGATGCGTGCGATTAGACATATTTTGTAAAGTCCTATATATTGGACCATAGTGCTAAATAAGGCTTTATATATGGAGCCTTACAGATGAGATCGAGTGTATCAGATGTCTTGCCCCCTGCCGTCAAGCGGTC
>Ga0335072_10008644_pt1 | contig 14746 bp, 16 predicted proteins | sample Lox_Sample_21_FD_206725 | JGI IMG/M metagenome (GOLD analysis project Ga0335072, IMG submission 206725) | Soil microbial communities from Loxahatchee National Wildlife Refuge, Florida, United States - Lox_Sample_2.1 | ecosystem: Environmental > Terrestrial > Soil > Wetlands | place: USA... | reverse complement strand
AGGACCGGATGAACGTGGATGAGACGTTCCTTAAACGGTCTAACGACATTATCGGCCCGACATTCAAGATCCATGGATGCCAAAGGTAATGTTAACCAGAAGATAAAAGCGGCCTTCGCCGACTGCAGGGGAGATTCGCCGCGGCTAAGCCTCGCGGCAGCTCATCGCGGAACCGCCCTAAGCCCAGTAGCTGCGGTCCAGCGTTCTATATTGGATGGCCTCGGCCAGATGAGCCACTGCCAGGCGGTCTGCGCCTTCCAGGTCGGCGATGGTGCGGGCCACCTTGAGAATGCGGTCGTGGGCCCGCGCCGTCAGTCCCTGTTGCTGCATGGCGCGTTCCAGCAGCCGTTCGGCGTCAGGGCTCAGTTCGCAATAGGCGCGAATCTGCCGGGTGGTCATCTGAGCGTTTGAGTAGATAGTTTCTTTGGCGTGGGAGAAGCGTTCCTGCTGCCGCTGCCGTGCCGACATCACCCGCTCGCGAATCTGCATGGAGCCCTCGGCCGCTGCTCCGCCGCGCAGCTCTTTGTATTGGACGGCGGGAACTTCTATATGAATATCGATCCGATCCAGCAGCGGCCCCGAGATCTTAGCCACATAGCGCTGGATCATGGGCGGCGTGCACAGGCACTCGCGCGACTTGTCATTGAAGTAGCCGCAGGGGCAGGGATTCATCGCCGCCGCCAGCATGAACCGCGCCGGAAAACTGAGCGACATGGAGGCGCGCGCGATGGTCACGGTGTGATCTTCCAGCGGCTGGCGCATCACCTCCAGCACGTTGCGCGGAAACTCCGGCAGTTCGTCGAGAAACAAGAGGCCATTGTGCGCCAGCGACACTTCGCCAGGACGCGGCACCATGCCGCCCCCGATCAGCCCCGCGTCCGAGATGGTGTGATGCGGCGAACGGAAGGGCCGGTGTGTAACCAGCCCCGCCCCGTTGAGGACTCCGGCCACCGAATGAATCTTGGTGGTCTCTAACGCTTCATCGAAGGTGAGCGGCGCAAGGATCGATGGCAGCCGCTTGGCGAGCATCGTTTTGCCGGAACCCGGCGGGCCGATCATGAGAATGTTGTGGCTTCCTGCCGCGGCCACTTCGAGCGCGCGCTTGGCCGTCTGCTGGCCGCGCACATCGCAGAAGTCCACGTGGAAAAGCTGAAGCTCGCCGAGCAGCTTTTCCGTTTCGATGCGCAAGGGCTCGCGCTGCAGCGCGCCGAGGACTGCGCCGTTCAATAACTCCAGCACATCGAGCAGCGACGTAACGGGAAAAACGCTCACGCCTTCCACGACCGCGGCTTCAGCGGCGTTCGCCGCAGGAAGAATCAGGTGGGGAATGCCCTTCTCGCGCGCGAGGATCGCGATGGGCAGAATGCCGGGTATCGGACGCACGCTACCGTCGAGGCCGAGTTCGCCCACAAGAAGAAAGCGGCCCAGATCGCTGATGCGCAAAGCGCCGTACGCGCCGAGAATGCCGACGGCGATGGGCAGATCGAAGCCTGAGCCTTCCTTTTTCAGATCGGCAGGCGCCAGGTTGATCGTGATGTGCGTGGGTGGAATCAGATAACCGGAGTTCTTGATGGCCGCGCGCACCCGGTCACGGCTCTCGCGCACGGCGGCATCCGGCAGCCCGACGGTATGAAAGTGATCCTGATCGCTGACGACGCCGCTGTAATCCACCTCCACGTCGATGAGGTTGGCGTCGATGCCATAGACAGCCGCGCTGAGAGCTTTGAAGAGCATGTTGGGAGGATTGCAAGCGAGTGTATCAGAAGCAAGGACCGGGGAACAGGGATCAGAGAATCGGAAGCATCAGAGAGATGTGTGCACCGATTTTTCTAAGGGCATGGCCCTTGAGGTGATTCGAGGAGCTTAGCATTCCGACTTGATGATGCGATCAACTCCCTCGTGGCGAGACGAGGACGTTTAGGGTGAAGCGATTGTGAAACCGCTCGAGCGATGCCGAGAGTATTTCTTGCCTTTTCGCGAAAAGCAGAACGAGACGGCGCAGAGCAAGCGTGAACTGCAGTGCGCAGCGTGATCCTCATCGTCAGAAAGAAACTTGTGAATGGCGGCAAGCGTGGGCGCGGACGATCCTCGAGCGCCTGTTCCATATTCCCCATTTCCTATTCCCTGCTTCTCGTTCCCCGCTACAATCGTAGGAGTGACAGCGAGTCTCTTCGAGCTCTACAAGATCGGCGTCGGACCATCGAGCTCACACACGATGGGCCCTATGCGCGCCTCGTGCCGCTTCGCCTTCGAACTTGCAACCCGCGGTCTGCTCGATCGCGTTGGACGGGTGCAGGCGGAACTGTTCGGCTCGCTTGCCCTCACTGGCCATGGTCACGCGACGGATCGCGCCGTCCTGCTCGGCCTGGCGGGCAATGAACCGGCGACGATCGATCCCGCGCTCATCGAGTCGACAATTGCCTCGATTCGCGCTGAGCACCGCCTCGCTCTCGCCGGATCGCGTCCGATACCCTTCGAAGAAGCGCGCGATCTCCTCTTCCGCCGTGACAGTATGTTTCCTCCCGGCGCCCAGATGCAGCATCCCAATGGTTTGCGTCTCACGGCCTTCGATCCGCAGGGCGCGCCGCTGGATGAACGAACATTCTTTTCCATCGGCGGCGGATTCATCGTCGAAGACGGAGCAGGCTCGGGCACAGGCACGAGCCAGGACGAGAAAGAGATTCCATTTCCGTTTCATAGCGCGGCCGAACTGCTGGAGAAGTGCCATACCCACGAACTTTCCGTCAGCCAGCTCATGCTGGAGAACGAATGTGCCCTGATCGGCAGAAGCGTCGACAGAAGTATCGATGGAAGCGATGACCAGTCGCCGGTCGACGTGGTGCGCGAGGGCATTGACCGCATCTGGCAGACGATGCGCGCCTGTATCGACCGCGGCATGACCGCAGAGGGCATTCTGCCCGGCGGCTTGAATGTGCGGCGGCGCGCGCATCGGCTGGCCGAACGCCTGCGCGAGAAGGAAGCCGATGGAAAAATCGGCGATCCCCTCGCGCCTCTCGACTGGGTCACCGTCTACGCGATGGCAGTGAACGAAGAGAACGCTGCCGGCGGGCGCGTAGTAACCGCGCCAACCAATGGCGCGGCCGGCGTGGTACCCGCTGTCGCACGTTACTACGAGCGGTTCATTCCCGATGCGGACCATGAAGGCATCCTGCGCTTCTTCCTAACCTCGGCGGCCATTGGAAGTCTTTACAAAGAGAACGCATCCATCAGCGGAGCAGAGGTAGGCTGCCAGGGCGAGGTGGGCGTGGCCTGCTCGATGGCTGCAGGCGGACTGACGGCCGCGCTGGGCGGGACGAATGGACAGATCGAACACGCGGCCGAGATCGCAATGGAGCACAATCTCGGCATGACCTGCGATCCCATCGGCGGGCTTGTCCAGATTCCATGCATCGAGCGCAATGCGATGGGTGCGGTTAAGGCCGTTCACGCCGCGCGCATTGCAATGAACGAGTCTGAAGCGCACAAGGTCTCGCTCGATCAGGTGATTCGAACCATGTATCTGACCGGCCTCGATATGCAATCGCGCTATAAGGAGACCAGTCTGGCTGGGCTCGCCTTGAATGTGATCGAGTGTTGAGATGAAGAGCGGAAGAATGTGATGTGTCTCTCATGCATCGCGCAATTCGGCTTCCATCATCTCCACGAAGAGCGACTCGTTCCCTGCGAATCGCTGATCGAAGCATCGCAAAGAGACCGCATCGAAAAAATTGTTGCTCTTTTTTCCACTCTCATGACGTTTTTTTCTTGACATCGATGCAGCGTGATTCTATACATTCTTCAACTGCAATCTACGGATTGCAGACTCGATGCAACCCATCGAAAAGGGAGAATAGGCAAAATGGCAACTAAGAAAGCAGCCAAGAAGGCAGCGAAAAAGGCACCCGCTAAGAAGGCCGCGAAAAAGGCAGCCAAGAAAAAGTAGCGGATCGACCAACTGAAAAGGCAACACTGAGGGGAACGCTTCAAAGCGTTCCCCTCAGTGTTTATGCGGGGATTTACACTTCTATTGAAGTTGCAAAGAGCTTCGTTAAGGTTTGATCCGCTGCGGAAGAAGACCTCAACCGCGCTGCACATTGGAAAGATTTCCATCCGCGCTTCGGCCTCCCGGAAGAGATCTCCGCAGAGCTGAAGGGTACGGTCGAGAGTCCTTCTACAAACCTTGAGAGGCCGCTCATACGGGAAAAATGCGATGACGCACCGCCGCTGGATCGCCGAACACTGGGACGAAGCCACTGCCACTTTAGTGGGACCGCAGGCCGAGCATATCGCTCGCGTTTTGCGCGCCCGTGAGGGCATGGAGGCCGACGTGGTCGCCGGAGGACGAGTCTTCCACGCCGAAGTTGCGGCCGTTACGCTCGCCGGTGAACAGAGTGAAGTCCGCTTCAATCTGCTCACCGAGCTCGAGGCCGATCCAGCTTTGCCTGTTACGCTGGCCCTCTCAATCTACAAGTTCGATCGCATGGAATGGGCGATTGAGAAGGCCACCGAGCTAGGCGTTGCCGCGATTGCGCCCATGATTGCGCAGCGCACTGAGAAGCATCTGGCGCACGCCGCGGAGAAACGGGTGGAGCGCTGGCGCCGGATCGCGCACGAGGCGGCCAAGCAGGCGCGCCGCTCCGACGTGCCGGTCATCCATGATCCCGCGCCGCTCGCAGCTCGAATAAAAGCCGCATCGGATGCGACTCGCATCGTGCTGGCCGAGCAGGAGCGCAGCACCACGCTGCGGCATGCGCTCGAAGAGCTTCTGGCCTCTGCACAACCGGAAACTCCGGCCATCGAGATTGCCATCGGTCCCGAAGGTGGCTGGGCGCCATCAGAGGAAGCGCTCTTCGATGCGAATGGCTGGCGAGCTGTATCGATAGGTCCACGCATCCTGCGTGCCGAGTCCGCCGCGATTGCGGCGCTGGCTGTCGTGGGATCGTATCTGGAATAAGCTCAGAGCGAGACGCCGCGCTTCCACGGGATGAAATCAATCTGGCCGCGCTCTTCGGCTTTGGTCAGGCGATTGCCACTCGCAACCTCGATGGAAAGTTCCAGCAGCTTCTCCGCACACTCTGCGACGGTGGTCTCGCCGGTCACAATGCCGCCGGCGTCGAAGTCGATGATGTCCCCCATCCGCTCGGCCAGCTTCGAGTTCGTCGAGATCTTTAACACAGGTGCAATCGGATTTCCCGTCGGCGTGCCCAACCCGGTGGTGAACAGCACGATGTTGCAGCCGGCGCCCACCTGCGCGGTTACGCTTTCCACGTCATTGCCCGGCGTGCACTGCAGCGTGAGCCCCGGCTTCGCCACATACTCGGGGTAGTCGATCACGTCGCTCACCTGCGAGACGCCGCCTTTGCGCGCCGCACCGGCTGATTTGATCGCGTCGGTAATCAGGCCATCGCGGATATTGCCCGGTGATGGATTGAACGCGAAGTCCGACTGCACGGCCCGGGCGCGCGCCGCATAGGTCTGCATGAGATGCGAGAACCGCGCCGCGAGCTCGTCTGTGGCGCAGCGGTTGATCAGCTCCTGTTCCACACCATGAAGCTCAGGAAACTCCGAGAGCATGGTCTTGCCGCCTGCACCGACTACAAGATCCGAAACAAAACCCACCGCTGGATTCGCGGAGACGCCGCTGAAGCCGTCGGAGCCGCCGCATTGCAGTCCGATGGTCAGCGCCGAAAGCGGCACCGCCTGGCGGTGGATGCGGTCTGCATCAGCCAGTGCGGCGAAGCTCTGGTCGAGCGCCTGCTCTATCAGAGCGGTCTCGTATCCGGACTTCTGCTGCTCGAAGATCAATACCGGTTTGCGCAGTTCAGGGTCGCGGGCGCGCAGCTCTTCCATCAGCAGGCCTGCCTGCGCATTCTGGCACCCGAGGCTCAGCACGGTTGCTCCGGCAACATTGGGGTGGTGGATGTAGCCTGCCAGCAGTCCGCAGAGCGCTTGCGCGTCCTGCCGCGTGCCACCGCAGCCCAGCTGATGCGTGAGAAAGCGGATGCCATCGAGATTGGGAAAAATCCGCTTGGCGCGTGCTTGCGGACTTCCGTCCTCGGGGCCGTCGTGATTCGATCGCGCATGCACCAGATTGCGAACGTACTGGCGATAGCGATTGTTAGCCCGCCCATAGCCCAGTTCTTCTTCAAGCGCCTCGCGCAACTGCTCCACGTTGCGGTTCTCGCAAAAGACCAGCGGCACCACAATCCAGTAGTTGCGCGTGCCCACCTGGCCATCGGCGCGGCGAAATCCCTGGAAGGTGCGGCCGGTCCATGCCGAAGCATCGGGCGGCGCGATTGCGGCCGGACGCCGTTCCGCGGAGTAATCGCCGGTGCGATGACGGATGTTGCTCGTAGTGAGCAGGCCGCCGCGCGCAATCGGCTTCACAGCCTCGCCCACCACCATGCCGTACATGAAGATCAAATCGCCCGGCTTCAGATCGGCGAGCGCCATCTTCTGCTTGGCGGGAATCGTCTCCGCAGCAGCGCAGGAAACCGGCGATGTGCCGTTCCCCAGGCGGACCAGCGCGCCCGGCTCCAGGGTTGCGAGCGCCACTACGACATTGTCACGGGAATCAAGCAATAGAAAGGATTCGGCCATAGGTCACTTCTTCCAACAGAGAATACAACTTTTGCAGGCCCCATCAAGGTCTTCACGTTGAATGCGGTAAGCGCGAGAACGGCAGTTCCACGAGAATCCAATCGAAGACTCGGCCTTCGATATTCGCGCAATGCTCTTAAGATCGCGGCCTACAAGTGCGCATAATGCAGCAGCAAACCCGCCAGCACACCGCCGGCGAGGTCGCCGATCAGCGGAATCGGCGCGTAACCCCAGTTGGAGCCTCCCTTACCAGGAATGGGCAGCAGCGCATGCGCCAGCCTCGGCCCCAGATCGCGCGCCGGGTTGATAGCGTATCCCGTGGTGCCGCCCAGCGAGAGCCCGATGCCCCACACCAGACTGCCAACGAGCCATGGTCCCACGCCTCCTGCGAGCCCGTTGGCAGCGACGCCGTGTGAACCAATGGCGCTGGCTACAACGATCAGCACCACGGTTCCCACGACCTCGCTGAACACGTTTGCCAGCGGACTACGCACCGCCGCATTGGTGCAGAAGACGCCCAGCTTCGCCGCCGGGTCAGGCGTGAGGCGCCAGTGAGGCGCGTAGTGGAGCGCCATCAGCGTCGCACCCGCGACACCGCCCAGCACTTCCGCCGACCAGTAGAGCAACAACTGGGAGAAGTCTCCTTTGGCCACCGCCGCGGCCAGAGCAATGGCAGGATTCAGATACGCGGCGGGGCTGCCGAAGGCCTGCGCTACGACTACGCCGCACAGCACGGCCAGGGCCCAGCCTGTGGTGATCACAATCCAGCCGGAATCGGCTGCGTAGGATTTGCGCAGTGTAACTCCCGCATTGACGCCGGTACCCAGCAGCACCAGAACCAGCGTGCCCAGAAACTCGCCCAACCACACGGAATGAAACAAAGAATGCATCTTGCCTTCCCTGCCTTCGGTGACACCCGGTGCACCAGGCGCTTAGGCTCGCGCAGCATGCAATCCGGAAATTGATTTGCGGAACCTAAGCATTCTCCACTGTCTGCCCACATCTCGCCAAGGGTACGGTCTGGAGCACGCAAGGTGTCACACTCCTCCCACGAGGGTTTGCCGTAAAATCGTGGACGTGATCGCGCAAAGGATCCGCGAAGCGCAAGCAGGCGACGAGCGAGAACTCGTGAAGCTGCAAGCTTTGCTCTGGCCGGGTGCGCTGACCGAAGAACTTCGCGAAGAGACCGAGGCCATGGTCAACCAGCGCAGCACCGGCACGTTGCCGTGCAAGCTGCTCGTCTCTGAGGATGAGGCCGGCGCGCTGACCGGGTTCCTGCTGGTAGGCCTGCGTTCGCATGCGGATGGATGCGACCCCGCGCAGCCCGCCGGTTTCATTGAAGGGTGGTTTGTACGCGCCGAGTGTCGCGGCCGCGGGATAGGGCGCCAGTTGTTCGAAGCTGCCGAGGCGTGGGCGCGTGCGCAGGGCTGTATCGAGATGGCTTCGGACTGCCTGATCGACAATCATCCTGCCCACGACGTGCACCGCGCGCTGGGATTCGAAGTCGTCGATCGTTGTGTTCACTTCAAGAAAACGCTTTAGATTCGCTCACCTAAACCTGCTTTATCCGCTGGCCGGGGTGGGTCCGTCGGCCCCCTGATTCGATCCCATCGATACGCTTATGCCGATCCCACGCTATGGGGCCATTTTGGCTAACCTCCTCCATCGAGCTCGCATCCCAGCGTGGATGAAGAGCAGTCCGGCCCCGGCAGGATCTGCTTCTTACGTCGTCCGGGACCGGCGAGGAGATGTTCACAATGAAGAAACAATCCGATATGCACTCTCCGCACCGAATTCCAGAAACTGAAAAGCAGATTACGACCTTCCCTGCTCCCGCCTTCACCATAAGCAAGCCGAGAGGCGTGCAGGACCACACGCAGGGCGTTCACGCGCCCGGCTCGCACAGCGGTTCCGCGCGAAACATGGACGGCCGTGTCGACCGTATGGAGGACCGGAAGACCTCAGCCCGTGCGGGCAAAACCAACACTCGATCCGGATCGCGGCATAGCGTGTGATTGCAAGATGAAGGACTGGCGCCACACAACTCCAGAGGCTCTCAAAGGAGAGCCTCTGGCAGGGAGAGATCATGTCGTCACGAGCAAAGGCGCCTATCGACCCAAGCATTGACCCCGACTCGCCGGAGCGGATCGAGGAGCCCACCGATACAAGCCGAGACAACATTCAGGCAGGTGGCTCGCGCGCATCCAGACAGGTTCGCTCTTCCGGCCATCCGCATAATGTGGAGCCGGCCGAAGCCGCGTTCGAGGGTTCTGCAACGAGTCGTTACTTCGACGATCCCAGCAAGCAAGGCATCTCGTCGAAGTCCAGCCAGGCGGAATTTGCTGGCCAGCGCAGAGTAGTGGATGCGCGGCCCGATGCGCAGGCGGGCCTGAACCACAGCAGCAGAAGAGGGGAGAAATGACTGAGCCATCCAAGAAGAACCTGCCGGAGGACGGGGACATCGAGATTCCTGCCATCCGGCATGTGGGTCCCACGCTGGAATCGGATCCTGAGTACCTCGAGGCTCTGCATTCTGGCTATTCCACGCCTGAAGCACAGATCGCCGCCGAGGCCGCAAGAACGGAACCCGATCTGCACGACCTCTCCGACGCGGATGAAGAGATCGATCTTCTTTCCGGCCGCGAGGGCGATATCGAACGGCCCGAGCCGCTGAAGACCCGTCTCCCGGGCGACACCAGTTCCGATCCGCATACCGATGTCGGTCCCGGCAACGCGGCGACGGTGCAGAAGCGCGGCGAACGCAAACGCAAAGCTGCCTGATTATTCCTGATTATTCCTGCGGCTCTTGGTGAGGGACGGCGGCCTCATACTGCGGCCAATGCGTCAGCAATTCTTTCGTGACGGCGCTGCCAACCCTATAGGCTGCTTCGAGTGCAGGTAAATACGCGCCGTAGGTGCCGATCCGCTGCCGAGCAAGATTCTCGGCAGCGGTGAGGCCCTGGGCCTGCCGGTCATAGTTGCTTACCGCGCGTAGCACCAGGATACGATTCGCGTCCACGCGGCCCGCATGCGCCAGATAGGTGAACGACTCTAGTGTTCCCGTGTCTTCCATCGCCGTGGTCGCGAATTGCCCCTTGCCTCCGGTAAAGTAAGACACCCATTCCGAGGCCCAGGCATCCATCAGCTTGCCGTGCCAGAAGGTCGAAGACGAAATCTCGTCGCCCAGTGCGACAAAGGGCGGGCGCTGTGCTGCCGCTCCGTCGAAGTGGCTGCGGATCTCCTTCAACTTGTCTGAGTCTTCGAGTGCAATGCCGCGTGTGACATCGAACGCCCACTGCGCGAGACCCGCGTTGAGCGCGTACACTTGGCCCTCCTCCGCCTGCACCGGCAGCTCGAAAGGCTTTTGCTTGTGCCAGGGCAGATAACCGGTGCTCCAGTCGGGTGGAATCTCGCGGGCATCGATCTCGTATCCCAGATCCCCGTCTACCACCCAGCGCGCCCATGCGGCGGAGCCCAGCGAGATGCGATCCGGGCATCCGCCAGCGATTCCGGCAACGATCCAATAGGCATGGGTGAAGTCAAAGCGCGGATCGAGACCGACGGCCATGATGGTCGAAGCCGCGTGCGCTGTTCCCGGTCCCGTGAGCACCGCCATCTCGCCCTCGCCGTTCATACGGACAGCGTGGTAACCGGCGGGCAGATCGTAGACGCGGTCGAGATGATCGCGCTCCACCCAGTACTGCAGTTCGCCGGGCGCGTCCCCGGTGTCATTTCCGACCTCGAACATCGTCACCACAACAACCTTCACCGGAATCGGCCGTGGCTTTGCGGCGGCTCCGGCAGAGGACACGGCCAGCAACAGCAGAAAAGAAAAAAAGCGCACAGGAGTCGTCATTGATTGCGATGGTACCTGAAGGGACAGAATCAGGGATCGGGGAACAGAAAAGCTGCCGGCAATTGCCGGGCGAATCCATCGCGAATTCTCTTGTGAAAGCGGAGAGCGGTTATAGGATAAGGAGAATAGCCGGCAGGTTGAAGCGAACGGTGATGTGCAAGGGCGTGCCCCATCGTCACCGTTCGAAGGAGATCGAGAGATGCTTGGACTGCTGCTGCAATGGATTTTGAGTGCGATCGCCCTGCTGATTGTTTCGCGCATCGTGCCGGGCTTTTATGTGCATGGCCTGTGGCCGGCAATGATCGCCGCGTTGGTGATCGGCTTGCTTAATGCTACGCTCGGCTTCTTCCTGAAGATCGTCACGTTTCCGTTGAGCATTCTCACGCTGGGAATCTTTCTGCTGGTGATCAACGGGCTCATGATCCTGCTTGCCTCGAGCATTGTGCGCGGCTTTCGCGTGCAGGGTTTCGTGCCGGCGTTCTGGGGCGCCGTCGTACTGGCGCTGCTGGGCATGCTGATCCGCGCGCTGACCAAGGAAGCCTAGACGCACGGGAAAAATACAGCTAATGCGAAGCCTGCGCCCCGGCTTGCGGAGCAACGATCTTGACCGCAGCGGTTGGAGCAGTGCGTGAATGCGCTGTCTTCTTCTTCGCCATCTTCGGCTGCGCGGACTCCGCCTTCACGGGATGACTCACGACGGGGCCGTTGAGTGTCTGCGGCGTACGGATGGCGCCCGCGCCCGAGAAAGCGCCGGGCATTGCAGCGTGTGTCGGTGTCGCGGGCATTCCGCGCTGCACCCGCGAGTACACGCCCCATCCGCCACCGGCCACCACAAAGGCGATGGCAGCAGCGGCTGCGGCGCGCATCCACTCACGGCCCATCAACTTGGGTGCTGGCCAAGGCAATACCACGCCGCGAGGCGGAGCCGACCGCAGAACCCGGTGGATCCGGTCCTCGAGCCCGTCGGGGGCTGGAAGGTTGGCTACCAGCCGGAGCGTCGCTTCGGCATCCGATGCGGGGCTGGTGGTAAACGGGTTGTGAGAGTTGGAGTTCATCGCAGATTCCTCGCGTGGTTGAGCAGGCCTGACATCAGGTTGCGCGCGCGAAAAAGCCGCGAACGGACGCTGGATTCCGTGATGCCCAAAACCGCAGCGATTTCCACGCTGGACAATTCCTCGAAGGCCGACAGCTGCAATACCTCGCGCTCCTTGGGCGGAAGCTGCTCGACGCAAGCCAGCACGTGCGCGTGGTGCTGCGCCGCGGCGGCCCGCTCCTCGGCAGAGAGCCCGTTGGCGGGTAGCACGCGCGCCAGTTCCGCCACATCGTCCGTCTCGGGACGGGTCTTGGCGCGGCGCTTGCGATCCAGCACGATGTTCCAGACAATGCGGATCAGCCACACGCGGTGATCGCGGACCTCTTCCAGTGTGTCGCGATGCCGCAGCACGCGCAGAAACGCCTCCTGCACGGCATCTTCAGCGTCAGCGGGGTTGCGAAGAACGGAAAAGGCTACGCGATAGAGGGCGCCGGCGTATTGATCTACCAGGGCCGCAAGGGCCGCTTCCTCCGCCCGGGTGCGGGCATCCTCGGCCGCGGCGCTGTTCGAAATCTCCATCCAACCTGCAATGACTGCCTGGCCGGTGCTCATACACACACCAGACGCAGGCACATTGAAAAATGCTCAGACACGCCCAAATCTTCGGGGCGCCGCGAACGGGGGGAGACGACGTGAGCGCAGCTTTTACTGTTTAGCGCCTAGCTTTTCCGATGCGATGTTGCCGGCTGCGCCGTCCTTGTCCGCATCCTTCACCTTCGCCCACAGCATCCGGGCTTCGTCCTGCTTGCCTTCAGCCGCATAGAGGTCCGCAAGGTCGAGCTGCGCCACACCTGTGGAGACGGTTTCCGAAGGCTTGGCGGCCAACTCGTTGTACAGAGCGATCGCGTCGCTATCGCGGCCCGTCTGGTGATACAGCCCGGCAAGAGCCAGTTTGGCCAGATTGGAGAGATTGCGGTTCGATGAGCCGGCAGCGGCCTTCAGCTCGGTCTCCGCCGGGCCGTTCTGGCCCAGATCCTCATAGGTCACGCCAGCAAAATAATGGGCCTTGGCCGCCTCCGGCAGCCAGCTAAAATCATGCGCCACAGCGACAAACTGGCGATTGGCTTCCTTGGCGCGCGCGCTGGCCGACGTATAGATACCCGGCATCGAGGGCTCGCCCGGCTGCGCCAGCGGCGCGTTGTAGACATCGATGGCTCCGCCCAGCGCCAGGTCCGCGGCCGAGGTGCGTACATTCCAGAAAACCAGCGCTCCGATCACCACCACAAGAGCCACACCGGCACTCACCACCCAGCGCACAACACTGGATCGATTGTCGCTGAGCCAGCTGGCGCTGCTGGCAGCGGCCCGGGCGAATTTGTCTTGCTTCAGGGCGTGACGGGTCTGGGTATCCACGGGTTCTCTCTAATCCTTCGCTGATTGACTTGCAGGCGGGGGCCACACGGCGGAATCACGGCGACTGCAACCCAATTAGTTTATCAGCGGGCCGAGAGGAGCGTCCACCGACGGTAAACGCGGCAGTGTCCCAATTCGGCGGAGTGCCTCATCCTTGCAAAGCATTTGTCTTTGCCGCAACGGAGGGAAACCACAATTCTTCACATCACCACAATCTTCCGTGCCCCATCCTTTTGACTTCTTTCTGCCGAAAGGGTGGGAAAGCACGAACCTGCGACCTTCGCTCTCTTCCATCCCGTTCCCTCACGCTTGCCGCGGGCGCGCCGGAGCGATACCCTAAATCTATGTACGAAGACTTCCACGTAGCCGAACGCTGGACCGGCGAAGACCTTCACGTCCGCTGGAAGGCGAATATGGTGGCAATCGCCACGCGTCACGCCGACGCGGTCGATATCCGCTTTGACGTAAACGGCCGAGCCATGTGGATCGCCCTGCCCTGCACTGCGTGGGTAGAGCAAAAAAAGCGCAGCGGTAAGGTCATTACCGACTACCTCGCTGCGCAGATCGCCGGCCGCTATCTCAAGCAGCTCATCGAAGAAGGCTACGACGCCCAGCGCGAGGTCTACACCATGACGGTGGAAGAGGTGCTGGAGCACCTGGAAGCCGTTGTGGCCGAGGCCAAGCAGCAGGGTTCCCTTCCTTCTCTCCCCGTCATCGCCTGACAACCGCCTGCACTACGCTACCCAATGAATTCGACCAAGACACCCACATTGCTGGTACTGGCCGCGGGCATGGGCAGCCGCTACGGCGGCCTCAAGCAGATTGATCCCGTCGGCCCCGCGGGAGAAGCGATCCTCGATTACTCCGTGTACGACGCGCTGCGCGCCGGTTTCGGCAAGCTGGTCTTCGTGCTGCGCAAGGAGATCGAGGACATTTTCAAGAAAACCGTTGGCGCGCGTTTTGAAAACCGCATCGCCATCGACTATGTGTTCCAGGAGCTGGACAAGATTCCCGCCCCCTATACCGTTCCTGCGGGACGCACCAAGCCCTGGGGCACGACGCATGCCGTCCTGATGGCTGCCGACGCCATCCAAGAGCCCTTCGCCTCCATCAACGCCGACGACTTCTACGGCGCGGAGAGCTATCGCCTGCTGGCGCAGCATCTGCAGTCGGGAACCGACGATTACGCAATGGTGGCCTTCACGCTCAACAAGACTCTCTCTGAGTTCGGAACTGTAGCGCGTGGCGTGTGCCGTGTGAATGCAGCCGGTTATCTGGAAAACGTAGTCGAGCTGACCAGCGTGGAACGCAGTGGCGGCGAGGTGAAAAACACCGATACCGCGGGCCGGGTGACGCAACTCACAGGAGACGAGCCCGTCTCGATGAATTTCTGGGGATTTACGCCCGGCGTCTTCAGCCAGCTGCGCGAACGGTTCGACACCTTCTTGCGGCAGCATGGCACCGAACTCAAGAGCGAGTGCTACATACCGAATACGGTGGGCGAGCTCGTGACCGAGGGCCACGCACGCGTGAAGGTTCTGCGCACGAACGACGAGTGGTTCGGCGTGACCTATCGCGAAGACCATCCCCGCGTAGTCGAAAGCATTCGCCGTCTCATCGCGCAGGGCACGTATCCGGAAAGACTCTGGTCGTGAGCGGGGCGCCCGATCTGGGTGCGATTGCGCGCCGGTTCCAACTCGAGGGCAAGTTTGTTCGCGCTGTTCCCTACGGAAGCGGCCACATCAATGACACGTACTGCGCGTTGTTCGATTGCGGCGGTGCGTCGTCGCGCTGCATTCTGCAGCGCATCAACAGCCGGGTCTTCCGGCATCCTGCAGCGGTCA
>Ga0335072_10008643_pt1 | contig 14748 bp, 13 predicted proteins | sample Lox_Sample_21_FD_206725 | JGI IMG/M metagenome (GOLD analysis project Ga0335072, IMG submission 206725) | Soil microbial communities from Loxahatchee National Wildlife Refuge, Florida, United States - Lox_Sample_2.1 | ecosystem: Environmental > Terrestrial > Soil > Wetlands | place: USA... | reverse complement strand
CTGGCGGCGCTATGTCTCGGCGGGGGTAATTCGGTGGCCATGGCAGTGGAACGCTGATGCCTGGATTCTGAATCGCCTTTTAGAATCGGCATCCTCGCCTGCAGTCCTTATTTCGTATGGTTTTGCGCTCCATCGCTGTCTCCAACCGCGTGAGCGTGACGTAGCGGGAAGTGCCCCCTTGCTATACTCGCCGCACTCCATCAACGGGAGTGCCATGCTCTTTAAAGCACTCAGTGCGGCAGTCTATGGGATCGACGCCCACATCATCGATGTGGAGGTGGACTTCTCCGGCATGAAGATGGTGGAAGACCACTTCCACACGGTGGGCCTGCCGGACGCCGCAGTACGCGAAAGCCGTGATCGCGTTCGTGCTGCCATCAAAAATTCCGGCTACGACATTCCTCCTACGCAAATCACCATCAACCTTGCTCCCGCGGATCTCAAAAAAGAAGGTTCAGGCTTTGACCTGCCGATGGCGATTGGCATCCTCGGTGCTTACGGCGCCTTGCAAAGAAAAGACCTGGGCCAGTATCTGTTGGTGGGTGAATTGGGTCTGGATGGCTCGCTCCGCGCTGTTCACGGGATTCTTCCGATTGCCGTCGCTGCGCGTGCCAAGGGAATCGCCAACCTCATCGTGCCCGAGCGCAACGCCGCCGAGGCCGCGGTCGTCGACGGTGTCAACGTCTTCCCCGTACGCACGCTCCTTCAGGTGCGGGAATTACTCGACGCGGAGACACTTTTTACTCAGCCCTTTCGTGTGAACCTGCAAAATCTTCTCGGCGAGCAGCAATCTTTCCCGCTCGATTTCAAAGATGTCCGCGGACAGCAGACCGCGAAGCGCGCTCTGGAAGTCGCTGCCGCGGGTGGCCACAACATCCTCATGATCGGTGCGCCCGGCTCCGGCAAAACCATGTTGGCCAAACGGCTGCCATCCATCCTCGCGCCACTCCGCCTGGAAGAGGCGCTCGAGACCACCAAGATCCACTCCGTCGCTGGTGTGCTCGACGCGGATGCCGGCCTCGTGAAGCAACGTCCGTTTCGCTCGCCTCATCACTCCATCTCGGATGCCGGCCTCATTGGCGTGCTCTTTTTGGATGAGCTTCCGGAGTTTCCCCGCAACGTGCTCGAGGTAATGCGGCAACCTCTCGAGGATGGCACCGTGACCATTTCTCGCGCCGCCATGTCGCTGTGTTTCCCGGCGCGCTTCATGCTGGCCGCCGCGATGAATCCCTGCCCATGCGGATACTTCAACGACAAGTCTCACGAGTGTCTGTGCACACCTCCGATGATCCAGAGGTACATCTCGAAAATCTCGGGCCCGCTGCTGGATCGCATCGATATCCATATCGAAGTTCCGGCCGTGCAGTATCGCGAGTTGCGGGCGGGAGCCGCCAGTGAGGGATCGGCAGAAATCCGTGCCCGTGTCTTAGCAGCGCGAGGATGCCAGAATCAGCGTTTCGCCGCCGATCGCATTTTCACCAATGCGCAGATGAATACACGCCAGATTCGTACCCACTGTGAACTTTCACCGGAAGCAGAAAGGCTGCTGGAGAGAGCGATGCAACAGCAGGGGCTGAGCGCGCGAGCTCACGATCGTATCCTGAAAGTCGCGCGCACCATCGCCGACCTCGATGCTCAGCCGCATATTACGGTCGGGCACGTTGCCGAAGCGATCCAGTACCGGACCCTCGATCGCAGCTACTGGAGCTGAAAATGTCGCTCAGTTATTTTCCTGCATGCCACAAGTCCGCCAGCGCGCCCGGCTGCTCCACTCACCGGATCGGAAGCCGGGAAGGGAAGCCGCTTCATTCGCGCGTCCGCGTCCGCCGAAGGTTCGCTGAGTATGCTGCTAGAGCCGGGTCAGATCTTCAATCAGTTTGCGGTGCTGCGGATAAGTGCGAACAAGCTCCGCTCGGTTGCCCAACTCGAAATCGGCAAACTCAAACCCGGGAGCGACCGTGCATCCTACCAGCGCAAACCCGGATTCATTTTTCAGTCGCGCGCCGAACCAGCAACCCGCGGTGACCACGCCTTGAAACGATTCGCCAGCTTCCGGCCGGTTTCCCAGGTGCAGTTCCGAATAATTTCCCTCAGTATCAATCACCGAAACCACCAGAGAGCTGCCGCCATAAAAGTGCCACACCTCGTCCGCGGCAATTCGGTGCAGCGCGGAGAATTCTTTCCCGGCCAACAGAAAATAAATAGCGGTCGACGCGGAGCGCTCTCCTCCAAATCTCTTCGGCAGAGCGCTCTGAGCAATCACCACGTCTGACTTGTAGGTGGCCCGGTAGTAGCCACCCTCCGGATGCGGGCTCAGTTCGAGCTGATCGATCCAATACTGCGCGTCCTTCTCTCCGGTACTCAAACCAGCCTCCTCGGAGTCTCGTCCTCGAGAATCCTCCGGCGTGTGTGCTTGGAAAATGTTCAGGCCACAATGATCTGTGTGAGAACGGGAAGCCAAATCCCAAAAATACGGCGAGAGAGCCGGAAGGACCGCTGCAGCCCTTCGCGATCCGCGTGTCAGGCCCGTAAGCCTACCCTTGCTCTGTTAGCTTCCACCCGGCTTGAGCCGCTGAGGTCATCTTTCGTTTTCTAGTGAGCGGCCGTTTCCGCATTTTGTTTCAGCGCATGGATGACAACGCGAAGCATCTCATCTTCCGGAGCTCGCTTACCGGTCCAGATTTCAAACTGCCGCGCGCCCTGCTGCACAAACATCTCCACACCGGTTATCACCGGAATGCCTTTTTGCCTCGCCATTCGTAGCAGCGGAGTTTCCACCGGGTTGTACACCAGGTCGAATACCAACCGCGCGTTGATCTCTTTCGGCTCGAGGATGTGCTGCGGTTTGACCCCGTGCATCCCTACGGCCGTCGCATTCACGATGACATCGAACGCACTCTTGGCCAGCAATTCACGCCGGATGGTTTTGGCTTTGGCTTCGCGGGCTAGCTTCTGCGCCGTCTGTGGCGTACGGTTCAGGATCAGAACCTCGGCTCCTTTGCTCACCAGGCCAAAGACCGCCGCCCTGGCCGCACCGCCGGCGCCCAACACCAGGACCTTCGCGCCTGCCAGCGAAAGCCGCTTTTCCAGCGGCCGCACGATACCCCCTACATCGGTATTGAAACCGTAAAGTTTCCCGTCATGAGCGCGCACGATGGTGTTGCACGCCCCAACCTGCGCCGATACCGGGTCCATGTTTTCCAGGTGCTTCAGCACTTCCTGCTTGAGCGGCATCGTCACGCTCAACCCCGAAATAGGCACCTCGCGAACTACAGTCAACAGATCCGTCAGCTTGCCCGTCTGCAGTGCCAGGTAAACCGCGTTCACCGTCTCGCGGTGGAAGGCGGTATTCATCATGAGAGGAGAGAGCGAATGCTTGATGGGATTGCCCACAACTCCATAGACGCGCGTGGCCGTCTCAATCTGGGCTATGCGAAACGTATCGTTCAGGGTGTGCGCGGCAATCTGGCCCGGAGCCGTTTCCTCGCCCGCCGTGGCCGCGGCAAAGGTAAACACACTTCCGGCGCGAATACCCAATACCCGGCTGATGATTCCCTGGTCACCCATACATAGGCCGACCATGTTCGCCATGTCCCCGGTTCGCTCCAGAAAATGCATCATGACCACGTTGTCGGCGAGCGATTTCGCCGTAGTTACAATTTTGATGAACTCCGCTTCGTAGGGACGGATCCGCTCGAAGATACCGTCCAGATCCTTCGTTGCCTGGAAATCATGCCAGGAAATGATGAGCGCGGCACCCCGCGCACGGACCTTCTCCAGTTCCGGCTCCTTGATGGACTCAACCGTCTGTAACTCCAGATCCACAAGGTGAAAGCCTGAGGTCGCCGCCTTTTGCAGCACTTCCAACTCAGCCGCGATCGTACCCTTGAACTTTCCTCCGTTGGCGGCTCGCCGGCAAGTCGCGATAGCCGTAACCACGCTGTTTTCCGCCAGGAATTCCTTCAGTTTGGGGAGTCCCGCCAGCGGCTTGTCCAGGTAATCCAACCGAAACTCCAGAAAAGGGCTGTCGCGCATCGCCTCGGTGGCGCGTTCCACCATTTCCGCGGCCGTCGAGCCGATGATTGCGACGCAGACTTTACCCATGCGCGAACGCAGGTATTGCTGCGACAAAGATGGAGCAGCACTATTCATGATGACAATTTGGGCATCTTACCGGCCACATCCTAACTATGCAAGAGAACCGTATTGTACTGCCCTGGAATCCCCTTTGTTGGCTGGGGTACCCTTGGAATGAAGTTAGGAGCAAAACCCATTGAGTCAATTATCGGCAGCAGTGCCAGCAGCAGGATTACATCCCTGGAACGATAGGGGAGAGTTAGACGCACAGGGACTGGAAACCTGGATCCAGGGACGTTTGGACAGGCAGAACCGGCAAATCGAAGATCTCTTAGCCGTTCAAGGTCAGCGGACCTTGGAAAACACCCTTCGCCCGTACGACGACGCCGTAGCCACTTTGAGCGCCGCCGGCTCTCTCGCCTCACTGCTGGATAGTGTTTATCCCGACAAGGCGGTGCGCGACAAAGCCCGGGAGCTGACCCAAGCCGTGGCCGAAGCGGCCACAGCCTTATCTCTCAATCAGGACGTATACCGCGCCCTGGCGGCCATCGATATGGCTTCTGCGGATCCGGGAACTGCGCACTATGTCAGCCACACTCTTCTGAACTACCGTCTGGCCGGCGTGGACAAGGATGACGCCACCAGGGCTCACCTGCGAAAACTTTCCGACAAAGCCATAGAAATCTCGCTGTTCTTCGCCAAGAACGTGCAGGAGAACGCGAATCGGGTCGAGGTCCGTGATGCTGCCGAACTCGACGGACTGCCCGAAGACTACGTTCAGAACCATCCGCCCAATGCCGAGGGCGTGATCACCCTGACCACTGATTTCCCCGATATGCAGCCGGTCATGACTTTTGCCAAAAGCGCGGATCTGCGCCTTCGTATGTTCCTCGCCTACAATACCCGCGCGTACCCGGCCAATCGCCCGCTTCTGCTGGACCTGCTCGCCATGCGCCACGAAATGGCAACCATCCTCGGCTTCGCCTCCTGGGCCGATCTGGCGACCGCCAATCAGATGATGGGCTCAGCGGCCAACATGAAGAAGTTCATCGGCGAATTGGAGCAGGCTTCGCGTGCCGGCGCCAAACGCGAATACGAGATGGTCCTGGCCTTTGCTCGCCGGCAGCAGCCTGGACTTACCACCCTCAAGAGCAGCGACCGCGGTTACTGGTATGAGCAATATCGCCGCGAAGCCTACGACTTCGATTCCCAGTCCGTCCGCCCCTATTTTCCCTATCCACAAGTACAGCAGGGCATCCTCGACACCGCTGCCCGGCTCTTCCACGTTACCTTTCAGCGCAACCTGGAGGTCGCCGTCTGGCATCCCCACGTGACTGCCTGGGACGTTTATGATCACGGCAATTTGTGTGGGCGCTTTTTTCTCGACATGCATCCCCGCGAGGGCAAGGACAAGTGGTTCAGTGCGGCTCCCCTGATCCCTGGCATTACCAGCCGCCAGCTCCCCGAAGTCGCGCTCATCTGTAACTTCCCGGGCGGGAAGGAAGGAGATCCGGGATTAATGCAATACAGCGACGTGGTCACCTTCTTACACGAGTTCGGGCATTTGATGCACGCCATCCTCGGCGGCCAGCAGCAATGGGCGGGTATAAGCGGCATCGCCACCGAAGGAGATTTTGTCGAAGTGCCCTCGCAAATGCTGGAGGAGTTCTTCCACGACCCCCGGTTGCTGGCTTCCTTTGGCCGCCATTACCAGACCGGCGAGCCCATTCCGGCCGCTCTCGTGGAGCGAATGAATCGGGCCAGTGCTTTCGGAAGGGCCGACGGCGTGCGCACTCAGCTCTTCTACACCAGCTACTCGCTCGATGTGCACAATCAGCCGCCGGAAAATCTGGATCCGGATGCGCTGCTCGAACAAGGCTACAAGCGCATGATGCCTTATGAGTGGGTTAGCGGCAATCGCATGTACGCGAGCTTTACGCACTTGATTGGCTACTCCTCCAACTACTACACCTACATGTTCGATAAGGTGATTGCACTCGACTTCTTCGGCCAGTTCGATCGTTCTAATCTGCTTGAGGGACCAACCGCCATGCGTTACCGGCAGGCCATTCTCGAGCCCGGCGGCTCCAAGCCCGGCGTCCAGCTGATCGAGGACTTCCTCGGCCGGCCGCAGAAGATGGATGCATTTTCCGGCTGGGTGGGTGAGGAATTCGCCTCTTCCCCGGGAGCAGAGGAAAGCAATGGCATCGTCCATAATTCGTAGTGCCTGGCAGGGCCAGTGGGCATTGGTTACCGGAGCCAGCGCCGGAATCGGCGAAGCCATTGCGGTGGAATTGGCAGAGGCGGGCGTGCACCTCGTCCTCACCGCCCGACGCCGCGAGCGCCTCGATCTGCTTGCCGGGCGCCTGGGCGCCCGTTATTCCATCGAGACCCGGGTCATCGTGGCGGACTTGTCTCAGCCCCAGGCGCCACAGCAGATTTTTGATGCAACCGAGGGTGCCGGCTTAGCCATCGATCTCCTCATCAACAATGCCGGATTCGGCGAATACGGAGAGTTTTTACGCTCCAGGATGGAAATGCAGCTGGACATGGTCCAGGTGAATTGCGGAGCGGTCGTGCATCTCACACGGCTCTTTCTCCCGGCGATGGTAGCCCGCCACCGTGGTTCGGTGATGATTGTTGCTTCCACGGCCTCCTATCAGCCGGTTCCGTACCTCGCTACCTACGCCGCCACCAAGGCCTTCGATCGCTTGCTGGCTGAGGCCTTGGCTGAAGAAATGAAGCGTCATGGGATCCGCGTGAGCGCCCTTTGTCCCGGACCGACCGAATCCGAATTCAACCAGGTCGCGGGTGAGCGCCAAGGTGACAGGCGCAAGCCCCAATCGGCCGCGGAAGTGGCCCGCCGAGGCCTGGAGGCCCTGGCAAAGGACAAACCCTGGGTCATCCCCTATTTTGCAGGGGCTGCCCAGGTGTTCGCCCAGCGGTTTTTCCCCCGCCGCTTTGTGACCGGTACCGTCGAGCGGATGTTCCGCCCGTCGAGCCTCCGCTGATGACTGTTGGGGAAAATATTTTGCAAAGGCGCACAACTTCGTTGCCAAAAGCGCAGTCTTAGTAGGTAACCACAGAGGCTACTTCGGTTTTGTCCAACCTAGGCAGTTTTTCACCCCATTGAAGCTCCGCCCCGGCGGGCTCTTCTCTGAAAACCCTGATCATCCCTCCTCAGACAAGCCTCTTAAAAGGGCCCGCTGGAAAGCGGGCCTGCGTTCTCACCTGGCTCCAACAGGAGGAACCATGGGCGACAGAGTAATGGACATAAGATAGCCGGAAGATAGTCGGGCTAGACGTAAGATAGGCTGGATGGCATCTTCGCAGCCCGTGCAGTTAGAGGTTGTCCGTACATCCGGTTGGGCAAAACATAGCTGGCTTATCCATGGGTTCAGCACTCGCCTTGGCGGAAACACCTCCGTCTACCGCCCACAGGGATCCGATCTCAATCTAGGGTTTTCCGCGTCTGATGATCCCGAAGTTGTGGCTGCCAATCGGCGCCTTTTCCTGACCGCTGTCACCAGGGGGAAAGACCTCCTCGGCTTGGTCACGCTACGTCAGATCCATTCCTCGCTGATCCGAAGAGTCTCGGCGCCGGACATTAGCCATACCGGGCAGGCGGTGTTGAAAGGTGACGGCCTGATCACAGACGAACCCGGGGTGTTGCTCGGGATCCAGACGGCAGACTGCATCCCGATTGTGGTCGCGGACAGGAAGAAACGGGCCGTCGCTGCTTTTCACGCCGGATGGCGGGGCACACTGGCGCGCATCGTCGAGAATGGAGTAGGGCGCATGCGGTTGGACTTCGGCTCCCGGCCGGAGGACCTGATCGCCTCTATCGGTCCAGGAATTGGCCAGTGCTGCTACGCCGTGGGGGATGAAGTGCGGCAGCAATTCGAGTCCCAATTCTCCTACGCAGCGGAGCTGTTTTCCGAGGTGTATACCGCCGATCCCGTCCGGGAGAAGTACCCGATGCTGTTTCTTACCGCGCGGCCCCCAGGGCATAGCGACATCGGTCCGGCCCTGCACCTCGATTTGCCCGAGGCCAATCGGCGGCAGCTGCTGGCGGCGGGACTGAAGAATACCGCCATCGCCATTACCGGGCAATGCACTGGCTGCCACACTGACCGTTACTTTTCCCATCGGATGGAACGCGGCTTCACCGGGCGGATGATGAGCGTGATCGGAATCGCAAGAAATCGGGCCCCGCGCTGACCGCATTGCCCCATGGCCATACTTGCCCACACATCAGGCGCAACTGATCTATCCGTCCCAGCGCACGCGGAACTCAGGCGGCCGATTCTGGCTTATTCTCGTCCGGCTCCGGTGAATTTTCTTTGGGATTCACCAAGTCTCGCAGTTCCTTACTGGGTTTAAAGTAGGGAACTCGCTTGGCGGGAACATCGACCTTGGCCCCCGTCTTGGGGTTTCGTCCCGTTCTCGGCTTGCGCTGGCGAATGCGAAAACTACCGAAACCACGAATCTCGATCTTGTCACCGGTCCGCAAGGCGTGAATCACGGAATCGAAAATGGTATCCACGATCATTTCCCCATCCCGGCGCGTCAGATCGCCCAGTTGGGTCACTTCCTCAACGAGGTCTGCTTTGGTCATGGTCCTATCTTCTCCAAAGTATAGGGTAACCCTTGTCCGCTATAGTAGATGCAGCAAAATGATGGTACATCGGAAACAATCGCGGCGACCGCCTTGCCTGTGGAATGCAGCAACTTGATAACCAATCCTGGTCGCTTCACGTCCTATTAAAACCGTACCGCCCTACAGATGCAGCAGGTTGCAGCAGAGTAGCGTAGAATTTAACGCGTATCAATGTATCGGGCTGTAGAAAAGTACTTTGGGAACCCCTTTGGATAGACCGCACCTCAGTATAGTTATTCCGGCTTATAACGAATGCGCCCGCATCGGAAAAGCGCTCAATGAAGTTCTGCGCTGCGTTCGGGATCGTGGCTGGCACGCCGAAGTTCTGGTCGTCGACGATGGGTCTACGGATCACACAGCCGCGATCGTCGAGGAATTTTCTCAGCTTCATCCCGAGGTACGTCTGCTGCGTAGTCCGGAGAATCGCGGCAAAGGGTTCAGTGTGCGTCACGGCATATTGCATGCTGTCGGTGAGATTGTAATGTTCACCGATGCCGACATGTCCGCCCCCATGGAAGAGGCTGAGCGGCTATTCGACGCGCTGCGCAACGGCGCTGATATCGCCATCGGTTCTCGCTGGCTGGAACGCAACCGCCAAACGCACAAACAGCCTTTCTACCGTCAGTTCTTCGGACGTTGCTTCAACGCCATCACTCGCCTGGTGATGGGTCTTCCATTCGCCGACACGCAATGCGGCTTTAAAGCCTTCCGCCGCCCCGTCGCCCAAACCATTTTTCAACTGCAAAGAATCGAGCGCTGGGGTTTTGATCCCGAATTACTATTTATTGCGTTGAAGCGCGGTTACAAAATTCAGGAAGTACCCGTTACCTGGGGACACGACGAACGCTCACGGCTAAGCTACATCAAAGACGGGATCAAAATGCTGGAGGAGATCGCCTACATCCGTTGGGAAGCATTCGCCGGAGCCTACGACCGGAAGGTGGTCGAATTCACCCCGGAGTGGCCGGTGGTCAAGGGCTGACTCCGGCCCGCCTGCATCACACTGCTCGCAAACGAGAAAGCGTTTCTATTGCCTTGCGTGGCTTTAGGGCCACATGAACCTGTTCGCCAATTTGCTTGAGCACCATGGTTTCTGAGCAGGCTCCGCACAGCCAGAAGTGGCGCAAACGGCGCGTATGCCCTCCCGGCGCCGAAGCTGCTGCCTCCGGGTCCGGCAGATCGAAGACGAAAATTCGCCCTTCCCGAAGATAATGGAGCGGCTTGCCGCACTTCGGATTGCTGCACTGATTAACCATCGGATTTTCCTCTATGTGGAATTGGATCAGGAAAACAGCCAAAGGGTTTCCTCCCCTCCGGCGTGCGAAAATAAGCAGTTCCCATGCCCTTACTGCGGTCGACCTTGATTGCCCTCTCTCGAAGCTCCTCTCTGCGCCGCTTCATGGAGAACTCTACTTTGGGTGGAAAAATGTCTTCCCGCTTCGTGGCCGGAACGACCGTGGAGCAGGCCCTGGAGGCGGCTGCATCGGTGAACCGCCAGCGCATGTCCGTTTCGCTCGATAGCCTGGGAGAGAATGTTCGTTCACCGCAGGAGGCTCGTTTAGCTGCGGACGTCTATCATCGCTTGCTCGACGCCATCCAGCAGCGCCGCCTGGACGCTAATGTCAGCGTCAAGCTCACCCAAATGGGCATGGATCTGGACCCGGAATTGGCATTATCCCTGACCGCCGGGTTGGTCGACCATGCGGTGGCCGCCAATACCTTCGTGCGCGTCGACATGGAGGGTTCCGCCTATACCCAGGCCACCGTCGACCTCGTACTGAGGCTTCACGCTACGAGCAGCAACCAGGGCCACGTCGGAGTTGTGATCCAGGCCTACCTCTACCGCAGCAAAGCGGACATCGACCGCTTGCTGGCCGACGGCATCCGCATCCGCTTGTGCAAAGGGGCGTACCAGGAGGCGCCCGACTTGGCCTTCCCGGACAAGGCAGATGTTGACAGGAACTTCGTCCGATTAATGCAGCTCCTTCTGCCCAGTGGCATTTATCACGGCATCGCCACACACGATGAAGAGATGATCGAGGCTACCCGCCAGTTTGCGAAGGAACGTGGGATCCGGCCCGACGAATTCGAATTCCAGATGCTCTACGGTGTGCGCCGTGACCTGCAGCGATCCCTCGTTGCGGCTGGATATCGTGTCCGGGTTTATATTCCTTTTGGGACTGACTGGTATCCCTATTTCATGCGCCGGCTGGCGGAGCGGCCGGCCAATCTGCTATTCATCGCCCGCAATTTCTTTCGTCAATGAAGGAGACGATGTGAAAACCAAGAACGCCCTCAAGCAGGCGGAACTCGTTCTCAAGCTTTATGAAATTCGCCGTGAGACGGCGTTACGCGCTGCGCGCGATTATGTAGGCGGTGAGTTCATGCCCAAATCTGTCGATGAATTTGTGAATCTGGTCAGGGAAGGAGGCAAGCCCAGCGGGCACATCCTCCAGGTCTACGGTTATTGGGACATGGTCGCTGCTTTCGTCGTTCACGGTGCGCTCGACGAAGCCCTGATCTTCGATACCTGTCAGGAGATGTATTTCCAGTTCGAGAAAATCCAGCCCTTTTTGGCCGGTTTTCGCGAAAAGATGAGCCTCCCGGGATTCCTCAAAAGTATGGAGGCCGTAGTCGGAGCCTCTCAGGAACGAAAAACCCGGGTCGCCACAAAGACAAAAAAACAGCGTCCGCAAGCGGCTGAACCCGAAGAAGCACCGTCATCCACGGCCGAACCTGCACCGCGCTAGGCACCCGCCCGCGCGATTCGCTCACTGCCAAACGTTGCAACCACCGGGTTTCATTCTGCTTGCGGGGAAGCGCTTGAGCGCAGGCTCTCTACCAGCCAACAACGAGTTGCTGGGAAAACTGGATTTTCGAGAGACGGAAGTCAAAGCCGCCGGGGCCGCCGTAAATCGTCTCAGTGACTGTTCTCGAGCGCCAAAACCGCAAATCCGGTGGCAGCATCGCTCATGAATCGGCCGATATCCGTAGAAGGATCGCGCTTTTTATTCAGTGACCAGGCGGACCAGTTTCCGTCTTCCTGGCTCTGGTTCTGCGCGAGCCACGCCAATCCGCGCTTCGCTTCCGGACGCCCGGCGCCGGATTGTTCCAACGCCAGTACAGTCAGGCCGGTAGCCAGCCCGTCGCTCTTGGTTTCCTCGGGCGTGTCGTCGCGTCGCTTCCACGTGCCCAGGTCGTTGACGCTCCAGCCGCCATCCGGATGCTGCTTGGCGGCCAATTCCGCCACCAATGCGGAACGCTCCCTCCCGTTCAGTAACCCAGGAAGCTTGGCCGAGGCCCACAACACGTAAACCTTGTTCAGTAACGGCTGTTCCCCGTACTCCCGCCGCAGAAACCCGCGCAGTAAGCGCAGATTCTCCTGTATCTTCGGGCTGTTCCGATAGTTGTCCGGCGCTCTTCCCACAGCGATGGCTGCCAGAACGGACCCATTGTATTGCGACTCGCCCGACTCCCACGGAGCCAGATGGAAGTTCTGCCAATTCCAGCCCCCAGCCCGCTCGCCGGACTTGATCTGCAGCGCCCACATATTGTCAAATGCGCTGCGCGTGATATCCGTCAGGTGGTTCTTCTGGGCGTCGTAGGTCGATAGGATCAGTGCATTCAGTACAGATTCCGTAGCTCGCGAGTCCGTAGCCAGCGTGGGGCCCGATTTGCTGTTCGGATAGAACGGCTTCACCTCGTTCCACATCGTGACCCGGCGCAGCACATTGTTGAGCAGGACGTGCTCCTGCTCCGTCGGAGTGTCTTCGCCCAGCGAGTTCCTCAAACTGGACCGCGAAAGCGCGTAGGGTAGCACGGTGTGACAGGAAACACAGACCGTGGTGTGATCCCTCTTCGCCGCATTCCAGCTTTGCCACCAGATCTCGCGGCTATCTAAATAATGGGCCGCGGCAGCCTGGTTCCAGTTGGTCGTGGATGCGGTCTTCTCGACATTCCCAGCCGATGCTCCAAAGCAGGGTGCCGCCAGATTGGAAAGCGCGAGTATTGAGAGCAGCAAACGAGCGGTCTTCACGCGAGCACATCTCCTTGTGAGGCGGTGTGAACCCAAGAGACATACAGCAGACCCGATTGTCCGTAGCGTATCACAGGCCCTTTTGCCGGGATTCGATCTCCTCCATCAACTCTGCGACCTGTCTTTTCCGCTCATCCTGAAGCCGCAGCAGTCCTTTCATAACCCCCATCCGATCCTCAACCGAGCGATTCTGGTTAAACTTCTGCTTGCCCTCCAGGCGCAGAATCTCCATCTCAAAACCCACAATCGCCTTGAGCTGCGAGTCAATATAGGCCGTAGGAGCATCCGTTATTTTCCATGGAGCAGGGAAAGCGGCCTCGTGTTTGTCGGTCAGCTCCGTCACTACTTTCCTCAGGCGCTCCGTGTCTTCAAAGAACTCAATACGGCCATAGGCATGGATGGCCGCGTAATTCCAGGTCGGTACAACTCTGCCCGTCTCTCGCTTCGCCGGATACCAGTTAGGAGTGACATAGGTGTCGAGACCGAGAAAAATGATGAGCGCCTCTACCGCGGGATCGGTCTCCTTCCACTGCAGGTTCGCGCGCGATACATGCCCGCTGAGCGCTCCGTAAGCCCCCTTGGTCTCATTCAGCAGCACCGGCAGATGTGTGGCTACCAACCCGCTGGAAGTCATCGTCACCAGCGTGACCAGATCGCTCTGCTTCATGGCCGCTTGCAGCAAAGGCAGATCCGTGACTTCAAAGGCTTTTGGCGTGTACATGCGGCGCCTCACTCCGGTTTTCTTGTCTTATACCATTTAGACTTCTCGACAGGGGGCCCCATGTCCAGCAATAAGCACGCCGGCACTGGAGTCGCGGCCACGCAGTCGCCCGTTCCTGAGCCATCGTTTGCAGAGCGGGCGCGCACACTGCTACACCTTGGCCGCGCCGGAAGTCTTTCCACACTTTCCCGCAAGCGTCCCGGCTTTCCCTTCGGCTCCTTGATGCCCTACGCCCTCGACAGTGAAGGGCGCCCCCTCTTCCTGATCAGCACCATGGCCATGCATACGCAGAATCTGCTGCAGGATGCGCGCGCCAGCCTGCTGGTAACGCAACCGGAAGCGGAGGGCGATCCCCTCGGCGCCGGGCGGGTCACTGTTGTAGGGACTGCTTCCGCTGTCGGAGCACCCCAAGCGGAGGAAGTGCGCAGCCTCTACCTGGAGCGTCACCCCAACAGCAAATACTGGGTGGACTTCGACGATTTCTCCTTCTTTCGTTTGGATGTGGTGGATGTCTACTACGTAGGCGGTTTCGGGGTGATGGGGTGGGTGGCAGCGGAAGACTACAGCCGCGCGCATCCTGACCCGCTCGCAGATGCAGCGCCCGGCATCCTGCAGCACATGAACGCTGACCATGCGGACGCCCTGATCCTGCTGGCGCGTGTTTTTGGCGGATTCCAGGCCCGGGAAGTGACCATGACCTCTGTCGATCGTCTCGGCTTTCACCTGCGCATGAAAACAGAGGAAGGCATGAAGGGCGCTCGCCTGCCATTCCCATCGCAAGTGAGCACTCCCGCGGAAACCAGGACCGCACTGGTGCAGATGGTCCAACAGGCGCGGCATCTGTGACGTCTCTACCTCTTGATTCGCCGGGAAGAGCCCGCCTTCCCGGCTTCGTGAACGCGCATTCCCACTCCTTTCAACGGCTGATTCGCGGCAAATCAGAATCCAGGGCCACGAGTGGTCGCGATTTCTGGTCCTGGCGCGGCACCATGTACCATGCTGCAGCAGCCCTTGATCCGCAGGACGTCTACGACGTTGCTCGCATGGCGTTTCTGGAGATGCTGCTCAGCGGGACCACCACTGTGGGTGAGTTTCACTACCTGCACAATGCTCCCGGCGGCCGGCCGTATGATGACCCCAACCTGCTCGCCCGCCAGATGATCGCTGCCGCACAGTCGGTAGGGATCAGAATCGTTCTATTACGCTCGGCGTATCTCCGGTCCGGATACGAGTTGCCGCCCGATCCTGGACAGA
>Ga0335072_10008642_pt1 | contig 14748 bp, 9 predicted proteins | sample Lox_Sample_21_FD_206725 | JGI IMG/M metagenome (GOLD analysis project Ga0335072, IMG submission 206725) | Soil microbial communities from Loxahatchee National Wildlife Refuge, Florida, United States - Lox_Sample_2.1 | ecosystem: Environmental > Terrestrial > Soil > Wetlands | place: USA: Florida... | reverse complement strand
CGGTGAAGATCATCATGGGCATCAAGGACCGCTATGAGAAGTTCCACGCGGTCAGCTACACGGATGCGGCGGTCGAGTTCGCGGTGTCGCATTCGAACCGCTACATTCCCGACCGCTTCCTTCCCGACAAGGCGATCGATTTGATTGACGAGGCAGGCGCGCGCGTGAAGCTGCGCCAGACCTCGCTGCCCGAAGAGATCACCGAGGTGCAGAAGCGGATCAAGTTCATCGTGCACCGCATGGACTCGGCCATCGCCAATCACGAGTTCGAAAAGGCCCGCTTCTACTCCGACGAGGAGCGCAAGGAGCGCGAAAACCTGCGCGCCCTGCGCGACAAGTACCACCTCGACGACTCGGCCGCCGGCATCGTGGGGCGCGAAGATATCGAGGACGTGGTCAGCCGCTGGACGGGCGTGCCCGTGACCAGCATCAAGGAAGAGGAGACGCAGAAGCTGCTGCGCGTGGAAGAAGAGCTGCACAAGCGCGTGATCTCGCAGGACAAGGCGATCAGCGCGCTGGCGCGGGCCATACGCCGCTCGAGAGCGGGATTGAAGTCGCCCCACCGGCCGATTGGTTCGTTTCTTTTCCTGGGACCGACGGGCGTGGGCAAGACGGAGATGGCGCGCACGCTGGCCAACTTCCTCTTCGGCTCAGACAAGGCGCTGATCCGCTTCGACATGTCGGAGTTCATGGAGAAGCACTCGGTGTCGAAGCTGATCGGCTCGCCTCCGGGCTACGTGGGCTACGAGGAGGGCGGCCAGTTGACGGAGCGCGTAAAGCGCTCGCCGTATTCCGTGGTCCTGCTCGACGAGATCGAGAAGGCGCACCCGGATGTGTTCAACATCCTGCTGCAGGTGTTTGAAGACGGGCAGTTGACGGACGGGCTGGGCAACACCGTCGACTTCAAGAACACCATCCTCATCATGACCTCGAACATCGGGGCGCGGCATTTGCAGAAGAAGCAGGGCCTGGGCTTCCAGAGCGAGCGTGAAGACCTGGTGAGCGAAAAGGTGGAAGAGCTGGTGAAGAACGAGGTGAAGAAGACCTTCAACCCCGAGTTCCTCAACCGGCTGGATGAAGTGATTCTGTTCCAGTCGCTCTCCGACGCCGACCTGATTCAGATCGTCGAGCTGCTGGTGCAGCAGTTGAACGCGAACCTGGCGCAGAAGGCGATCACCATCTCCGTGACCGACGAAGCCAAGAAGTGGATCCTCGAAAAGACGATGGTCGACCGCAGCTACGGGGCGCGTCCGTTGCGCCGCGCGCTGCAGCGCTACGTGGAAGACCCGCTCTCCGAGGCGCTGATCGCGGGCCATATTCCCGACCGGCCGGCGTTCCTCGAAGTCTACCTGGACACGAACCAGCTCTTCTATCGGCCGGTGAGCGCGGACGAAACCGAAGAGAAGGCCGCGGGGGTGCTGTTGTTCAGCAACTGAACTTGGCAAGCCGCACGCCAATACCCAGGGCTTGCTTCGGCGGGCCCTGAGATTTTTGAATCCGGTATACTGCCACTCAAGCGAGCCTTCGGCTGTGACAGGAATTCAGCATCAGCGCATTTGGCTTTTGGTTGCGGCAATCGCAATCGTCGCAGTGCTGTTCCTGCTGCTCGCCCCCCAAACGCACGCCGGCAATCCGGCCGCATGGCTGATTCTTCTCCCCGTTTACTTCGTTGGGCTTCTGCTGCCGGTCGGCCCGCTCTGGCGCACCGCCGATCTCACTTCCGGCCGCGCTCCCGAATCTGCCTTCCAGCGATCCTCATTCCAGCGTCCGCCGCCCTTCCGGCTCGGTTAAAACCTCAAAAAAGGTGTGCGGTTCTATTAGGCAGCCTCGGCTGCTCTCGAGCCGCTTTGTCCTGTGAGGTCTTCCGCATTCCGGAGGGGATTGCGATGAGTTCCTGCCTCTATTACGCATGTTGTTTTGCATTCGTGCTTCCCTATCTGACCATCGCCGCTGTGCTGTTGCACAAAGGCATCCGACGCGCGCGATGGAAGCACGGCAAAAATCGGCGCAGGCCAAACCCCGCCTTCTGCTCGTCTTCAGCGGCACTGGGAACGGTTTTGCTTTTCGCGCATATTTTCTACCGCCCGTCCGTTGCGCAAATCGTGGAAATAAGGCGGCAGATCGATGTGGAGGAAGACGATTCAGGCGATCCGGAGACTCCGGAAAAACTGCTGTACCGCCAGCTCAGACAGATTCGCCGGGGGGAGCCCATCGGCGATCTGGTTTTACGCCTGTGAAGCGGCAAACGATTGATGGGAAGTCTTTTGCCGAAGCCGGGAGCGATCGAATGCGCCTTGTCCCCTTTGCCATTTACACTTAGAGTTGGAGACCCTTGTGCCCACCGGTTTCGACAAGTTCCTGACCAAGATCTTCGGCACCTCCAACGAGCGGATGGTGAAGAAGATGCTGCCCGCGGTGGCGGCCATCGGCGCCCTCGAGCCGGAGGTGCAGCAGCTCACCGACGAGCAGCTGCGCGCGAAGACGGCCGGGTTCAAGGCGCAAATTGCCGCGCGCCTGGAAGGGCTGACCGACGCCGAGGAGATCAAGAAGGCCGAGCAGGATGCTCTCAATGAGATTCTGCCCGAAGCCTTTGCCGTGGTGCGCGAGGCGGGCTGGCGCACGGTGAAGATGCGCCACTTCGACGTGCAGCTGATCGGCGGCATGGTGCTGCACCAGGGCAAGATTGCGGAGATGAAGACCGGCGAAGGCAAGACGCTGGTGGCCACGCTGAGCTGCTACCTGAACGCGCTGGCCGGCCGCGGCGTGCACGTGGTGACGGTGAACGATTACCTGGCCAAGCGCGACGCCGAATGGATGGGCAAGATCTACGAGTTTCTCGGCCTCACCGTGGGCGTGATCGTGCACGACCTGAGCGACGAGGAGCGCCGCCGCGCCTACGCGGCCGACATCACCTACGGCACAAATAATGAATTTGGCTTCGATTACCTGCGCGACAACATGAAGTTCGAGCTGAAGGATTGCGTGCAGCGCGGACATTATTACGCCATTGTGGACGAAGTGGATTCGATCCTGATCGACGAGGCGAGGACGCCGCTCATCATCTCCGGCCCCACGGACCAGACCACGGACAAGTACGCGCGCGCGCGCGCCATCATCCCCCAGCTCGAGCTGGGCGAGGAGGTGGAGTGGAGCGACCGGCAGCGCCAGGAGGAGCTCGGCATCCGGTTGAGCGAAGGCGAAAAATACATGAGCGGCGATTACATCGTCGACGAAAAGCAGCGGCAGATCGGCGTCACGGACCAGGGTTGGGAGACGATCGAGAAGCTGCTGGGGATCGGCAACATTGCCGACGCGGAGAACTGGGACCTGAAGCACTACGTGGAGACCGCGATCAAGGCGCATGCGCTTTACAAGCGCGACGTGGACTACGTGGTGAAGGATGGCGAGGTCATCATCGTGGACACGTTCACCGGCCGCCTGATGCCGGGGCGCCGCTGGTCCGATGGCCTGCATCAGTCCATCGAGGCCAAGGAAGGCGTGAGCATCCGCAAGGAAGACCAGACGCTGGCGACGATCACTTTCCAGAATTATTTCCGGCTCTATCAGAAGCTGAGCGGCATGACGGGCACGGCGGAGACCGAGGCCGCGGAGTTCGAAAAGATCTACAAGCTCGAGATCGTCGTGATTCCCACCAACAAGCCGCTGCTGCGCATCGAGAATCCCGACGTGGTTTTCCGCACCGAGCGGGAAAAATACAAGGCGGTAGCGGAAAACATTGCCGAACTGCACGAGAAACAACAGCCGGTGCTGGTGGGCACCACGTCGATTGAAAAATCGGAGCGGCTTTCCGCCATCCTGCAACGCAAGGGCGTGAAGCATGTGGTGCTCAACGCCAAGCAGCACGAGCGCGAGGCCGAGTACGTGGCGCAGGCAGGCCGGGCGGGGATGGTGACCATCGCCACCAATATGGCCGGCCGCGGCACGGATATTCTTCTTGGCGGCAATGCCGAGTTCATGGCCCGCCAGGAGCTGGTGAAGGGCGGCCGAGCCCGCGCCATCAGCGTGGCCGAGGGCGCCATCAATCCCATGGCGCCGGCCGGATTCCTGCGCTTTTACTACCAGGGCCAGGAGTTCGAAGTGGCCGAGCAGGAGTGGACGGACACGCTGAAAGGCCACGCCGACCGCGCCCAGCAGGACCACGAGCGCGTCATCGAAACCGGCGGATTGTTCATCCTGGGCACGGAGCGGCATGAGTCGCGCCGCATCGACAACCAGCTGCGCGGCCGCGCGGGACGCCAGGGCGATCCCGGCGAGTCGCGTTTCTTTCTTTCGCTTGAAGACGATCTGATGCGCATCTTTGCCCGCGGCTTTGCCAGCACGGTGATGCAGAAGGCCATGAAGGAAGACGAGGCCATCGAGTCGAAGATGATCTCCAAGCGCATCGAGGGCGCGCAGAAGCAGGTGGAGGCGCAGAACTTCGAATCGCGCAAGCATCTGCTGGAGTACGACGACGTGATGAACAAGCAGCGCGAGGCCGTTTACGGACTGCGGCGGCAGCTGCTGGAGGGTTTGGACCAGCGCGAGCTGATCCTGGAGGATTACGTGGGCGGCATTTTGAGCGGCCTGCTTGATGAGCATGCCGGCGAAAACACGCGCCCCGAGCAGTGGGATTTCAAGGCGCTGGGCGAAAAGCTGATGGATCACTTCGGCTTCAACTTCGCGGCCTCGGGCATCAAGCCGGAGGAGCTGACCCGGCACGAGCTGGGCGAGGAGATCTTCGCGAAGTTGACGCATGTCTACGAGGCCAAGGAGAAGATCCTGGGCGCGGAGACCATGCGCTACCACGAGCGCATGGTGATGCTCAGCGTGATCGACGGCTTGTGGAAGGACCATCTGCTCTCGATGGATCACCTCAAGGAGGGCATCAATCTTCGCGGCTATGCGCAGCAGGACCCGCTCGTGGCCTACAAGAAAGAGTCCTACGACATGTTCGAGGCCATGATGATGAAGTTCCAGGAAGACACGGTGCGGTACCTCTTCCGGATGCAGATCATCGGCCCGGACGGGCGGCCCATCGGCGGCGAAGCCCAGGGCGGACCATCCGCAGGCGACGGCGCCCAGCCTGTGCTGCCGCAGCGGCAGCGGGGGCCGGTGCCCAAGGCGCCGCCGGTGGCCAGCGCCGCGCAGCCCTTCACCGGCGACGGAGCGCCGCGCGAGATTGCCATTCCCACGCGCGCGCCTTCCACCACCATCGATGCGCTGGAAAAGGAGTTCCATCGCAAGAAGCAGCGCGAACTTGCCGTGGCCAGCCGGCAGGGCGGCGGCGAAGCGAGCCAGCCCGCGCAGCGCAGAACCGGCAAGACGCCGGGCCGCAACGATCCCTGCCCCTGCGGATCCGGGAAGAAATACAAGAAGTGCCACGGGGCCGAGGGCTGACGCCGGCTGCGTTGCGATTGCGCGGTTCATTGAGGTCCATGCTTTCCCAGGTTAGGCGCAAGAATCAATACGCGCCGAACCCGGGGACCCACTGCTTGTGCGGGAACGAAGGGACAGGGGGCTACCGGAAGAAGCCGAAGAGTTTCTTTTTCTCTTCCTTTTCGGCGGGGAGCCCGGAGGCGGCGCGGGCCATCTGGCGGATGGCCTGGGCAATGGGCGCATCCTCCAGGGCCATGGCGTTGGCCGTGTTCTGCGTGCGGCGCGCGCTCGAGTAATCGTCGGGAATTTTCCAATGCGCCGGCCGCGTCAGCGCCTTCTCGATGTGCTTGTCGTCGAAGAGCAGCGTAGCCGGCTTGTAGCGGTTGAGGACGATCTGCAGGTTGTCGCTGCGCCGCCCGAAAAACTGCGAGATCATGCGATTGGCGTTGCGCAGCTCGGAGATGCCCACCTGGGTGACGAGATAGACGATCGAGGACTCGTCAAAAAACGCGGAGTTCAGCAGGTCCAGCCGCGAGCCCACATCGGCCACGATGAACTCGAAGTTCTGACGCGCCACGGTGAGCAGCTTGTTGATGGAGTCTTCCGTGGGCGCCTGATCGAGGCGAAAATCGCTGGGCGCCGCAAGCACCGACAGGCCGGAAGCGTGTTCGGCCAGAAGAGTGCGCAGAAAATTTCCGTCCAGCCGCGCGGCGTCCTTGAGCGCATTGGAGATGGAGAACTCGGTGATCATGCCCAGGTTGATGGCGGCGTCGCCAAGAGGCAGACCGAAATCCATCAGCAGCGTAGGCCTCTCCGACTCCTGCGCCAGGGCCACGGCAAAGTTCGCCGCCAGGGCGGTCACGCCGCATCCGCCCTTGGTCCCCAGAAAGACGCACACCTTGCAGGGCGCATGGCTTGCTTGGCGCGGCGAAGGCTGCCGCACCGACGCCCGCGCCAGGGCATCGGCAATCTCCGGACCTTCGAGAGGCAGGGTGAAAAACTCGCGCACGCCGATGCGCATGAAGCGGATGGCCACCTTGACGTCGGCCTGGCCGGAGTAGGCCATCACCGAGGCGCGGCCCCGGGAGCAGATGCTCTGCGCCAGCGAGAGCGCGCGATCGGGATCGCTGTCGGCATCGACCACGATCACGTCGAAGCGGTCTTCGAGCGCCAGCGCCTCCCCTCCCTCGTTGGGGTAGGCATAAAACTCCTCCACGGCCACGCCGGTGCGGCCGGCGACAGCCGCGGCAATGGCCTGGCGGCGCTGGTCATGCGGACCTACGAGCGCAACGGACAAGACGCTTTTCTCTTTGCCATCTTGAACGTTGAAAACGTCCGACATAGCGCGATGACTGCTCCCGTCAGCATGTATGCTGCAACCCCCATTCTATCCTGAGAAAGCGGGGCGCCCGGGGGAAGGAATTGGCTCAGGTGCGCCGGCCGGGCTGGATGGCCGCGAAGGTGAGGTCTTCAGCGCTGCTCCCGTGCTCCTGCCGCCACAGGTCGAAGAGCCGGCCGTAGCTCAGGGTGATGTGCCGGGAAGACTCGACGCCCAGGCGCTCGGAGATGCGATCGATCCAATCGCTCGAGCCTTCGAGCTCGGCGTAATCGCCGATGGGCGTCTCGTCCACCACGCACGCGCCCTCGCCGTCAGTCCACTCCGTGCGCCACTTTTCGTAGCGGAAAGCGGCCACCAGCCCCAGGGAGCGGAAGATCTCCGCCAGCGCCTCGCCGTCGGCGACTTCGGTCTCGGTCTCCACACGCTGCTTGTGCCGTTCGTTTCCCGGGGCATCGGGCAGGCGCTTGTGCGTCAGCGTCCACTGGCCGGCGTAATTGCGGATGCGCAGAATCTCGGTGCGCGCGCGCATCGCGCGGTCCGGCGTGTCGTAAAGAACATTGCTCTCAAAGCTGCGCGGCGTTTCCACGCGGAAACCCGCGGCCTCAAGCCGGCGGCGGAAATCCTCGAGGTGGTTCACCCGGAACTTGATCTCAGTCTCAAGAGACACAGTGGAAGAAAGTATACCGGCACGCGCGCGCGGCTGGCTGAGCTCGCAGCCCGGCAGCGACAAGTCGAGACCGGAGCGGCGACAATCGAAGAGTGGACACGCTGCGACTTGCCGTCGATCCCGGACGCCTCAAATCGCCGGAGGCGGCGCGTGCGCTCGACCGCGCGGCGGCTATTTTGCGCGATGGCGGGCTGGTGGCCTTTCCCACAGAGACGGTGTACGGCCTGGGAGCCAACGCGCTCGACGCTGCGGCCGTGGGGCGCATTTTTGCCGCCAAGCAGCGTCCGGCGTGGGACCCGGTGATCGTGCACATCGCCGCGCCGCCCATGCTGGAGCGCCTGGTGAGCGAAGTTTCCGAGCCGGCCGGGTTGCTGATGAAGGCCTTCTGGCCGGGGCCGCTCACGCTGCTTCTGCCGCGCGCGGAGGGGGTTCCAGCCGCAGTGACTGCCGGACGGCCGCTGGTGGGCGTGCGCATGCCGTCGCACCCGGTGGCGCTGGAGTTGATTGGGCGCGCGGGCGTTCCCGTGGCCGCGCCCAGCGCCAATCTCTTCTCGCGCACCAGTCCCACCACCGCTGCGCACGTGCTCGACGATCTGGACGGGCGCGTCGACGCCGTGCTCGACGCGGGCCCGGCACTGCAAGGGGTCGAGTCCACGGTGCTCGATGTCTCTCAAAGCCCCATGCGTATCTATCGGCCGGGGGCGGTCACGGCGGAGCAGATTCGCGCGATCGCCGGGGCGGTCGAGCTTGATCGCGAAGACGGGCAGGCGCGGGAAACACCCGCAGAGGCGCTGCCCGCGCCCGGCGTGGGCCTGCGCCATTATGCGCCCAGGGCAAGGCTGGTGCTGGTGGATGCGTCTGCCGCAGAGCTTGGGCAGAAGCTCGCCGAAGCTGCTCGCGCCCTGGACGGCACGCGGGTGGGCGTGATGCTGCCCGCAGGGATTGACGCCGAGATCGGGGCGCCAGAAGGGCTGCGCCCCGCGATCCTATTCAACTGGGGCCGCTGGGACGCGCCCGGCACATTGGCCGAATCGCTCTATGCGGGATTGCGCTGGCTGGATGCGCAGGGTTGCGACGTAATTCTCTGCCCGCTACCACGGGAGGAAGGCATCGGCGTGGCCATGCGCGATCGCCTGCGGAAAGGAGCGAGGGAAGCAGGGACCGGGAACTAGGGAGCAGAGAAAAGAGAAAAGAGAAGAGAGAAAAGAGAGGAGGGAGCCCGGTATAGAGAATAGAGAGGAGAGAATTCGATCTCTCTGGGCCGGCGGGCTGATTTGCTTTTCTTTTTCTCTGTTCCCTATTTTCTGTTCTCTGTTCTCTTATCTCTTATCCCTGGCTTCCGCTCCGCTGCTTTTACTGCGGGCCGCTGTCGCCCAGCTTGTACATATATTTGATGGCGGACTTGTACACCAGCATCTTCACCGAGCCTCGCACCTTGAGCACGCCGCGGTCGTACCACTCGATGCATCCCTCGATGCGCTCGCCATCCTCGAGCACAATCACCATGGGGGTTTGCGACTGGATCTGCTTTTGCAGATAGAAAAGCTCCGCGTGGCGATTCTGCTGCTCCATCTCCATCGTCTGCGCGGGAAAGCGGAATGGCAGCGGCGTGGGCAACCCTTTTCGTCCGCGGAAGTGCATTCTCGCTGCTTCCGAGAATGCTTCCTCCCGTCTGATAGGCAACGTGGATGAAATGCTCATAACGGCAGTGAACCATCCTTCCAAAAAATTTAAGAATCAACCTGGCATTGCGAAGACGCAGTCATTTTCTTTCGACTGCGCTCCTCCTGCGATCTGGTCTCGACCGGGTCTGGGGCAAAGAAAGACAACATTCCCGGGCGCACATCTCCGGGCGCTCTCGAAGGCCACAGGCGAAAATGTCTCTCGAATCCCCGGTTGGCCGGATGCGAGGGGAGCTTGTACTCCAAAAAGATGCCTGCCGCACTATGTGGGTTGCTCTTATCTTACCCTGCGTGTCAAGTGCGCGCGTCTTCCGCCGCCTGGCTCGTCTCAGCTCAGGCTTACGGCCATGGCGTCGAGAGAGAGCGATCGCAGCAGGTTGCGCCGCATGCCCAGCTCCACCTGGACCAGCGCGCGGGCCGCTCCGTCAATCCACTCCACCGTGAGTCCCTGCGCCATTGCGGCCAATTCCGCCTCAAGATCGATGTTGCGCATCAGCCCCGGCGTGCCCGCCACCGTCAGCAGAAGGTCCTCGAGCAGGCTGCCCAGCGCGCGCAGCAGGTTTACGGTTTTTTCCAGGCCTTCAGCGCCGGCGCGATAGGTCTCGGTGGTGCGGAAGAGCTGGGAGTAATCAGGTTCGCTCGCCGCGGACGAAGAGCTGTCCGCGCGGGCCCCGGGTTCCCGGATTGCGGTACGGAGAATCACGATGGCATCCTGCCGGCTCAGGAGATAAGCATCGAGATCGAGCGAGAGAGCGCGGCCCACGGCGCCCTCGGCCAGCCGCGCCGCCAGCGCGCGGTCGCGGGCCTTGAGCTCCGGCCGGCGCCGGGCGAGCAGCGCCTCCAGCTCCGCGGACGGCAGCGCGCCCAGGCGATGCATCACCGCGCGGGAGCGAATCGTCGGCAATAATTCCTGCGGATTTTCCGCAAGCAGGATGAGGGTGGCGTGCTCCGGCGGCTCTTCCAGCAGCTTGAGCAGGCTGTTTGCCGCTTCCTTCATAAACCCCGACGCCGTAAAAATAGTGAAGGCGCGGCGCGCCTCCACAGGCGGACGGTAATAGGCCGCGTGAATGGCTTGGCGCACCTGGCCCAGCTTGATGAGCAGTTGCGGCGGATCGGGCGGAATCACCAGCACGTCGGGATGAGTTTGCACCAGGATGCGGGTCTCGCGCTTGTCGGTTTCGCGCAGATCCTCGCGCGCGGCCACGGCCTCGGCCACGCGGCTTTCGAGATTGGCTGACTCGGCGATGCGGGTGCAGTTCGCGCAGCGGCCGCAGAAATCCGGCAGGCCCCCGCTCTCCGGCGTTTCAAGACAATTGACGGCCCGGGCGAGCATGAGCGCCAGCGTGTACTTCCCTGCCCCGCGCGGCCCGGCGAGGATGAGCGAATGGGGAAAGCGATCCGCGCGGATGCTCTCGCGCAGGTGCGTGACCGTCGCCGCGTTGCCGAGAAAATGCTCGAAGCCCACGGATTGAGCATAGACGATCGAAGCTGAATGGATGGCCGCGGATGGCAATGGCCGTAAGGCGCAGCAAAACTGCTTGAAGCGACGCGCCGGGATTCCTCCCGGCGGTTGGCTAGCCCTTTTTCAGAAACCATTGATTTTTCAGGAGTGGTTACACAGCGACGGGTGGAGAGTTCGCGGAATTTTAAGTGGGAGGGCTGACCGTTAGATCCATGCTACCGTCTCAGGTAAAACATTGCAAAGTTGAAATTGCAGCGGCGAAATTGAATGCCGGCCGGGCGCATTTTCATGCGACCTCGTCAGGGATGGAGATCGGTCTTGGAGAGAATGACGATGAACTGCTTCCACGTGCCCTGATCGATGGTTTCGCCAATCAGCTTGCCGTCGCGGTCGAAGATGAAGGTGCGCGGAATGCCTTCAATGTGGAATTCCTTGTGCACCTTGCTGTCCGGATCGAAGAGGATGGTGGGATGATATTTGGACCCACCCAGGAATGAGCTTACGGTGAACCCGTTCTCGTCGGTGATGCCGAGAACCACGAGTCCCTGCGATTCAAAGCGAGTCTGGATGGCGTCGAGGACGGGCATCTCAGTCCGGCAGGGGGGACACCAGGTGGCCCAGAAATTCACCAGCACAATCTTGCCGCGCAGCCCGGAGAGGGTGACGGTCTTGTTGTGCATGTCTTTGAGCGAAAAATCCGCCTTGGCGACATCGGCGTCGTCAGCGGCCAGCACCTGCTGGGCTTTGGCGTAGAGCGGATCGTTGAGGGTGGTGGTGACGCCCTCGTAGCGAACCAGGCGGGCCAGGTCAAGGTACGGCATGGGCGGCTGATCGCCTTTGGCCGGGATCGGCGTCTCGGCCAGAGCCTTTGAAAGCGTGTCGGCCACGGCTTGCAGCGCATCGGCGCCCTGGTCGCCTTCCGTGACCAGGTTCGAGAGCTCGTCCGCATCCTGCACCTTGTTTTTGCCTGCCGGCAGCGTGGAAATTTCGCCGGCCAGCTTGATGGTTGCGGGCGGACGGTCCGCGACCGAGAGCGAGCGCAGCTTGCCCATGTCTTTCTGGATGGTTGACTCTTTCACCTGGGCCGGAAGCGCGGGCAGGAGAACGAGAATGGCGAAACAAGGCAAGGCGGAACACACAAACACGATGCGGCGCGAAAGATGCATGGCATTTTGCCTTCGGGAACCAAGGTGAAATCCAGACTGCAACGAGCGAGGAGACTTGGCGAGATTATACCGGGGTGGTGCACTGCCTGGTTTCCGGGCGGCGGGTCCGCTGGGAGCGGCTTATCCGGCAAAGGCGAGAGCCGGCGTTCCTATTGCGGCCTCTGCGGCACGGGCAAACGCGTGCCCCGCTACAGGGCTCTTTCGCGCAAGGGTTGGTCTGCAACTTCGCAAGCCGGTGGCCTTCAAACTGAGCCGCTGCGGAACCGGGCCGCGCGCAGCGGGCCGCCCGGTGCTCTGCCCCGCCAGCATCAGCCGCTCACTGGCTGCCTCCACGATCTGCCCGTGAACCTCGTCGCTGCCGTAGTCGCCGAGGAGATCCTGGTGCAAAATATCTTGCGCTGAAATCCGATCTATCGTATGCTGCGAGACATCCTCTCGCCGTCAGCAAGACGCACGCCTTCCGAAAAAACCGGCTCACTGGTGATTAACCAATCCACCCCTTTTGGAGGTTCCGATGAGGTATATCCAGCCGCTTTGCGTCGCTGCCCTGTTGGGCGTCTGCACCCTGGGAGCATGGGGGCAATCCACCGCTTCACTTTCCGGAACTGTCACCGACCCCAGTGGCGCCGTCATCCCCAACGCGCGCGTGGCCGTGCATAGCCTGGCCACCGGCGTCGTCCGTATCGTCGACACCGATTCTGCGGGCTTGTATGTTGTGCCTTCACTCCAGCCCGGTGACTATAAGGTCGAGGTCACCGCACCCGGGTTCAGCCCTTACACCGTGGAAAAAGTTGCGCTGGATGTGGACCGCCAGGTGACCGAAAACGTGCGTATGGCCGTCTCCGGCGCCGGAGTGACCGTGCAGGTGCAAAGCGCCACGCAGGAAATTGAAGCCCAGACGATCACGGTGGGCCAGGTCATCGACAACAAGTCGGTGCAGAATCTGCCGCTCAACGGCCGCCACTTTCTTGACCTGACCGTGCTGACGCCCGGAGGTGTTGTGGCCGACACCGCGGGCAGCCTCACCGCGCCCAGCCGCGGTCTCGGCGCCAACTCGTTTCTTACTGCCGGCAATCGCGAAGACTCGGTAAATTTCCAGATCAACGGCATCAACCTCAACGACATCAGCCAGAACCAGATCACCTTTCAGCCATCGATCAGCACCACCTCCGAATTCAAGGAAAACAACTCCACCTTCAGTGCGGAGTACGGACGCAGCGACGGCTCCATCGTGACCGTGGCCACGCGCTCGGGCACCGACCAGTTCCATGGCGAGGCCTTCGACTACTTCCGCAACGAAGCCCTGGACGCGCGCAATTACTTCAATCGCAGCTATAACCCTGCAACCGGGGTGGCCCTTCCCTTCGGCGAAGGGGATAAGGCTCCGCTGAAGCGCGACAATTTCGGCGGCTCCGTGGGCGGACCGGTGTGGAAACACCACACCTTTTTCTACGCCAGTTACGAGGGCCTGCGCCAGCACCAGGGCATTCTGCAAAACAGCCAGGTAATCACCCAGGCCAATCAAACGGCGATCGCCGCGAATAAAGCCAACTACCCGGTGGCAGCCGCGCTGGCCGCGCTCATTCCCCTGCCCAACAGCGGGACGACCAACTATGTTTCGTTCACGCCGGGACCGGTCAATATCGACCAGTTCACCGGCGACGGGCTGCACCAGATCAGCGCCAGCGATTCGCTGCACGGCTTCTACGCATTCCAGAAGGACATCCGCACTGAGCCCGCTCTGCAGGGCGACACCATTCCCGGATGGGGCGACCATCGCCATGCGCATCGGCAGATCGGCACCCTGAGCGAAACCCATATCTTCAGCCCGACCCTGGTAAACGAAGCGCGTCTCGGCTTCAACCGCATCTCCATTGCTTTCGATCCGGCCAACACCCTCAACCCCACCAGCGTGGGCCTCGGCGACGGTCTTACCGGAAACGTCGGGCTGCCCCAGACGTACCTGCTCGATATCGGCCTGGTCTTTGGCGGCCCGGCAGGTTTCCCGCAGGGACGCGATGACACCACCGGCGTGCTGGCGGATACGCTGACCATGCTCAAGGGCAGGCACACTTTCAAGTTTGGCGGCGAATTCCGCCGCTACCTGGTGGCCAGCTTCAACGGGAACATCGGGACGCTGGAATTTACGACCTCAACCACGCCCACCAGCTACTTCCAGACCGATCAGGCCACGGTTTTCAGCATCCAGCCAAACATTGTCTCCAGCCGCGTCTACGCCAACTCGCTGGGCGTGTTTGCCCAGGACAACTACAAAATCACGCACACGCTTACTCTCGAGTACGGTTTGCGTTTCGAGTGGAACGGAACGCCTGTGGAGGGAGAAAACCGCTTCACGATCTTCAATCCTGCCAATGTCACTCTCACGCAGGTCGGGACTAACGGGCTGGCGCGCGATGCCGCCTACGGCCAGAACTACAATTTCGAGCCGAGGGTGGGATTTGCATGGGACATCTTTGGGACCGGCAAGACGGTGTTGCGCGGAGGGTACGCCTACCTGGTCGATCAGCCGGTATCGGGCGTGGTCACGGGGATGGCATCCAACCCTCCCTTCAGCACCGCGGTCTCCTATAACAGCGCCACGCCCATTCCGCTCTCTTCGCTGTATGCCGATGCAAAGGCGTCAGGCGTCTCGCTCTACGCCGTCAACCCCAACTACAAGAATGCCTACATCGAGAGCTTCAACCTGAACGTGCAGCAGGCGCTGCCCTGGGGCATGGTGGCGCAGCTCTACTACGACGGCTCGCTCGGACGGCATCTTGAAGTTGAATCCAACCTGAATCAGGTAGTGGGCGCGACCAGCGCAACGCAGGTGCACCCGTTTACAACTCTCTCCAGCACCAGTCCCGTTTTTCCCAGCGCATCCATCGCCTCCAACATCGGCTACCGCACCAGCAACAGTTTTTCTGATTACAACGCCATGTGGGCCGTGCTGAGCAAAAACGTGGGCAACGGTCTCGACTTCAGCATGAACTACGAGTGGGCCAAGTCCATGGATCTGAACTCCCTCGGTTCGCAGGGCGGCCTGACGCTGCCGG
>Ga0335072_10008641_pt1 | contig 14752 bp, 13 predicted proteins | sample Lox_Sample_21_FD_206725 | JGI IMG/M metagenome (GOLD analysis project Ga0335072, IMG submission 206725) | Soil microbial communities from Loxahatchee National Wildlife Refuge, Florida, United States - Lox_Sample_2.1 | ecosystem: Environmental > Terrestrial > Soil > Wetlands | place: USA... | reverse complement strand
GCTGGCGCCCACCTTCTCGCGCAGCTCGACGATGATCCGCTCGGCCGTCCGCTTGCCGACGCCGGGCGCGGCCTGGAGCCGCGCGGTGTCGCCGGCGGCGACCGCCTTCAGCAGCTCGCGCGGCGGCCCGCCCGACAGCACCGCGAGCGCCACCTTGGGTCCGACCGATTGCACCGAGATCAGCATCAGGAACAGCTCGCGCTCCTCCTCGGTGGCGAATCCGTAGAGGTGAAGGGCGTCGTCGCGGACGACCAGGTGGCTGTGCAGGAGGACCTCCTTGCCGACCGCGGGCACGTGTCTGAGCGTCTCGGCCGACACCGCTAGCCGATACCCGACGCCACCGCAGTCGACGACGACGTGGTCCCCGCGCCGCACCGCCACCGTGCCCGAGACGAGGGCGATCACGTCTGCGCTCCCGTGATACGCCGGCGTCGCGGCAGCGATGAGGCCCGGATGCTCGCGCCCAGCGGGTCCACCCCGGCGAGCGCCCGGGCGAACGGTGCCCGGTTGAGATCGCAGATGGCGACCGCCATGGCGTCGGCGGCGTGATCGGACGACGGCGGGCCGGACAGGCCGAGCAGCCGCGCCACCATCCTGGCCACCTGGTCCTTGCCGGCGCGGCCGTTGCCGCACACGGCCCCCTTGACCTGCTGCGGGGTGTAGGAGCGAGACGGCACGCAGCGCTGGCCGGCGGCCAGGAGCACGACGCCACGCGCCTGCCCGACCGCGAACGCGGTCCGGACGTTGGCGCCGAAGTAGAGCTCCTCGATGGCGATCGCGTCGGCGCCGTGCTCGTCCAGCAGATCCCCCACTCGGGCGTGGATCTCGGCCAGCCGGCGCTCGGCCGGAGCGCCGGCGCGCGTCTCGATTACCCCGGCGGCCAGCAGCCGCAGTTGTGATCGCGAGCCCTCGAGGACACCGAAGCCGGTGCTGGCGGTGCCGGGATCGATCCCAATCACGATCATGGGTCACCAATTCTGCGTGGCGACCCGGACGCCTTCATCGCGGTCCGCCGCTGCCGAGGACGTGCAAAACCTGCCAATCGGCGCGGCCGAGCCCGGCCGTGGCATCTTGTGCATGTGGGACATGCACAACATGCCGCGGCCACACGGATGGCGGTCCCGTGGCAGGTCTTGCAGGTCGGAGAGCGGCTCTGAGTGGCCTTCCCGGGGCCGCGCTCACTGACCGGACGGGGAATCGGATCCCTCCTACCCATCCCCACCGCCCACGGACGCCGAGCGCAGCGAGGCCTACTAACGCCCGACGCAGCTCGTGTTCAGGCCCGGCGTCGTCATCCGGTACATCTTCCAGATCCCGACCGTCGCGAGCAGCTGCTTCTGGGTCAGCCGCGGGTCGATCGGCGGCGCGATCCCATCGATCGAATCGTGCGGACCGACGAACATCACACCCGGCTCGCGCATCGAGGTCCCGACCCGCCCGAGCGTCACGTGCAGCTTGTAGGCGAGCGCCGTCTGGACGCTGTGGTTGACCGCGGCGAAGCTCGAAAGGCACGGGAACACGCCGGCGTGCCCGCCGACGGCCCTGACCGCGTCGGTCATCTGGTTCAGATGCGAGACCGCCTGGTTGGCGATCTTGTCCTCGGCGCTCGCCTGGCTGATCCGGCCCCAGGTGAACGGGACGAGGATCGCCACCAGCACCGCGGTTAGCCCGATCGCCACCGGCGTGACGCTCCAGCCAACGCCGAGCCGGCGCACGCCGTCGGCGCCCAACAGCGCCAGGCGCACGATCGCGTACCCCGCCAGCACGCAGGTCATGCCGGCGGCCGGCAGGTAGAAGCGCTCGAGCCCGGGATAGCCGTCGAGCGTCATGCCGACCACGATCACCCACCAGACGACGGTTCCACCGGCGAGCGCGAGCACGAGCCGGTCGCGCGGCTTGTCGAACCAGGCGAACACCACCGCGACCGCGCCGGCCAGCAGCACCGGCAGCAGCTGGATGTCGATGCCGCGGCCGAGTACGCCGAAGAACCGGTTGCTCCCAAGCCCGCCGTTGTACTCCTCGGCGTGGATCGCGGCCAGGAACGGCTGCCCGGAGCCGATCCAGGGTGGGACGAACCAGAAGAACGGAATCGAGATCAGGCCGAGGACGACGATCACCCGCAGCCGCGGCTCCTTCCACCACAGCCACAGCGCGTAGAGGATGACCAGGGGCCAGGCCTCGGGGCGGAGCTGCGAAGTGGCCACGCCGAACACGAACGCCCAGCCGGGCCGGCCGTCGAGAAAGGCCAGCACCGCCCACAGCGCGGTGGCGATCTCCATCGGCTCGGAGGTGCCGCGGAACCACTCGTCCCAGTAGTCCTGGGTGACGACGATCCCGATGGCGGCGATCAGCCCGGCCGCCACCGCCGCCCAGCGCGGGGCGCGAGCCTGCCGCGAAACCAGCCGGGACGCGAGCAGGTAGGCCGCCACCATCCCGAGGATGCCGCCGGCGCGCGCGGTGATCACCCACAGCGTCGGCGCCGCCGTGCTCCCGAACAGTGCCCACACGGTGGTGAACATCACGGGCAGCGGCTTCCACGACGGGCCGCCGCTGATCGCGAAGCTCAGATGGGGGTCGACGACCTCACGGCCCCACGAGATCCACGCCCACGGGTCGTAGCTCGCCACCGTCGGCAGCACCGCGGCCGAGATCGCCGCGAGCACGAAGCTCCCCAGAACCGCGAGGAGAAATTCGCGGTACAGCAGCCCATGCCAGTCCGGCAGACGCCACCGAGCGCCGGCGGGCCGGCGGGCGCGCGCCGATTCGGCCGAGGGCTTCGTGAGGACCTGACCCTCCACCGATCAGCGGCCCCTCACGTCCTCGGGGGATGGGTGCCGTTGCCCGAGAAGCGGCAGCGGAGCAGCGTCCCCACCACCCGGAATCCGTCGACCGCGGTCAGCTTCTTGCCCTCGTCGGTGGCGCGCGCCCGGTAGTGCACCGGCACCTCGAAGATCCGCTCGCCGCGCTGCACCAGCCGCGCCGTGATCTCGGGCTCGATCGCGAACCCCGGCGAGCGCAGCGGGAGGCTGCGGAACACGTCGGTCCTGATCATCTTGTGGCAGGTCATGATGTCGTGCAGGTAGACGTTGAACAGGACGTTGCAGGCGAGCGTGACGCCCTTATTGCCGAGCACGAACAGGAACGAGTGGCTCGTGTAGCCGTCGAATGCGCGCACGCCGAAGCAGGCGTTGGTCCGGCCGTCGAGCAGCGGCGGCATCAGCAGCCCGAGGTCGGTTGGGTCGTACTCGAGGTCGGCGTCGAAGATCGCCGAGTACTCCCCCTCGGCGTGGGTCAAAGCCGTCTGTACGGCCGCTCCCTTGCCGCGGTTCTCGGGATGCTCGAACAGGCGCACCCGGGAATCCCAGTCCCGGCTGCGGAGGATCTCGCGGGTGCCGTCGGTCGAGCCGTCGTCGACCACGATCAGCTCGAACTCGGTCGGCAGCGGCGTGTCGAGCACCTCGGCGATCGCGCGCTCGACGCGCTCGCGCTCGTTATAGACGGGCATCAGGATCGACAGCATCTGCGAATAAGAGGTAGTCGGGCGTGAGTGAGCGGGCGCACCGGCGACTCAGAACCGTCGTCCGAGGTTGGGACCCGCGAGGGCGTCCGATGCTAGCCGATCGGTCGGGCGACAAGACACTGGGGAGTTCGCGGTGCCGCCTCGGGCGGCGCCGTTGCGCAACGATCCTCCCTATGGATTACGCGGCCACCGGCTTGCTCGACGACCTCGAGGGCGAGGATCGGTTCGCCCGTGAGCGCCTGCTCGACCGGCTCATCGAGGAGGGCTACACGCTCGCGGAGCTGGGGGCCGCCGTCAAGGAGGACCGGCTCGCCTTGCTGCTCGTGGAGCGGGTCCTCGGCGGCCGCTACAGCGCCAACGAGCTCGCCCAGCGCACCGGCCTGCCGGCGAGCCAGATGCTGCGAATCCGCCGGCTGCTCGGGCTCCCCGAGGCCTCACCGGCCGACGTCGTATTCGGCGAGGAGGAGGCGAACGCTGCGGAGTCGACCCGCATGTTCATGGAGGCCGGCCTGAGCGAAGAGGCGATCGCCGAGATCACGCGGGTGCTTGGCGAGGGGATGGCGAGGCTGGCCGCGACCACCGCCGCGGCGTTCGTCGACGCGTTCCTCGAGCCGGGCGACTCGGAGGACGAGGTCGCCCAGCGATTCGCCTCGGTGGCCGAGCAGCTGATCCCGGCGATCGACCCGGTGTTGATCGCGGCTTACAAGCAGCACCTGGCGGAGGCGGTGCGCCGCGGGATGCTGAGCCGGGCCGAGCGCGAAGCCGGCGAGGCCGGGGGTGCGCAGGAGATCACGGTCTGCTTCGTCGACATGGTGGGTTTCACGCGCCTGGGGGCGGAGATCGAGGCTCAAGAGCTCGGCAGCGTGGCCAGCCGGATGGCGGAGCTGGCCACCGACGTCACCACGCCCCCGGTCCGCCTGGTCAAGACGATCGGCGACGCGGCGATGTTCGTCAGCCCCGACGCCGGGGCGCTCGTGTCGGTGGCGCTGGCGCTGCTGGAGGCGGTCCAGGCCGCCGACCTGCCCAGCCTGCGCGCCGGCGTGGCCAGCGGTACCGCGCTTCAGCGCGCCGGGGACTACTACGGCCACGCGGTCAACCTGGCCAGCCGCGTGACCGGCGTGGCCCGCGCCGGCAGCGTTCTGTGCACGGAGCAGGTTCGCGACCAGGCACCGGACCGGTTCGACTGGTCGTTCGCGCGCAAGCACAAGCTGAAGGGCATGCCGGAGCCGCTCCCGCTCTACCGCGCCCGAGGGCGAAACTCCGGTGGCGAGAACCGCGCCGAGAGGCCCGGCTCAGCTGCGTCCGAAAAGCCCGCTAAGACGAAACCGAAAGCAGATCGACGACGAACACGAGCGTCGAGTTAGGCGGAATCGTCGAGCCGCTTCCCGCCTTGCCGTAGGCCAGGTTCGGCGGAATGATCAGCTCGCGCCGGCCGCCCACCTTCATCCCGGGAATGCCCTGCACCCAGCCCGGGATCACGCTGCCGGTCGTCAGCGGAGTGGTGAACGTCTGGTTCCGGCTCCACGACGAGTCGAACTCCTTGCCGCCCTTGTAGAGCACCCCGACGTAATTGACCGTGACCGTGTCCCCCTCCGCGGCGGGCTTCCCGGTGCCCACAATCAGGTCCTTTTTGACCAGCGAGGTCGGCGCCGGGCCCGTGGGCACCGTCACCACCGGCTTCTTGGACAGCGGCGAGGGCGGCTTGGGGGTCGGGACGCTGGTCGTGGTCGAGGTCGTGGTGGCAGGAGCCGTGACCTGGGCCTGGGTGGCGCCGGCCGACGGGGCCGGCTGGATGCCGGGCGCCTTGGAGCTGCTGCCGCAGCCAGCGACGGCAACCGCGGTCACGGCGAGCGGGGTTATGACACGGAGTGACTTATGCATCGAGCGTTCGAGCCTAGCGAGCCCGCGTAAGAACCGCGTAACGGCCGCGCCTTATTGCGCGACGCGCTCGAGTACAGCGCTGTCGACGTCGAAGTTGGCGTTGACAGCGTTCACGTCGTCGGACTCCTCGAGCGCGTCGATCAGCTTCATCAGCTTGGCCGCGTCGGACTCGCCCACCGGCACGAGCGCGCGCGGACGCTGCGTTACGTCGGCGCTCTCGATCTCGACCCCGGCGCTCGCGAGTGCCTCCCGCGCCGCAGCCAGGTCCGCCGGCTCGGTGATCACCTCATAGACATCCTCGTCGAGCGCGATGTCCTCCGCGCCGGCGTCGATCGCCGGCATCAGATCGTCCTCGCTGTAGCGGTTGGCATCGACGACGATCACGCCGCGCTTGTCGAACAGGTATGAGACCGAGCCGGGCTCGCCGAGGTTTCCGCCGTGCTTACCCAGAAGGTGGCGCATCTCGGCGCCCGTACGGTTGCGGTTGTCGGTCAGCGCCTCGATCAGCAGCGCCACGCCGCCGGGGCCGTAGCCCTCGTAGAGAACGGTCTCGATCTGGTCGGCGTCGCCGCCCTCGCCCGTTCCCTTGACGATCGCCCGCTCGATGTTGTCCTTCGGCATCGAGGCGTCGCGCGCCTTCTGGATGGCCAGCGCGAGCGCAGAGTTTCCGGTCGGATCGCCGCCGCCCTCACGCGCCGCAACGCTGATCGCGCGCGCCAGCTTGGTGAAGTGCTGACCGCGCCGCGCGTCGACGACGGCCTTCTTGTGCTTGATCGAAGCCCATTTCGAGTGACCCGACATGTGGTTTGAAGTTTAGTTCGGGCTGCGCGGCGAATCCGGCGCCAAATTCCCGACGCCGCTCGTTTGCGGAGAGGCGCCGGATTCGCTTAAGGGAATTCGGTCCGCCACGTTGCTGGAGCCACACCGTTCCGGCGCCGAATTCCCCGCGCAGCGTCCCTGGGGCCTGTGAGGCCTCATCCGGCTGGATCGGATAACCACGGGGCCTGGCCGCGCTCCCACAGCTCGTTCAGCGTGATCCAATCCTTGTAGGTGTCCATGCACTCCCAGAAGCCGTCGTGGCGGAACGCCCGCAGGCGCCCGGCCGCGGCTAGGTTCGCGAGCGGCTCGCGCTCGAGCGTGCTGCCCGGCGCCACCACGTCGAGAGCGGCCCACTCGAAGCAGAAGAAGCCGGCGTTGACCCACAGCTGGCTGCGCGGCTTCTCGCTGAAGCCAAGGACGGAGCCGTCGCCGTCGAGATGCGCCACCCCGAACGGGAGTCGGGGCTGCACGAGCGCCATGGTGGCGGCTTGCTCGTGCCGGCGGTGATACTCGAGCAACCCGGCGAGGTCGATGTCGGCCACCCCGTCGGCGTAGGCGAGGCAGAAGCGGTCCTCCTCTAGCGCCGGCGTGGCCAGGCGCAGCCGCTCGCCCGTCGGCGTGTCCGTGCCTGTGTCCAGGCATGCGATGTGCGCGCCCGCCGGCCATGACGACGCGGCCACGAACGCTTCCACCTGCTCGGCGAGGTATCCGGTCAACAGCAGGAACCGGTGGAACCCGTGCGCCACGTACATCTGGATCACGTGCCAGACGATCGGGCGACCGCCGACCTCGATCAGGGGCTTGGGCACGGCCTGAGAGTGCTCCTGCAGGCGCGTGCCCCGTCCGCCGCACAGGATCACCACCATCGGCTTCACGCGCGGCCCATATTCACATACCGCCCCACGGGTAGCATCCGCCGCGATGAGCACGGTCGCCAACCCTGAGATCTTCAAGGCTTACGACATCCGCGGTCTGTACGGCGCCGACATCGACGCGGTCCTGGCCGAGCTGATCGGGCGGGCGTTCGCGCGCGTGATCGCCGACCTCGAGGGCAAGCCGACCGCCGAGTTGCGCCTGGGGCTCGGCCGCGACATGCGCCTGACCGCCCCCGAGTTGGCTAAGGCGTACTCCGACGGTATGGCCGCCGAGGGGGCGACCGTGCTCGACGCCGGCGAGGTCGGGACTGAGATGCTCTATTACCTGGTCGGCTCGCGGGACCTGGACGGGGGGCTGATGTGCACCGCCTCGCACAATCCGCAGCGCTACACCGGCGCCAAGCTGGTCAAGCGCGGGGCGATCGCGTTGTCGGGTGACGCCGGCATCGGCGACGTGCGCGCCAAGATCGCAGCCGGCCTGGGCGAGGCGCCCGGTCGCGGCTCGGTGGAGCACGTGTCGCTCTACGAGGAGTTCCAGGAGGCGGCGCTGAAGTTCGTCAACCCGGCCGCGGTCAACCCGATGCGGGTGGTCGTCGACGGAGGCAACGGAATGGCGGGCCCGATGGTCGGGCCGATCCTCCGCCGGCTCGGTCTCGACCTGGTCGAGACTTACTTCGAGCCCAACGGGCACTTCCCGGACCACGAGCCCAACCCGCTCTTGCCGGAGAACCGCGAGTTCATCATGCGTGAGGTCGTGCGCCAGAAGGCTGTCCTCGGCATCGCCTGGGACGGCGACGCGGATCGCTGCTTCTTCATCGACGACACGGGGTCGTTCGTCGACGGAGACTTCCTGACCGCGCTGCTCGCCGAGTCGATGCTCGAGAAAAATCCCGGCGCCACGATCCTCTACGACGTGCGCGCGAGCTGGGCGGTCAAGGACGTGGCCGAGAAGGCCGGCGGTCGCGCGCTGATGAATCGCGTCGGCCACGCCTTCTTCAAGGCCCGCATGCGCGAGGAGCACGCGGTGTTCGGCGGCGAGGTGTCAGGCCACTACTACTTCCACGACTTCTACTGCGCGGACTCGGGAACGATCCCCGCGCTGCTCATCCTGGAGCTGCTCTCGACGCGCGGTGCGCGCATGTCCGAGCTGCTCGAGCCCTACCGATCGAAGTACTTCATCTCGGGGGAGATCAACTCCCAGGTCTCCGATCAGCAGGCGAAGCTCGAGGAGCTGGCCTCCAAGTACGAGGACGGCCACCAGTACCACCTGGACGGGCTCTCGGTCGAGTACGACGACTGGCACTTCAACGTCCGCTCGTCGAACACCGAGCCGCTGCTGCGCCTGTGCCTGGAGTCACTGCGCTCGGACGAAGACATGGAGCGTCGCCGTGACGAGGTGCTGGCAGTGATCCGTTCGTGACCACCCCGGATCGCCGCGCCACGAGCGCCGACGACGCGCTGGCGCTGGCCCAGCGAGCGGGGATCCACCGGATCGCCCTCCCCACGCCGTTCCTCGTCGGGCGCGTCAACTGCTACCTCATCGACGACGAGCCGCTCACGCTGATCGACACCGGCCCGAACTCGGGCAAGTCGCTGGACGATCTCGAGCGCGCGCTCGCCGCGCATGGACGCCGGATCGAGGAGCTCGAGCTGATCGTGGTCACCCACCAGCACATGGACCATCTCGGCCTGCTCGAGATCCTGGCCCGTCGCTCGGGCGCGCAGGTGGCGGCGCTGGACCTGCTCGAGCCCTACCTGGCGGACTTCTCGCGCAGCGCGGCTGCCGATGACGAGTTCGCGCAGGCCGTGATGCGCCGGCACGGCGTGCCCGGCGATCTCGCCACCGTGCTCGGCGCGCTGGCCGCGGCGTTCCGGGCGTTCGGCTCGAGCGGGCGCGTCACGCGCCCGCTGGCGGACGGCGAGGACCTCGTGCTTCGGGACCGGACGCTCCACGTCCTGCACCGACCCGGCCACAGCCCCTCGGACACCGTCCTGTGGGACTCCGAACGAGAGATCCTGATCGCCGGCGACCATCTGCTCGCGCACATCTCGTCCAACCCGCTGGTGTCGCGACCATTGAATCCCACCCCCGGTCCGCCGGAGCCCCGGCCGCAGGCGCTGCTGCAGTACATCGAGTCGATGCGCACCACTCGTGAGCTGCCCGCCCGGCTCGTCCTGCCGGGCCACGGAGATCCGATTCTCGACCACCCCGAGTTGATCGACGAGCGGCTGCGGATGCACCGCCGCCGCGCTGAACGGATCCACCAGATCCTCGACGCCCGGCCGCTCAGCGCCTACGAGATCGCCCTGCGGATGTGGGGCAACGTGGCGGTCACGCAGGCGTATCTGACGCTCTCGGAGGTGCTCGGACACCTCGATCTGCTGGTCTCGACCGACCAGGCCGTCGAGCACGATTCGGACGGCTTGTCGGTGTTTGAGGCGATCTAGCCCTTGTGACGTTTCGGACAAAAGGCGTCCAGGCGATCTACGTGCCCGCGCCAAACCTGCCGATTACTAGCGGGCATGGTTGGGGACAGCGACAACGGCAGGGTGCCTGACCGGGTCCTCGGCTACCCCGAGCTGCTCGAACGCGTCCCGGCGATCGTCTACGTGGCCGAGGCCGGCGTGGCCGGGCGCTGGCATTACGCCAGCTCCCAGATTGAGCAGATTCTCGGCTACACCCCTGAGGAGTGGTGCGCCGACGCCGGGCTCTGGCTGGAACGACTGCACCCCGACGATCGCGACTGGGTCGTGGACCACGAGACGTCGCTGGCGGGCGCCGATGCCGACGGGCCGGCGCTCGAGTACCGCATGATCCACCGCGACGGACACGTGGTCTGGATCCGCGACGACGCCGTCCTGGCCTATGACGAGAGCGGCGAGCTCCGCTGGCACGGAGTCCTCTCCGACGTGAGCGAGCGCAAGGGAGTCGAGGCTGAGCTCGAGCGGCGCGCCGCCCAGCAGGCCGCGGTGGCGGTCCTCGGCGAGCACGCGCTGGAGGGCGCGAACACCGTCGAGCTGATGCAGGAGGCCGTGACGAGCGCGGCGCACATGCTGGGAGCTGAGATCTCCGCCGTCTGGGAGTGGATCCCCGGCGAGGAGGCACTGGTGCTGAGGGCCGGGATCGGCTGGCCCGAGTCGGCGTTCGGCAGCCTGCGCTTCCCCGACGGCGCGGGATCGCAGGCCGGCTACACGCTCCTCAGCGGCGCGCCCGTCGTCGTCGAGGACTGGGGCACCGAGAGCCGCTTCGCGCAGCCGGACTTCCGGGGCCGGCGCACGGGTGCGGGGCTGTCGGTAAAGATCGAGGGACGCGCGCGCGACCCGTTCGGAGTTCTCGTGATCCAATCGATGTCTTCCCGGCCGTTCGCGCCAGGCGACGTCGACTTCCTTCAGGCGCTGGCCAACGTCCTGGCCGACGCGCTCGAGCGGCAGGCGATCGAGGACGCGATCCGGGAGCGAGCGGTGCACGATCCGCTAACCGGGCTTCCCAACCGCGTGCTGTTTGTGGATCGCCTCGAGCACGCCCTGGCGCGGCTGGGGCGCCGGCAATCGCCGGAACTGTGCGCGGCAATCCTGTTTCTGGACCTCGACCACTTTAAGCTCGTCAACGACAGTCTCGGCCACCACGTCGGCGACGAGCTGCTCGCCGCCGCCGCCCCGCGGATCAAGCAGGCGCTGCGCTCGAGCGACACGGTGGCACGCTTCGGAGGCGACGAGTTCGGGATCCTGCTGGAGGACATCGCCTCGGAGCGCGACGCGATCGAGACCGCCGAGCGCATCGCGGCGATCTTCGCGCGACCGTTCGTGCTGTCCGGGTCCGAGCACTTCGTCACCACCAGCATCGGGATCGCGCTGGCCCACGGCGGCGAGCTGGCCGACGAGCTGATCCGCGACGCCGACGCGGCGATGTACCGGGCCAAGGACCGCGGGCGCGCGCGTTACGAGGTGTTCGACGAGGCGATGCGAGGCCGCGCGATCGCGCGCCTGCGGGTGGAGAACGACCTGCGCCGAGCGCTCGAGCGCAGCGAGCTTCGTCTCGAGTACCAGCCCGTCGTGTCGCTCCATAACTTCTCGATTGTCGGCGTCGAGGCGCTCCTGCGCTGGCGTCATCCCGAGCGGGGGGAGGTCCCTCCCAGCGAGTTCATTCCGATCGCCGAGGAGAACGGACTGATCGAGCCGATCGGACGGTGGGTACTCGAGCAGGCCTGCCGGCAGGGCGCCGAGTGGTACCGGACGCGCCCGGACGCGGCTCCGATCACGATCTCGGTCAACCTGTCGGCGGTCCAGGTGACGCGGCGCTCGCTGCCCGAGGTGGTGCACTCGGTCCTGCGCAGCACCGGTCTCGATCCCGCCTGCCTCAGCCTCGAGATCACCGAGACGGTGATGGTCCGCGACGCCGACGGACTGGGCGAGGTGCTGCAGGCGTTAAAGGCCCTGGGCGTCCGGCTCGTGCTCGACGACTTCGGAACCGGCTACTCGTCGCTCAGCTATCTGACGCGACTGCCGCTCGACGTCCTCAAGGTCGATCGCTCGTTCGTCGACGGGCTAGGCTCAGAGCCACGCGACACGGCGATCACGGAGACGATCATCGCGATGTCTCGAGCGCTGTCGCTGGACGTCGTGGCCGAAGGCGTGGAGACGCGCGACCACGTCCGAGAACTGAGCCGCCTCGGGTGCGGGTTGGCGCAGGGCTTTCATTTCTCCCGCGCCGTGCCGGCGCACGAGATCACCCACGCGCTCGAGCACGGCCCGGTGTGGCTACCGGCGCTCGAAACTCCTTAAGGGCTGTTACGGATAGGCGGAGTCGCCCGCTCTGAGCGGCGAGACATTCGCGTCGCGGCACTCGTAGGCCCCGTTGGGGATCGTCGTACGCAGCGTCGCGGTGTCGTTAGGCGGGATCACTTGGAGGCCGTACGCCGTCGCGCACCCGTTCGACGTGACGACGCCGTGGCCGACGTCGAGCCGGAACGACGCGCTCTGGCCCGGAGCGAGCACGAGCGGAATCGCTGTGCTGTTGCCGAAGAAGTCGCTGGTCGTGTGGTGCGGGATCGTCGGCAGCGCTCCGCCGTTCTGGTCCAGGAACTGGATCCCGGGCCACCCGTAGGTCCGGCAGCTCGTCGTGCTCGTATTGCGCAGCTGGAAGCCGATCTCGCCGTGGCCCATGCCGCCCTGTTGGCCGAGGAATGACAGCGACAGCAGCGCCGCGCGGCACGGCGGCGTCCCGGCGATGGTTGCGGTCGTCGTGCTCGTCGCCGTCGACGTGGGGGCCGTGGTCGTGCTCGTCGTCGTGGTCGTGGTCGGGGCGCTGGTGGTGGCGCTCGCGGCGGGTGGCGTGGCCGCGGTGGCGCTCGTGGCCGGCGTGGCGCCACCACCTCCGGAGCTCCCGCACGCCGCGAGCAGTAGCACGACGGGCAGGACGAGCGCTCTCTTCATGTTCCGTTGTTCGAGCATCGCGCGAAGCGCTCCGGGGTGGGTTGGGTACTCAGTCCTTCCGGAGCGGGTGCGTGCCACTATCCCGGGCAGCTGGACATGGACCGTAGCGAGGAACTCCGACAGACGCATCGTCCCCCTGGACGGGGCCTGGCGGGCTTCGTGGAACGGTGGCTGCCTTTCTGGGAGCCGCAACTCGTCGTGGCCTGCGCGATCGCGCTCCAGCTCTCGCTCTCCGAGGACGTCACGATCGGCCCGAGCTGGCTGTTTCCAGCCCTGGAAGGAGCCGTTCTGATCGGCCTCACGATCGCCTCACCGCATCCCAACGTGCGCCACTCCCCCGTCCGGCGACGCGTGGCGATCGGAATGATCGGCTTGGTCAGCGCGGCCAACATCGCCTCGCTCGCGCTCCTCTCCCATCGCCTGCTGCACGGCGGAAACGCCAACGGCCACGCCCTGATCCTGTCCGGCGTCGTGCTGTGGTGCACCAACGTGTTGCTGTTCGGGCTGTGGTACTGGGAGGTCGACCGGGGCGGACCGGCCGCGCGGGCCACGGAGGATCAAGGGTTTCCCGACTTCATGTTCGTGCAGATGGACAAGACCCAATTCGCGCCGAAGGGCTGGCGGCCACAGCTGATCGACTATCTCTACCTGTCGTTCACGAACGCCACCGCCTTCTCCCCGACCGACACCATGCCGCTGACGCCGATCGCCAAATGGTTGATGAGCGGCCAGGCGCTCGCCTCGCTCGTGACCGTCGGGCTCGTGGTGGCGCGCGCGGTCAACATCCTGTCGTGACCTTTGGAAACGATCCGCAATGACCGAGACCGCGGCTGACAGTGCCGCGCTCGAACGCACCATCCGCGAGGTCGGCACCGATCTCGCGGCGGCGTTTCCCTCGAGCGCCCGCCACCCGCTGAGGGCGCTCGACGCGCGCGCCATGGACCTGGCGTCGAGCGATCAGGAGCTGAAGGCGGCACTGTTCCGGTTCGTCGACGTCACGCCCGCCTGCCGCTCGCTCGACGACCTCGCGCGCCACCTGCGCGAATTCCTGCGCGAGGTCCCGGACGCGCCGCCGCCGCTCGCCGCTGCGATGCGGATCGCCGACAACCGCGCGGCCCGAACCGCGCTCGGGGCGGCGGCCGCGGCCGGGGTCCGGCACATGGCCCATCGGTTCATCGTCGGCGAGACGCCGGCGGCCGCGCTCGGCGTGCTGCGCGAGTTGTGGAATCGCGGCGTGGCCAGCTCCGTCGACCTGCTGGGAGAGGCCACGGTGACCCAGGCCGAGGCGGACCGGTACGCGTCGCGCTGCGAGGAAGCCCTCGTCGAGATCGCCCGCGCCCAGCGGGGCTGGCCGGCGCGGGACGTGCTCGAACGCGACGGCCTCGGTCCCATCCCCCGCGCCAACGTGTCGGTGAAGATCTCGGCGCTCACGCCGCTGCTGCGCCCGGACGCCCCGGAGCGCGGGCGCCGGGACGCCGCCGCGCGGCTGCGTCCGCTGCTCCGCCACGCGCGCGAACTAGACGCGCACATCCACATCGACATGGAGTCGCTCGACTCGCGCGAGGCGGTGCTCGACCTCGTTCTCGAGGTCCTCTCCGAGGAGGAGTTCGCGCGCGGCCCGTCGGCGGGGTTGGTGCTGCAGGCCTACCTGCGCGATTCCCCCGAGCAGGCGGAACGTGTGCTGGCGTGGGCGACGACGTCGGCTCGGACGCCGCCGCTGACCGTCCGCCTGGTCAAGGGCGCCTACTGGGACCACGAGCTGGTCCAGGCCACCCAGCACGGCTGGCCGACCCCCGTGTTCGAGGTCAAGGCTGACTGCGATCGAAACTTCGAGGCGCTGACCCGCCGGCTGCTCGCCGCCCGGCCGGCGGTCCGGGTCGCCGTGGCCTCGCACAACCTGCGCTCGGTGGCGCACGCGATCGCCTACAACCGGATGATCGGCGGCGAGGACCGGGACCTCGAGCTCCAGGTCCTGCGCGGCCTGGGCGATCAGCTGGCGGAGGCGCTCGCCTCCCGTGGCTTTCGCGTGCGCGCCTACTGCCCGGTCGGCGATCTCGTCGCCGGCATGGCCTATCTCGTCCGGCGGCTCCTCGAGAACACGAGCAACGAGTCCTTCCTGCACGAGCAGGCGCGTGGGGTACCGGTGGAGCAGCTGCTGGCGGCGCCGTAGTATTACGCCACTTACTAGATAGTCCTTCAACTTGACAGTCTTTAAGCCGTACAG
>Ga0335072_10008639_pt1 | contig 14753 bp, 19 predicted proteins | sample Lox_Sample_21_FD_206725 | JGI IMG/M metagenome (GOLD analysis project Ga0335072, IMG submission 206725) | Soil microbial communities from Loxahatchee National Wildlife Refuge, Florida, United States - Lox_Sample_2.1 | ecosystem: Environmental > Terrestrial > Soil > Wetlands | place: USA... | reverse complement strand
GTTACAAGCCAAGTTTACCTTGAATTTTTAAAAGAGCACCTTCCTACGATTCTCAACCCAGGCGATATCTTCATGCAAGATGGTGCAGGAATACACAGGGCTAGGATTGTAAAGCAGTGGTTCCGTGAAGAGGGAATTGAGCTTATGACTGGCCTCCATATTCCCCTGACTTAAACCCTATTGAAAACTTGTGAGCGATGTTGAAGGAAGCTATTCATAAGAAGTATCCAGAGCTGGAACTTGCGACAAAGACAGATGAGAATCTTGACCTTTTGATACGGGCTGCACAGGAGTGTTGGGCTAAAATGGGGGATACATTATTGTGTAGATTAAGTGATACTATGCCACGTAGAGTATAGGCAGTTTTAGATGCAGAGGGGTAGTATACAAAGTATTAATTGGTGGTGGTGGTGATGGTGGTCGGGGTGGTTTCGTGTTCTTCGGTAATTTTTTTTCCGAGGGTAAATACTTTTGTCATCCCAGCAGCGCTTCATGTTGACCTAAGTCCGTCTCCATCATAGAATCTCTGCTTAGAGAATGATGAAAAGTGACTAGATTAGCTCTTCGTTCGCTGCTTGTGGGCGTCTATGTGACAGCTGCAACGGCATTAGAAAAGTCGCCAAGGTCGTGGAGTCAGTCAAGAGTATTCTGTTTTGCTATTAATTGGCAATCACTTTTGATCTAGATGCAAGCCGGACAATATGTGCACTATTTGTAGAAAAACATGTGGAGCCTCGAAGGTGGATAGTTGAGGTAAGCTTTCTAGCTCTCGTCTAATGACCCCTCCATATCTTACTTACCCCTCCGAAACACCCTGCCGTAAGCTCTCAACCTCAACTACATAACAACTAGATTCCCTCAAAATGACTTCATTAAAAGGCCCCGGCGAAGCACAACAGCACGATGGAAGCGCTCTGCGCATTGCCATTGTACATGCTCGCTGGAACATGACAGTATGCACCCATTCCGCTCCCCACTACCTAACCAAAAGCGCATGGAACTGACGTCCTCCACACAAGATCATTGAGCCTCTCCTCGCCGGGGCAAAAGCGAAGCTACTCGCCTCCGGCGTCCAAGAACACAACATCGTCATCCAATCCGTCCCCGGCTCCTGGTTCGTACAACTATTACTCTTTCCCCTCCTCTCCTTCCCAAACCCGGCAGACTGAACTAACCCGTCCAGGGAACTCCCCATCGCCGTCCAACGCCTTTACTCTGCCTCCCAAATCCAATCCTCAACGCATCCACAGACCGGCTCCTCCTCCCTCCTCAGCGCAGGCGACCTCCTCGGCCCCTCAAGCTCCACGACCGACCTGTCCCTAGACGCCAACACCACCTCCTCGGGAACGGGAGCGGGGAAGGCCTCTTCCTCAACGGCGCCCTCAACGGCGCCCTTCGACTCCATAATCGCCATTGGAGTGCTCATAAAAGGCGAGACCATGCATTTCGAATACATCGCCGAAGCGGTGTCACATGGGCTCATGCGCGTCCAGCTCGATACCGGAGTGCCGCTTATTTTCGGCCTGCTGACGGTCTTGAATGAGGAGCAGGCAAAGGCGCGCGCTGGGGTAACGGGGGGAAGTCATAATCATGGCGATGATTGGGGATTGGCGGCTGTGGAGTTGGGGGTTAGGAGGAGACAGTGGGGGGAGGGGAAGATTTTGTGAGGTAAGAGAAGCATCCTGGAAAGGTTCGTATCATCATTGAATGGGATGTTGGATATGGTTTAGACAAAAGTGGTGAATGGGATTATATTACTACGAGAGTATTTGGTAGTCTCTCACTATTCTATGAGCAGACATTCTGAATTTCTTCTGCCCCAGAGATCTTTCTCTATGTGCAAAATGTACAAACGCCATATCCGTGCATGCATCCAAGTGAAAGGCTTCCACTTGATACTCTAGTACGACTTTATTCCGAGTTGGTAGCATATGCCCACAAATCTTTCATCGTCCCAGATGTATTATCGTCCTTTTTGGACCGCCACATCGACTTCTTTTTTTCGCGCTTCTGTTTCATGGCTTCCCAACCTTCTTCATCGTCCTCGTCAGAGGCATCCCCCGATTTCTTGACCGCCTTGGCTGTCGTTACTCCTTGCTTTGCATCACTCCAGTCCTGGATGGCTCCCGACATGGTTGCAGCTCGAGACTTATCTGCTCTAGCATATTGTGAGACAGGCCTATAACGGCCAGGCAATCCTACGGTGCTACGCTCGGAAGGAGCTATAGATGGAGCGTATCCGCCGCTCTGGAATGGGGGCGTGGGCATTGTGTTTCGCTGCCCCTGTTGCCAAGGTGCAGAATTTGGATCAAGCATGCTCATTGCACGTCCATGGGAGGAGCCAGGTCGTATTCCTTGCTGTGTGGGAACGCCCATTGGCGGTAACCCTTGCATTGGAGCTTGCCCATTTTGCGATTGAGGTCGCCCTTGATTCGATGTCATCATCTGCATGAACTGCATTTGCATTTGCATGAACTGCTGCATCTGAGCCGCCATTTCAAGTTGAGCTTGGTCTCCGACGGTAAGCATTGGCCCCATTACATTTGGCATCGTCATTGCTCTTCCCATTGGTGGCATTGGCATATTTGGCGGCATGCCCATACCGTTAAAGCCATTCGAAGGAGGAGGTCCGTATTCGCCAGCAGCGTTTGGGCTGCCACGTCTCATAGCCCTGGACCTTTCTTCTGTAGCAATTACACCGATCAAGCCTCCGGGGGTTGGACCTCTTGAAGAGCCACCATACACAGACCCTGCCCCGTTACCCAAGGCCAGAGATTCTCGATTGATAGGGTTTACCAGGCCGGCACCGAAATAAGGATCCTCCGGCAACTTTCGAGCAAACACTGGAAGACGACCACTTTGTCCTCCTGCCATTGGGTCTCCGGCGACTGACTGGGGTGCAGGATATGCACCCATCATACTAGATGCCCGAAGATTGGGGTTAGAATGCATTGTGGGCAACTGCGAGGGAGGCCTGTTCTTATTTGGAAATCCATGTGCTGCTAAAATAGCAAGAGGTACCTCCTCATCCTCCTCTTCGTCATCCGGGGAGCCGGATGCATTGTTGAGCAAGTTTAGGCTACTTCGAGAATGTTGCATGCTAGACCGCATAGGGAGAGCTCCAGCTGATGACGTTTCACCAGTGACTTTCATCATTTGTTGGCGGTATACTGCCATGTGCGCTTCCTGCTTGCGCCGTTGTCTGGCGACTTGCTTCTGCTTTTCTGCTTCATCCTCAACGTCGTCGTAGGCATCATCTTCATTATCTTCGTCTTTTGACTGGCCTCCAACGATCTTTAGGCGATCTTGTTCCTGCCTGTATCTTTCAAACTGTGCTGGTGTCATGACTCTATTTTTAGTTGTCTGCTCCGGCGGAGGTGTAGCAGCTATTTGCTCATATTGTTGAGCCACATCTGCGGCCTCTGTGATTTGTTCATCAAACAAAATATCTTCAGTGTCAACTTTTGGGATTCTTTGACTAGTCTCTGCTGGTTCGGTTTTCTGGCTTGATGAAGCCGACAACGCTCCATAGGACTGACTCTTCGATAGGGGGCCAAGCCAGCTATCCCGAGCTCTCATATCAACAGGACTCTCTGTTAACCGTCGCAATGAATTGACTGAGTCCTTTAAAAGCCTAGCATCCTCATCCGTAGGATCCCCATAGTCGGTAGTGGACTGCCTACGAGCTGCCAGAGGTTTTCTCGTCAATCCAGAATCTTTAGAGAAACTTGGTTGAGGTGCTTTTGTGGAGCTATTTCCACGGGTTGTACCACTTTGAATTTGAGGACTTCCATGACGAGGCACAGGAGGTCCTTGTAATGGGCTAGAGTTTGCGATCAGCCCATCCTGTGAATGTTGGCTAGTCCATGAGTTAGGCGAGGGCGACACATTCACCGAGCGATCGAGTGTTAGGGGCGATGGCTGGTTCATACGGTTTCCTGCATATGAACGAGCCGGAACGGAAGGGCCATTAGACGAATAATCCTATGAAAAGTCAGCGTTGATATACTCATACTCTCATAGCCTACGTACCGTGCTCTGTGTTTTGTTATTATTATCCTTGACGTCCAAGAAAGCACTGTTTCGTTTTCCAAAGTTTGAAAACATATCTGCGAAGTCTCCGCCTAGACTGAGACCCAATTCCTTCTCCTCAAGCTTTGGGGGAGTGGCAGTGCTTGCATGACTGCTTGCCGTCACCGCCCGTTCCCTCTTCAAGTTCTCATCAGAATTCTTTGGAGGCAAAGGGGGGCGTTCATCAATTTCTGCTGTCGGAGATACGGTGGACGGCTTGCCTAGCCCAAAAGAAAATGAGCGGCTCGCTGCTTTCAGGGAGAACGCCGATGTTGATCTGGGAACAGCAGGTATTGGAATATCGTGAAAAGGTTTATCATGGGGTGATCGCCAATCTTCTTGACCTGGAAGATCAGTGGAAGATGGAGCGGTTGATGCGGCACTGAGTCGAGACGAATTATCGGTAGTCGATACGGTATTTGTATTGGAAGCTCCACTGCCACTTGATGACCGTCAGTGCCTGTTTACGAAAGGAAGAAACACGCAAAGTGCAGAGCTAGATATTATTCTGATTGCCATATGAAGACAGCTTGCGAGGTCAAGATTATTTTAGGCAAGACATCGCTCCCCTTCCTACATGGAATCGAACTTTCACACACGGAAAGACTCATAGTTATCAACCAATTAACAGCAGGAAGTATCCAATTTCCCCACATACCGACTGAACTTCAAATCTTCAAACATATTATCTTCGTTACGACTTTGATAGCTGGTCGGTTTTGGCGAATACTTGGGCAGCTTCAACCCGCCATCGAATGACTTGCTTGCCCCATCAGGCCGTTCAAACACTCGAAATGAAGGCTGTACCGGGGGAGAGTTCTGGATTTCTTCGAGAGCATTCGCGGTCGATCTCCGCCGCCCGAAGCTCTTGGGCAGTTTAGGCATGTAGTTTATTTGTAGTGGCGAAGCACGAAGAAATGCTTGCTATCATGTGAAGGGACTTCGTATTCTGGCGCAAGGGACGATAAAGAATTTTATGTGCGACAATTTGGTATAAGACCACTTCAAGGTAAATTGAATGCCGTATCAAAAGATTTCTCGAGTAAAATGCCGATAGTGAGCGAAGAAGCGTCCTGGTTTCCGTATGTTGTGAAAGTAAAGAGGGAAATCCGTCCTAACTCCAAACATGAGATGTTAGCAACAGATTGCAGCCGGCAAAAGTTTCCTTGGCAGCGTTCTTGTAGACTGTAGCGGCATAAAATCGTAATATAAGCCCAAAAGCCCAAGGAGATGTATTTAAGCCAGGTCAGAGATCGAAACAAGACTTCTCCAAAGACCGTGCATGCATTGTATGTTTGCGGGTCAAACTCCAAGATCGTCTTGTGCAGAAAGCCAAAGAGATAGTAATAATGAGGCTTCAACTCGTAATGGTCCGTAATCTTGTCCTGTCTGCTGCCAATGAGGTCGCACAAGCGATGTCTTCGCGAAGGCTGAAGGTTGATGATCCAAGAATAGCACAAATTATTATCCGCTCGCGTCGATGATTATTGTTGAATTTGCGCGAGAAAAGAAATCATGCGGCTTACCAAGAAATGTAAAAACTTTGCTGATGAGGACTTGAAGATGCAAATGAGCTTCGCCAGGTGATGTAATGTATTCAAACTTGCAAAGAATGTAAAGTGGCGAGGGATAAATAAGAGAGAGAGGATAACGGCAGGGTCGAGTTTCGTTGGAGTAGGATGCGAGTTCGTAAGGGGGGGGAACGGCACAAGAGGCGCTTTCTTAGGTAAGAAGCCTCTCCTTCTGACTCGCGAAAAGTATTGCTGAATTTAACGACAACCCTGCAGTGCCTGTGCACTGCTAATTCCATCAGTAGCTTATTTCTGTGGCTGATACTGCTCCTCTCCGTAGCTGAACAGATATTTCTAGCCTCCACAAGCAACACATGAACTAGTATACTATTGTAGGGCGAATCGAAGCCGCAGTCCCATTGCATGCCCTCATATGTGGCTCAGCAAGTCTAGGGAATCCCAATCCATCACAAGTAAGTTGGTTCATTGAGGTCGCAATGATGCCGAGATGCATCCTGACCTATCGCATTGCATGGTTCGGCGTGCTTGGAATGTTGGAATACGAAATAATAAATACACACTCTACATACAAGGCACAGACAGAATTTGCAAGTGACGCTCCCTTAAATCGCCGAGGATGCCCGGGCTGCCGCAAAGTAGTTGCCTTTTAGGGGTCTCTTAACCCCGTCATGAGGTTTCTGTTGTGGGCCGTTTGAAACATCGACAATTCAAGCTCCAAGTGCCCTGTAAAGGCGGAATCACAGGCTCTGGTTCACTGAATCGCCATCACGTTTGCTACTGACTCGGACACTCCGTTGTCACCGTTGGCGAAGAAGACACGTCGACCAGACGATTAGATTCGCATAAAGCACCAAGAAGTTTTCATCGCTGCTAAAGTAGGTCGAAATGCTCGTGTTCCGATCTACTCAAGTAGTATCTGGGATGGTCCTGAGAAGGGAGGCATTAACTGGAAGCTCCTCCCGATATGGCTTCGCATTCTCCAAGGGTTCCTCGCACGTGTTGGGGCCCTCATTCGCTGAACGTAAACTAAGGGTAAATACCGCGTGAGAATGCGGGGAATGATTTAGTGCTGGGGTGTGCACCTACCTTCACTATCGGAATCTCATTTTAAATAATCGACCTTTGACGATCAAACGACGTGAGGATAATGTATGTCCACACTTTGGAGTCCACGAGTGGCTACAACTGCATTCATTCATTCCTGTAGTTGCGTTTGCTTTCTTGAGTATTCTATATGCTGTAAGTTACAGTATAGCAGTGGTACCTTTTCCTGTTATGGCTACCTGCTGCAGCTGTCTCACTGGGACAATGATGATCGTTCGCCTTCTTGGCCTTGGCATGCTGCTGCTTGGTCTGTTTGTCCCAGATTGTAGACAAGCCCCTTAACCTGGGATTTGACCTCATTAAGGTCTTTGGTTTGCGTTCTGTGTTCCGATGTATCGCGTATATATACTGGGCTTCTCCCTAGCCCACCCACTTGAGCACGTTCCCAATGATTTCCCCCGTCCCCAGTTCGTTGATATCCTGCATTTGGTAATAGTGCCTATAGTCTGAAATAGCTTTTGCAGTTCCGAGACGGGTGGGACCCTAGAGGCACTAGCCCGACTTGATTTTAAGGCTCATAACAGATAAATAGGCCTGTCAGGAAACCAGACACCGCCACGCCAAGAAGATCAATTTCAACTTGGTATTATGGTGGGGTTGAGCTCAGGGAAGTAGTTTGAGGCTCATTGCGGCGACTATGGTCAGATGACATATGATCGACGCTGCGGCTCTGAATTGAGACTACTTAAGAGGCACAAGGCACAGGTATCAAAACATACGCAGTTCAACACTCAGACTTCAGTCCGCATTCTTTCTTATTCTTCGTCATTCATTCGTGTACATATTTTGTTGAGATTATCCGAGATACCACCTTTATTCTCCCCCGTTACTAACTTATTGATTCTGCAGCTTCGGAATCGCTATCCCCATTCCCGTAGGCGTACAGGCGTCACTTAAGTTCAAACGTTCATTGGATATTTCGCTTTGCTTTTGTAGAAGACAACAGTATACTGTTAGATCTCAAAATCCCTAAACGCATAGACATCGAATATTGTCGAGCCTTGGTTATTGAAGTAAAGATAACAAGTTCTAACTATCCATACAGGAGCAGATTCTAGGTATTTATATAATATTGCTATTTCAGCTGTTGTTCGGCTGGTGGTATTTGCCATTTGACCAATCAATGATAAACTCGGTTTGCTCCGATGACTAGATAGGCTCCTCTTCTACTCTACAAGTTAGAAACATGGTTTTGAACAGCTTGGTTAACTCAAAATGAAAACCACCATCTCTCCACTGGCATAAGATCTCTAATATAAGTCCTCCTACCGCGATCGGAGAGCTATAAACGCGTAAAGTCTTCATTGCTTTACTAGAATATTCAATCTTATTTCCGTGTTCTTCCATAAGCCCGGACTTAGGAATTTCGTACTCTCCCATTAACACGGACTTGCCAGTCTAGGCTTATAGCAGAAACAAGTCTATAAGGCAGGCTGGTAATAGGTAACGAGGCTTACTAAAATTAACATGGTTGTATACTTTAAAAAAAGTTCTATGCAAGTAATTCCCGAGCTGCTTTTTAAATTCGTAACTGATACTTGTAGTAGTCTCGACTTGCCAGTCCTAATACTACTTCTTTGTACCTGAGGACTAGCAATTGCAACCTCAGGCCCCGTGGATTCTACCCCTCTAGCCTTCTTTACATTGTAGGAGGTGCCTGTGGCAACTGGTTCTTTGAATCATCCTTGTGTACTTCCAGTACTGTTATCTCGGCAAATTGTTGGCGTTATGGAGGAAAGGGTGGAGTGTATAGTGAAACTATTGGCACGCCTTGCAATGAGGTATTTGCCAATCATTTGTGGCTTCAGAAGTTGAGGGATATGAGCCAATTCTTGAGGTGGACGACGAGGCCGGATACTGTAGCAGAAACCGTCGATCCCTAAGATTGGCCTAGTGATAACAATAGTGACGAGGTTGTAAGCTGAGGAGGGCTAGGAGCTCGTAAATAAGGGTAAACGATCAACGTAAGAATATCCTCGATGCAAAGGCCACTGACTCGACCACCCCTTGTGACACCTCATTAGACTTCACTAATCAAAAGCCGTATCAAAGCTCTCACAAGATAGGGCAAATGATAAGAAGCACCGGAAAGATTGGGCGGCGATTTGTCATCTTCCATGTCATTGGGATGCTTAAGATTATATTCGAAGAGGGCAGACGTAGGAAACTTCTTTAAGTCTAAAAGAATGGAACTCGGAGAGGCTATATCCAAGCTTGTGATGCAAGACCCCTTGAATCTGACAACGGAGAGGAAGATTGATATTGACTGAGAGACAGCTCCAAGTGTGGATATCCGTATTACTTAAGGTATAGAAGTAAGATAGCTCTGATGACCATTAGTCCGGGTACCAATTACTATCATCCATCTGAAATCGGGAATAGGGCTGAACAAGATGATGATTGTAGGATTCAAGCTGCCTACTAATACAGATATGCAACCTAGCAATGACGTCTCAGCAACCATTTGTGCCGCCCCACAAAATTCTGAAACTCCATACGCCTATCCTACAAGCCATCTTTCCTAACTATGCAAGCTGCTCTCTGCTTCCGCATACTCCCATCGCTACGATAGTGCTATCGCCCCCCTCCGGTTTTCGCGGTAGTGCAGAAACGCTTGAAGACCACAGAAGACGAGGAAGCACTATGTGACATATTAGCTTGCTTTCATTTCCCCTCATCCTCGCATTGCACTTGGATCCTGGGAGCAGAAATATAGGCATACCGCATATACAACAACAGCTGTAAAGATGGTCCCAGCTACCGCAGGGCCGTTAGGGGGATCCTTGGTTCCGCCGACCATCGAGTGGTGATTCGTTTGGAAGAGAGCGCCGATGACTGAGAGGATTACGATGGCGAATATGGAGATCACGATGCTGCAGTGAGCAATTGGTTAAGAGCTGTTTTTCCAGGTGGAAGGATGAGAGTGTTGGCTTACCATGACCACGCATTCAACACCCCGACCACGGGCTGCATGCTTGCCGGCGAAACTGCAGGATAGACTGTATCGGAAGAGAGGTTATAGGAAGCTTATCTTCCTTCGGAGTCAACAGAAGAATTTGAAAGTAGACAGAAGCTCGATGCGATATTCGCGAGTCCGATGACGAGTCGTAGTGCCATCCGGTGGTGTCGAGGAGCCGCCTTTCGAGCCTTCGCTTATTGACCAACCACATGGCGGTCGATTGGGGACTCGTGAAAGACTATTACTTTAAGTCTTACATATGACGGATGTCTTCAATGAATCCCCCGAAAGAAGCAAAATACTACTTCACTCAAATCAGTTATGTTCTTAGTCTTGAGAGCTTGCATTTCTTAGCTAAGAGATATTCTGTGTCGCTGAAAGGTGATCATCAGCTTGAGTGTACTAGGTATGCAAGGGCTTGTCTTAAAAATTAGCGCCTCTGCGTTCAGTCCTTCTTATTGTCTGATATTACTTGGAAATTTATATCTGTGAAGTGTTTGTCGTTTCACCCGGGATAGTTCTCATTCTCTGATGCCCTTCAGAAGTTGGCCGAGTAAAAAAAGTCGTTGGGGCTACATGTTATATGCGTTCATCTTGACTAACATTGAAATGTCTCTGGGGACCACATTTGCGCTCCGAGGCCAGGACAATTGCTTTGTTCATGCACAAGGCTATAAACAAGTCGACGCCTTGCTACGTTATCAGGTGGGCAACCGAGCTATGTTTCTTGGTATAGACGCCCAGCGGAGATCATGAAACCGTGCACAAGCTTTGTTATCGCTGACGGCCCGTGAGATGTCGATAAACGAGTCTCAATGGACCGAGTGGGGACCATATAGACCTTTTTGACATGACCGTCACACGTAAGAAATATGGATGAGCCCGGGAATGAAAGCAGATCTGGAAACGCTGGTGTGAAAGGCCAGGTCTATCCCATCATTATTACCTTGCTAATAATTGTCTGAGCATGAGCGGCATAACAGGGACTCTCCATTGGCACGACAAATCCAAGGCGTTAAGGAAGCTTATATATTCATTGCACTAAGTGTTAACCATTTAGCCACTTGGATTAGATATGGATGAGGGGCAGCAGAGTGCGACACAACATTGTTTCAATATCTGCTGACAGGAGTTGAGCCCTGCACATGCGGGGCAGGGCACGGACACTTTTAGACAACCAATGGTTGATTGAATTTCCGTAGATCCGCATCGTGAAACGTCAAAACATATCGATAAGCAGAATGCCTCCGAACCTTCAGAGCCAACACAGCTGCACTACCGACCCACACGTGTGAAGGCGCAGCTGCCTTGCCGGCGAACATACCAATTGCTAGCCTAATGCCTGGCCCCAAGCGGTTGATGATGGAGCTGACGATGTTAGAGGACCTGCTGCTGTCAGGACTAGAATCGGGACCCTTGGTAGGCATGCACATCGTATTCTGCAGGAGCTGCTGGATACTCGCTAAGAATACGTTGCTGGTCCTCTGAAACTAGGATATACCAGCATCTACAGTCACGAAACATGATGGTTGAAGATATTTCTGTAAATGCTGTGGACTAACTCCGCACGAACCAAGCGCTCAGGACTGTGGTCAGATTTAGAAGGTGCTCGAGTATGCGCCAGGCCGGGGCCATAACGGTAAGATCCAATTGATGAAAGCGCTACTCTTCAGCCGCGCCCCCTGCTGCAGGTACACTTTTAGGGCCATCGGGCAAGATCTTGCTAGTGGCTTGTGCTTGTGTACATGAATACTTCATATTAAGCTCCAGTTCCCATTAACTTTCACTTTTCACTTTACGAACACAAATCCACATTCGCTATTGCTTTGTAATAGTCAAAGTCTGGATATACTTTGTCTTTTTGTCTTCGCAAGTTTCTATTAAATTCATTCGCTGGTAAGTATTCATCCAGCTGTCATCACATCTCCAGTATCTAACATTCTCTACGCAGCTAGACAGATATCAACAACTTCACACTTACCATCCTTCAAAATGCGTTCAACTATTCTTCTTTCCATTGTCGCGGCTCTTGCTGTTTCTGGTGTGGAGGCACAGTCTAACATATCTGGTATTGTTACAGGCGTATGATACCTCCTCATCTTGTCATTAATAACATACTAACATTGCCTTTCAGACTCTGGGTGATGCTACAGTTGTTACAGACAACCCAATTGGACCGGTATACACTGCTATTCTCCCCCCTACAGAGTTCTTCAACCCTTCAGACCCTCGTGGAAATGTGAAGGGCGGCATTTTAGCCACGGCTGGCCCCGGTGGTGTCGGTGTTGCCTTCACAATCAACTTCTCCAACCTCCCAACCTCAGGTGGTCCATTCCGTGAGTTCTGTCCCTCAGAATGTAAAAATTTAGCTGACCAATGTAGTATACCACATCCACGCTATGCCCATCAACTCTACCGGCAATTGCGACAGCGCTTTGGCCCATCTTGACCCCTTCATCCGCGGCGAGACGCCTCCATGCAACTCCAGTGCACCACAAACTTGCCAGGTTGGCGATCTCTCCGGTAAACATGGCGCGATCACATCCGACCCGTTCTCAGCCACCTACATTGATGATTATGCTTCTATCGTTCCTGGTATTGGATCGTTCTTCGGCAATCGCTCCTTTGTCGTTCACTTCGCAAACACTACGAGGATTACCTGCACCAACTTTGCCATCGTCCCTGGTACTGCACCGGAAAATACTACTGCGACTACCACTGCCGGGCCTGCCATTTTCACTGGGTCGGCATCTGGTGTTGCGGCTTCGTTGGCCTCTGTATTTGGTGCATTGGCTGCGGCTTTGTTCCTATAAATTCCGGGCTTACCATCTGTCTTCTGCTTGCTGTTTTCTTTACCACCAGCATTAATGCATAATAATTGGCGTTGGGCATACCACAAAGTCTCTCGCTTTAGGTCGTCGTTCATTCTTCACAATTGTAGTAGTTGACTAGAATTCCTTCAGAATGGCGTAATTCTAGTATAGCATCGGACCTTGTTTTGAGCAAGCACTAATGGAAAGCCAAGAGAGGCCGCTTTGATTCAATATCGCATAGTATTGTGTTGTGACTCAAGTGACAACAATAGCTCGGCACGCCCGAGTGTTCGTTCCATCATAAGCGTACACGTCAACTCGTTTGACGTCTTACATAATGTTTCTCTCGCTCTTCTTCCGTACCGCTGATCTGTCGATCGCCAAAACGAACAGTCCTCTTGGCATGAAACCATCGTTCATGCGTTCCAAGTTTCTTTGTGGGGGTTTCATGTTTCAGCTTGCCTCGGAATGTACTGTACCCGGTAGAAGAGGACCTACCGAGTATCGTAGAATCAGAGTCCAACGTATCAGTGGAGTTGCCCTGTAAGACCGGATTCGCCAATCCCTCGGATTCGCGAATCCGTGGCTACAGTACCAACCGATCGGCCAATCTCGCCCGATTGGCCAATAAACCCACAAATTGGCCAATTCGACGATTTTTCATGAAACTAGTGATAATTGCCTTGGTGTTTAGTCCACTTTTAGGTGGTTTAGTCACTTTTATATGCAAATACAAGTAAAAACTGAGTCCTAAACTATGAAATGGAGACCCTGTAGTGCCAGCACATACAGTAGAAAATACAGTACAAATCTAAGCTCTTTTTCTCAACTTCCGTGGGCTTGGAGTCTCAACCTCAATCTCCATCCGCTTGCGCTTTGTACTAGGCTTTGGACCCAGCTTTCCACGTCGTTTTGGGCCTGGTTTCCCACGTGGTTTTAGGACTGGGACTAGCTCACCAGCATCACTGTCACCAGCTTCGCCGTCATCCTTAATAGCAACAACCTCTACCTGCTTGCCCTTCCCTTTCCTATTTCCCTTCCGTTTTGGGGCTGATTTTGCTTTCCTACCAGCTTTTTGAGCACTATTAATAGAGCCACAGTTGTTCTCTTTAGCTACTGCAGCTGGAAACCTAATAGTTACCTCTTTACCTGCCTTTTTCTCTGGCTCAGTCTGGATCCTACTCCCTAGTAAATCACTAATTGAAGGTTCAACAGAGTTAAGTTCTCCGCCTTGAAATCGGCCTGCTAGCCTTCCATGCTGGGATTGGAGTTTATACTGTCCATTTTTGTATTTAAGGATCCGTACTAGTAGCCTAGATGGTTTAGTAGCAAGTCGCAATTTAAGTGGAATCTGTAAGGTGGCAATTGTCCCATCTGTAAAGACTGTACTCCAGCCACTGTTTGCCTTAATCATCTAAGCATGGAGCCTAGCATTGTGAGCTACAGCCCGAGCCTCAATCTCACTTAAAACGGGATCCTCATTGTCGCTTGAGTTGTCGTCGTTGTTAGTGTCATCTTAAAGATCTTGATCTTCGTCGTCGGCGTCGTCTATTAGGCCTGCACTAATCCAGCGAGGTTTCCGGCTAAACCACACCTCAAATGGAGTCTTACGACGTGGTAACACTTGTATTGTTATTGTATTAATTACTAAGGCAAGCTCTGCTAGCAATACTACCCAATCGGACCGGCCTTTTTGAGCCTGCAACGCACCTAGCTGTCGTTTGAATGTTCTATTAGCTTTTTTAATAGTTCTTTGAGTTTGTAGGTGGTAAGGTCGACCGCGAATTATGCATATTCCTAGTTCCTTGCAGAGTTGAGCTACTTCGCCCTTAAACTCAGCTCCATTATTATTGCGTCTGTATAAAAGTTAGCTTTAAAACACTTAATAATATTGTAAAAGTTACTTACAATTTTTAAGGGTGTCCGTTCTCTCTAAACTATTTCACTAAGTTTTAACAAACCCCACTTGCTGTTTTGTCTTTAAGAGCATCTAACCAAATATACCTTGAAAGTGGGTCCTTTTTCTAAAGGATCCACTTATAATCGCTGTCGGCCTAGGCCTGAAAGTCTATAAGGTCAATTACTAAATGATCAAGGCAAAACCTGACTTTAATTGGCTTAATTGGCGGTTTGCCTTTATTTGCAGCTTGGAGTGTGCAAATAGCACACCGCTAAAGTACCCATTTAACTTGAGGCTTAGTAATACTATAATATGATTCTTAAAGACGATTGTAGGTCTGTTAAGCACTTAAATATAAGTTTTAATATAAATTA
>Ga0335072_10008637_pt1 | contig 14754 bp, 12 predicted proteins | sample Lox_Sample_21_FD_206725 | JGI IMG/M metagenome (GOLD analysis project Ga0335072, IMG submission 206725) | Soil microbial communities from Loxahatchee National Wildlife Refuge, Florida, United States - Lox_Sample_2.1 | ecosystem: Environmental > Terrestrial > Soil > Wetlands | place: USA... | reverse complement strand
TATTTGCTACTCTGCCTTCCTCATCGTGCGCGTAGCGGTAGCCTTCGGCGTATCCCAGTTCTTTCATCAGCCGCGTCGGCGCATTTCGCAGATGCAGCGGCACCGCCTCCTGCCGCGTGTGTTCCACATCACCAAGCACCGCGCCGTAAGCCGTATACACAGCGTTCGATTTCGGCGCGAGTGCGAGATACACCACCGCCTCGGCCAGCGCCAGATCGCCCTCCGGGGAGCCGAGAAACTCCATCGCTTGCTTGGCCGACAGGCACAGGTTCAGCGCCTCAGGAGCCGCCAGCCCGATATCCTCTACCGCCATCCGCACCACGCGTCGCGCCAGATACAGCGGGTCCTCACCCGCGGCAAACATGCGGCCCAACCAATAGAGCGCCGCATCCGGATCGGAGTTGCGCACGCTCTTGTGCAGCGCCGAGATCAGGTTGTAGTGCTCTTCTCCCGATTTGTCATACACCAGCACGCGCTGCTGGATCGCTTCCGTGGCCACGCCGCGATCGATCTTCTTCGCGCCCGCCGTGGCAAGCTGCGCCGCAACCTCCAGCGTGTTGTACGCGCTGCGGCAGTCTCCGCTCGAATAACTCGCCATCAGTTCCAGCGCATCATCGTCTGCGCTCAGTCCCAGATTGCCCAGCCCGCGCTCGCGGTCTTCCAGTGCGCGCCGCAACAGCCCAGCGATGCGCTCCTCGCTCAACGGCTGCAGCACATAGACGCGGCAGCGCGACAGCAGCGCCGAGATGATCTCGAACGAAGGATTCTCCGTCGTCGCGCCGATCAGTCGAATTGTCCCGCGCTCCACATACGGCAGAAACGCATCCTGCTGCGCCTTGTTGAAGCGGTGAATCTCGTCGACGAAGAGAATCGTACGCGAGTGCATCTCGGCCGCCCGTGCCGCGTCGGCCATCACCTGCTTGATCTCCTTGATGCCGCTCGTCACGGCGGAGAATTCGATGAAGTTTGCCTTCGTGGTTTCTGCAATGATCTTCGCCAGCGTCGTCTTGCCCACACCCGGCGGGCCCCAGAAGATCATCGAGTTCGCGTCATCGCGCTCGATCTGTACGCGCAGCGGCTTGCCGGGCCCCAGCAGATGTTCCTGCCCGCTGTACTCCTCCAGCGTGCGCGGCCGCATCCTCTCCGCCAGCGGCGCCCCTGCCACCGCGCGGCGCAGCTCTTTGGAGGAGTGTGGTGGCCCCGCAGGCACTGCATCAAACAGGCTCATCGTCGCGCTCCTCGATGCTCCGCAGAACCGCCGCTGATCCTCGACCGCTGCCGCGCCGACTCGTACAACAGCACACTCGCAGCCACAGCCGCATTCAGGCTCTCGACCGGGCCGGGACAGGGAATCGTGAGCGCACCGCCGGCCTGACGCGCGAGATCGGGTGAAACTCCGTTCCCCTCGTTGCCGATCAGTACGGCAACGGGCCGCGCCAGATCAACCTGCGCCAGATCAAACTGGTTGCCGGGTTGCGCGGCGCGCACGGCGGTCGTCCATACGGCGACGCCGGCCTCACCCAACTCCGCAAAGCATTCCCGCTCGTTGCAGGCAATCAGCGGCACCCGAAAAACACTGCCCGCCGAAGCGCGTACAGCTTTTGAATTCCATGCGCACACGGTTCCCGGGAGGCTCACGATACCGGTCGCGCCAAATGCCTCCGCCGAGCGCAGAATCGTGCCCAGGTTGCCCGGGTCCTGCAGGCCCGCCAGGATCACAATCAGAGGCAGGGCTTTCCCGCGGCCGCCGAGCAGATGCGGCCAGGTCCAATCCGGCGGCTCGACCAGCGCCGCTACCGGTTGCGGCGTCTCGGTGGTCAGCGCTGTGCCTAGAGCTACCCTTGGCACGAGCAGAATCTCTGTTGTTTCGGGCAGAGCCAGCGTCTCCAGCAGCCGCTCCGACTCCTGCGCGACAAAGACGCACCGGATGGCGAGCCCCGCGCGCACTGCTTCCTCGATCAGGTTTGGCCCCTCGATGCCCGCCAGTTCACCTTTGCGCCCGGGAGACCCCAGCGCCTGCCGCAACTCTTTGAGCCGGGCGTTGTGTTTACTCTGTACAATACGAACAGGCATCAAATGAATTCCCTCAAACGCTATAGCCGATTCTAGCGTTTCGCGAGCCTCAAAACTTGCACCGTGGAAAGTGCTGTGATAGTTTCCGTCTTTGTGGCGTCTAACGCATTTCTCGGATTTTTGCGGAGTTGCCGGTTGGCGTAGCAAGTGAGTTTTCTTCATGAAGACCACGCGGCAGCGGCAATTTCTTCCTGCAACATTCCGGATTGAGCGTAGCTCGCAGAACCGCGGAAACATGCGCCACGCCTGCTGAGCTGGTTCGCAAATCCGGGAAACTGAGGTGGGTTTTCTTGTCCGCGGAAATCTTGCGCGTCCATCCCGATGATCCTCAACCGGACCGGGTCGATTACATCGTCTCCTGTCTGCGCAAGGGCGACGTAATCGCTCTCCCGACCGACACCTTCTATGGTCTTGCCGTGGACCCCGTGAATTTGTACGCGGTGGAGCGGATCTACCAGATCAAAACCCGGCAGAAGCACAAGCCGCTCTCGCTGCTCATCTCCGGTCTCGCGCAGGCCTACACGCTGGCGCGCGATACCGACGCGGCTCTCGACAAGCTGGCCGACCGCTTCTGGCCCGGCCCGCTCACCATCATCGTCCGCGCCGGCACCAAGCTGCCGCTGCGCTCCACAGCCAACACCGGCAACGTGGCGCTTCGCGTGCCCGATGCCGCCATTCCGCGCGCGGTGGTCGAGCGCTTCGGCCTTCCGATTACAGCGACGTCGGCGAACCTGCAGGGCGCCAGCGAGTGCACGCACGCCGGCTGCGTCCGCGACCAGATCGGCGACCGCATTCCGCTCATCGTCGATGGCGGTCCGACCGGCCGTGCCCAGCCCACCACGATCGTCGATCTCTCGCTCGGCCCCGGCCGCTGGGAGATTCTGCGCGAAGGCGCCATCCCCACCCACGAGGTGGTCATGGTCCTGCAGCGATAAGATAATCCGCATGAAGCCCAGCACAGGCAGGAACCGGCGCAGCCGCGCGCTGATTGTTTTGCTCGTGTCGTTGCTCGCGCTGCTTGCGGCGGGCCTGAGCTGGTGCCGCTGGGTCTATCTGCAGATCGAACGATTTGCCACGGAAGATCAGGCCGCCCATGCTGACGCGATTTGTGTCTTTGGAGCCGCCGAGTACGACGGGCGTCCCTCGCCGGTCTTTCGCGCGCGCCTCGATCATGCACTCGAGCTCTACCAGAGCGGCATTGCGCCGCTGATTATCACTTTGGGTGGCGGTGGTGGTGACGAATTCTCCGAGGGTTCCGTGGGCCGCGAGTACCTGATGAGCCGCGGCGTCCCCGAGCAGGCCATCATCGCCGAGACCCAGAGCCGCAACACCGAGGAGTCCGCGCGCCGCGTCGCCGTAATCGCCCGCACCAACAACCTGCGCCGGCTGGTGATCGTCAGCGATGGCACGCATCTGTTTCGTATTCACGCCATCTGCGCCGCCGATGGTCTCGATGTGTTAACTTCGCCGCGCCCGCAAGCCGCCACTGACGACAAAAGCCTTGAAACCGAGCGCCTGGCGCATGAGATCCTGAGCTACACCTTCTGGCGCCTGCATCTGCACTAAGCGCAGCAGCAAAAAGATCCCGTTCCTTGGATGCGAGAGCGGGAACAGACCTCGTGCCCCACCCTGTCGACTTTTTTCTGTCGACAGGGTGGGAAACCACAATCCGCGCTTCGCCACAAATTTCGGGGTGCCCTACCTTCGACGATTTGCGTACTTTGCAAATCGGCTAAGGTGGGAAAGCACAAACCTCACCGAGCCCCGAGCCCGGTATCGATCGAAAGCCCGTGATCAAGGCGGAGAACCTCACCGTATCACCGCCATCGCAAACCCTGCCGCGCTGGCTGTCGAAAGAAAATTCACCGCGTCGTTATTCAACCATCCACGCGCTTCGAGGGTGGCGCCCAGCAGGCTGTCGAAGAACAGACCAAAGACCCCCCCGGTTGCGGCCACCAGCAACTGCCTCCCGTCGCCACGCAACGCCCATGTTCCCAACCCCGCCACCACGGCGGCGGCAACAATACCCGCAAGCGTGCCGGCAACGCTCACCGCGCCATCCGTGCCGGGATCCACGGCGCGCAACGTCGTGATCATCCGCGGCCTGCCGCCAAACACCTGCCCGGTCTCCGAAGAGACGGTATCGGCGGCAGCCTCCGCCATCGCAGCCAGACCTGCGGCAAAGAGCGGCACCGCCGCGTGCGCGATCCCATGCCGCTCGGCCATCCACATCTGCGCCACGTCGCTCGCCACCAACGCAGCCACACCTAGGTTCGCGGCCACCTGTGCAGCCGAGCGCCCCTTGCGCGCCTCCGCCGTGCCAAGCTGCTCTTTCTTCGCGCGGCCGATCCGCGTCGCCGCATACGCAAGCAGAGAAACCGCCAGCACCGGGACCATCGCCGTGTGCCAGGGATCGTAGGGAAACGTCACCGTGGAAAACATCAGGTTGGCCGTGATGGCCGCTCCCGTTGCCGCCGCCTGCGCGGTCGCGGCGCGCAGCTTCCAGGTCACAAGTCCCAGCAATGCGCTCAAGCCCAGCGTCCACAAGACCACGGTCCGGTCCTGACCCGCCCAGAAATTGGTTTCGAGCACCACGTCGGTTCCGACAACGGGCAGCACCACCAGCAACACCAGCTTCGATTGCCAGCCCAGCTCACTTTGCGTCACGGCTTCATCGTACCGTTTCGTGCCGGCACAACCAAAAGCCGTTCCCGCCGTCTCTCTACCAGGCAATCCGCAGGCAGCGGGGCAGCGCAATGCGCTTTCCGCCCAGCCGGCTGATTTACAATCTCGAGAGAGGCAGAACAGTTTTTGAATGAGGCTTTTTCTGATGACTTCAGGCCAGGTGCGCGTGCTGCTGGCAGAGGCGGGCGCGGCCCTCTTGGTCTCAGCCCTGATCGCCGGTTGCGGCAATAATTACCGGCCCGTAGTAACTCCCGTGACTCCCAGCGGACCGGCCGCGCAGCCTACGTCGTATGTGGTCGTGGTTTCGTCGACCTCATCCTCGACTCCCGGCGTGGCCACCATCATCGACTACTCTGGCGACACCGTCATGGCGGAAGCTCCCATCGGCATCGGGCCCTCCACCTTCACCATCGACGAGGTGGGCGCCACCGGCTACACCATCAACAGCGATGGCACGCTGACCAACTTCCCCATCTCGACCACCCTGCAGGCCAAGAACGTCACCCAATCCACGCTGCCCTTCACGGCAAAGCCCGTGAATATGATGGCGCCCTCTTCCGGGCTATGGGCCGCTGACCTGAGCGGCGACGTGGCCGACGTCTTCGCCGGCTCGCCGCAGACCTTCAAGCTTTCGATTCCTGTGGGTTCGGCGGCTTCGCCGGCGACCATGCCGGTTGGCATCTTTGGCCCGCCCACGCTCGCCGGGCAACGCGAGTATCTTCTTAGCCAGAACCTGCCCGACACCACCGGACAAATGACGTGCACTCTCACGCCGAGAGCCGTAACCACCCCCGGCGTGGCCGTTGGCATCGAAATCACGAGCAACGTGGCCGATGCGCCGATCACCGTGGGCAAGTGCCCCGTCTATGCCGTGCAGACCCCCGATCAGCAGCGCGTCTTCGTGCTGAACCGCGGCGACGATACGCTGAGCGTCATCAACAGCGCGAACAACACGCTGGATCAATGCACACCGTTCCTCAACCAGAACGGCCAGCTCGTCCACTGCCATCCCGTTCTGCCGCTGTCCACGTCGGCAGTAACAGCTACGGGTGTCACGCCGCCCAATGGAACCGCCGGCATGACGGCGACGGCCGGCCCGGTCTACGCCGAATACAACGCCGCCACGCAACAGCTTGTCGTGGCCAACTTCGACGGCGGCACAGTGAGCATCATCGACGTCAGCCTTGACGAGTACGGCAACGACAGCCCCACCTTCGGCACCACCTACACGATTCCGGTCGGCAATACGGCGACACCCAATCCGGCCAGCGTGACCGTGCTCGCCGACGGCACCAAGGCCTATACCGCCAACCAGAACGACGGCACGCAGAACGGCACCGTGACGGTCATCAACATGAGCACGCACACGGTTGAGCGCACGCTCACTGTGGTAGGCCATCCGCGTACGGTTATTTCCACGCAGAACTCCGAGTTCAGCAAGGTATACGCCGTTTCACCGGACAGCCCGTACCTCACCGTGCTCGAGTCGACGCCCACCACAACCGATCAGGTGGATACCACGATTCTGGTCGAAGGCAACATTGTCGACGCGCGCGTGACCTCGCAGAACGGCGGCAGCGGCAACAACAACTTCACCAGCCGCGTGCCGGGCTACGGCCAGCCGTGCAACCTGCCGGCGTCGCAGCTTGTTGCAACCTACGGCGCGAACTATACGCTGGCCAACTGCCAGCTGCAGTAAACCGCAGCGCTTCGCATGGCGGCTCCGGCAAAAAAGCGGCTCGATGTGCTGCTGGTCGAGCGTGGACTTACCGCGAGCCGCGAGCGCGCTCGGGCTCTCATCCTCGCAGGCCGGGTTCTTGTCCGCGAACAGAAGATCGACAAGCCCGGCGCCCCTGTTTCTGACGATTCCCCCATTCGCCTGCTTGGCGAAGATCAGCCTTACGTGAGCCGCGGCGGATTGAAGCTCGCAGCCGCGTTGGCACATTGGCAGATCGCCGTCGCCGACCGCGCCTGCCTCGACGTCGGCGCGTCCACCGGCGGTTTTACTGACTGCCTGCTGCAGCACGGCGCCGCGCACGTCACCGCCGTCGACACCGGCTTTGGCCAGATCGCCATGAAGCTGCGCCAAGACCCGCGCGTACGCCTGCTCGAACGCACCAACGCGCGCCTTCTGGAACCGGGCTCGCTCGAAACTGGTGAAGGAACCAGCAAGCCAACGCTACTCGTGATGGATGTCTCGTTCATCTCCGCCACGCTGGTGCTTCCGGCAGTCCTCGCCGCCGCTCCTTCACTGACCGAAGCCGTTATCCTGGTCAAGCCGCAGTTCGAAGCCGGCCGCGAGCACGTAGGCAAAGGCGGCATCGTCCGTGACCCCGAAGCACACCAGCTCGCCATCGCCAAAGTTGCCGATGCATTTCAGTCATTGGGCTGGGGCGTCGCAGGAACCATCCCATCGCCCATCGCCGGCGCCGAGGGCAACCAGGAGTTTCTACTCTACGCCCAGCATTTCTTAGCGAGCTGAGAAACACTCCGCGCCCCATCCTTTCGACTTTTTTCTGTCGAAAGGGTGGGAAACCACGAACTTCAATCCTGTAGCAGAACCAGCACAAGGGCGGGAAAGCACGCAGCTCAACCCCCGCCCCCTCCTATCCGTTACACTGAGACCGAATGACCCGCATCGCCATCGTCTGCAAACCGCACAAAGAAGAGCTCGTGCGTATTGTGCCGGAGCTGATCGCGTGGCTGCTCGAGCACGGCTACGACCCGCTGCTCGACGACGAAGGCGGCCGCTACACGTCGGCCGCACCCGCGGTCCATCGCGCCGAACTGCCCGCGCACAATCCCGCGCTGGTGATCGTGCTCGGCGGCGATGGCACGCTGCTCTCCGTTGCGCGCATCTTTGCCGGGGTAGGCACGCCCATCCTGAGCGTGAACCTCGGGTCCCTCGGATTCCTTACCGAAGTGCGCCTCGCCGATCTCTACTCCACGCTGGAGAGCTGGTGCGAAGGCTGCCACAGCCTCGATGCGCGCGCCATGCTGCACGCCGCGCTCTGGCGCGAAGGCGCAGAGCAGGCGACCTTCAGGGCGCTGAATGAGATTGTCGTCTCCAAGGGCGATATCGCACGCATGGGCGATTTTACCGTGGAGCTCGACGGCAAGCTGGTAGCCCGCTTCCGCGCCGACGGCGTCATCGTCTCCACGCCCACCGGCTCCACGGCCTATACGCTCGCCGCCAACGGTCCCATTCTCACTCCGGACGTTGATGCGCTCGTCGTTACGCCCATCTGCCCGCACCTGCTCACGCTGCGGCCTATCGTCGTACGCGGCGAGGCCTCGCTCACCGTGCGCATCGAAGGCGTGCCCGACCTGGCTCTGCTCACCGTCGACGGCCAGCAGGCGGTTCAGCTCTTGAAGGCCGACGAGATCCGCTGCCGCCGTTCCAGCCACACGGTCAAACTGGTGCGCTTGAGCGAGAGCGGCTTCTTTGAAGCTTTGCGTAGCAAGCTGAGCTGGGGCGAGCGCTAACCCAAGTGGTTCCAATCCGAGTTGATGGCATCAAAAAGCCGCTTTCTCTGGGAAAACGGCGCCTCGTACTTCTCCGCGAACTCCTGACACTGGTCAGGTTTCTGCGCTCTATCCGGTCAGCTCTTGCAACAGAACCTTGGCTTTGGTTGCCAGGGTGCGGGCGCCGTCCACATCGCCGCTGGCGAGCGCGGCTTTGGCCTGTTTGATGAAGTCGCGGATGTGATCCGCGGTCTTTTGCTCCGCATCGCTCAGCGTGCGCGTAATGCCGTTCAGGCCGCGCTCGGTGGCCGCGATGGAGTCTTCCGCCTCTTTCTTGAAGTCAGCCGGGTCGCCGGAGGAAAGCTGACCGATCGCGGGGACGCCTGGACTGGGAGCGGGGTTAGCAGCCTCCAGAGTGGGCGCGGAGGGAGCCGGATTGTTGTTTTTTCTGTGCTTTCTCGGAGGCTTGGTTGCCACCGTGGGAGCGTTCTTGGTCGGCTCGGTGGGGATCGAAGCCACTGGCGGAGGCAGATTCACAGAAGCGGTCGACGGCGGGGGAGGAGGATTGTCTTCGACCGGAGGGGCCATGGGCTGCACCTGTGCCTGCTGCGTCTTATGTATGCAGGCAGTGAGGAAAAAAGGCAAAAGCCCCAGCACGATCTTCGCAGGCAACTTCATCCCGCAAATCCCTTCTAGTCTTGAACAACCGCCGGTCGAGGATGCCGGCGTCCCCACTCTGGCGCCGCGAGCGGAATTCGCAGTCGGAACTCGGCGCCATGGTCCCTTTCCGATTGTACTTCCACGCTTCCATGGTGCAACTGGAGAATACGGTAAGTCATCGCGAGGCCAATGCCGCTGCCTCCGCTCTTGGTCGTGAAGTAGAGATCGAAGATCTTCTCTTTGATCTCTTCGGGAATGCCGGGTCCCTGATCGGTGATGCGCAGCACGGCCGACTTCCAGGCTGCCCCCATGGCGGCTTTGTCTCCCGTCCCGGGAATCCTCTGGTCGCCCTCGAGCACAACCTCCAGCCGGCCTCCCTCCGGCATGGCCTGCGCGCCGTTCTGAATCACGTTCAGTGCCGCCTGTTTCAGCAGGTCGGCGTCGACGTTAGCGATCAGCGGCTCGTCGGGCATGCTGCTCACCAGCGTCACATTGCGGGTCGAGAGCTCCTCGTCGGACAGCGCCAGCACGTCCGAGATCACGTCGCGAAGGTCTTGCTCGCGCAGCTGCAGCTCCACCGGACGCGAGAAGTCCACCAGCGTCTGCACCACGCGGTCCAGCCGGTGAATCTCGGCCTCGATCACATCCAGATGCCGCGTCGCCGGACCGCTGGCCTCGCCCAGCTTGGCCTTCAACAGCTCCAGGTGAACCACGATCGCGTTGATCGGGTTCTTCACTTCATGGCCCACACCCGAGGTCAGCCGGCCAATCGCTGCCATGCGCCGCGACAGCTCCAGTTCCGATTCAATCTCTTCGGCCGACTCGAGATCGTGCAGCGTCACCAGCGCGCCGAGCCCCTGCTTCGTCTCATCGTCATAAATAAAATCGACGGAAGCCTGCACTCTTCGGCCCGTCTCCGTGGGAATCTCTTCCTGCACTATCGTCACTCCGGCATCGATCGCCTCCCACAATGAGCGGCCCAGCAGCGTCGAGCGGTCGAAGATGTCGCGTGCATGCAGGCCGAGTATCGAGTCACGCTCCTTGTGGAGGAACCGCCGCGCCGCCTCCGACACCAGCACGGCCCGTCCATCCCCGGTAAACAGGAGAATGCCGTCCTGCAGATTACCGAGGATCTGATCGATATTCTCTTTGAGCGCCGAGAACACCTCTTCCACATTTCTCATGCGCTGGCCGATCATCTCGATCTTGTTCGATACCTGCGTCGCCAGCTCCTGGTTCGGCGAGCGTGCCTGCGCGTTCGTTGGTTCCGCGGTTGACCCTCCGCCGGTAGTCCAGTAATCGAGCTGGCGGCTGATCTCTTCCATCGGCTGCAGGGCCAGGTTGCCAAGCAGAAATGCCACCAGCAGCGCCGCGCCCAGCGCAAATGCGGTGAGCCAGAGCGCCTGCGTGAGCCATGGCCGGTAGAAAGCGCTCAGTAGTGTCGTGCGCACACCGACGTGCACGGCGGCAAATGGCTCGCCGTTGCGGTTGAGCGGCACCACAACATCAAACACCTTGGGCTCCCCGAAGACATCCCCAATCAATTGCATGGGGCCTGCATCGAGCAGCAGCTTGTAATTCGGCCGCACCGGTATCGGCTTGTCCTCGGCGTCGGGATTGGCGCTGAACAGCGTGTTGCCCTGACTGTCGGCGATGTTGACGTCGTAGACCGTGAGCGAATAGCGCTCTACTGATTCCACCACTGCCTGCAGCGTCGCGTCGCCCCGCACCGCCGCAGCCGCCAGAGCGCGCAGCTGCCCGGGATTGTTGGGATCGACCTGCTGGCCCTTGAGTCCCGATTCGAGCGCGTTTTCCAGCGCCAGCCGGATCTGTTCGGCCACCATCTGGTTGGTGTCATACGACTGTTGCACAGCCGCTTTGACCAGCTGGCAGACATACACCAGAGACACCAACCCGGCAATCAGGAAGACCAGGCCAGTGATCGCCAGAACAAGTTTGGTCTTCAGGCGCATGGCTCACTCTTCTCCGGCGCGATACTCCTTCAGCTTGTTGTGCAGCGTCTTCAGGCTTACGCCCAGAATCTCCGCAGCACGGGTCTTGTTTTGGCCCGTTGCCTCCAGTGTACGCAGAATCAACAAACGTTCAGCTTCATCCACAGTGGAGCCGACGTGAATGCTGATCACTCCATCTTCGGCGTTCTGCGCCAATGAGGACGCCTTCGCTTTACCGAACCCCGGCGGAAGATGCCCGGCGTCAAGCGGCGCACCATCGGGGCAGAGGATCACCGCCCGCTCGATTGTATTGCGCAGCTCGCGCGCGTTACCCGGCCAGTCATAGCTCATCAGCCTGTCCAGCATCGACGGACCGAGGCCGGAAACTCTGCGCCCATGCTTCTCGTTCATCTCGTTCAACATGGCGTCCGTCATGGCGGGCAAATCTTCAAGATGCTCGCGCAGCGGCGGCATGTGAATGTTAAAGACATTCAGCCGGTAGAAGAGATCGGCGCGCAGATGTCCCTGCTCAACGGCAACGTTCGGGTCGCGATTCGTGGCTGCGAGCACCCGTACATCTACGTCCTGCTCGGTGCGCGCCCCGAGCCGCCGCACTTTTCGTTCCTCCAGAACTCGCAACAGCTTGGCCTGGGTCCCGATCGGCATCTCGCCAATCTCATCCAGCAGCAGCGTTCCGCCGGTTGCCAGCTCGAAGCAGCCCGCGCGCCGCTCGGCCGCACCGGTGAATGCTCCTTTTTCGTGGCCGAAGATCTCGCTCTCGATCAGCGTCTCCGGAATCGCCGCGCAGTTTACCGCCACGAACGGCCGCGCTTTGCGCGGGCTCAGCGCATGGAGCGTGCGCGACACCAGTTCCTTGCCCGTTCCGCTTTCGCCCGTGATCAGCACCGGCACATTCGAGGGGGCGATCCGTTCGATGAGCGCGAAGATCTCCCGCATCTTCGGCGAACTGCCAACGATCGAGCCCAGTACGCCGCTCTCGCGCAGCCGCCGCCGCGCCACTTCGAGCTCGATCGCCGTCTCCCGCTGGCGGGTCGCATTGCCGAGTATCGTCCGCAGGCGGGTCGCGTCCACCGGCTTTTGCAGAAAGTCGTAAGCCCCCAGTTTCATGGCCTCAACCGCCTGCTGGATCGAGCCCATCGCCGTAAGCACCACTACGGCGACATTGGACGTAAGCGCCGATCCCTCCTCGCCCAGCTTGGTCAGCAGCGCGATGCCGTCCATGCGCGGCATCTTCAGGTCCGTCACCACGATTGCCGGCTCCCAGGCCAGCGCTTTTTCCCAAGCCTCCACGCCGTCCCGCGCCGTCTCGGTGGAGTAGCCCCAGCCGGAGATCAGCTCCGCCAGTCCCGTCAGGGCGTGCGGCTCATCTTCGGCAATCAGGACCTTCACCGGGCTTTCCATAGGAAGTTCTCGCAACTGTTTGCTTACCTTTCTACTACGCACTCGCGCTCAATGCGTGTTCTTTTTGGGACTGCGCTCTGATGCTCCTCTTAGATTAAAGGCTCGGGCCCAACCGCATCCTGGGAGTAAAAGTCCTACACTGGAACTCATGCTGGATTACGAGATCTCCCCCACCGAGGCTTCCACGCTCCTTCAGGAAAAACAGGCCCGTATCATCGACGTGCGCGAGCCCTGGGAGTTTGCGGCGGCCCGCGTCGAGGGCAGCCTTTCCATGCCCATGGGCGACGTGCCGGGCCGCGCCCACCAGGAGCTGGACCCCGAAGAGCGACTGCTCATTGTCTGCCACCACGGCGTTCGCTCCATGAACGTCGCCGTCTGGCTCCGCAATCAGGGCTTCGACCAGGCCCAGTCCGTGCGTGGCGGCATCGACGCCTGGAGCCTCGAAGTTGACCCTGCGGTCGGCCGGTACTAAGCAAAACACATGCTCATGCGCGCAAATCGAATTGTCGGATTGTGGGCCTTGCTCTTTGCTGCGACGCTCCCCGCCGAGGTCAAACCCTCGGCCCTGTTTACCGATCACATGGTCCTGCAGCAGGGGGTGCCGGTTCCCGTCTGGGGCACGGCGGCGCCCGGCGAGTCCGTCACCGTCGCTTTCAACGGCCAGGACCTCTCCACCACCGCCGGCCCCGATGGACGGTGGATGGTCCGCCTCGACAAGCTCAAGCCCGGCGGCCCCTTCGAGATGGAGATCCGGGGCAAGAACTTCATCGCGCTCCATGACGTGATGGTGGGTGAAGTCTGGCTCGCCGGCGGCCAGTCCAATATGGTCTTCACCGTCTCCAGCAAGGCGCAGTTCTTCGCCGGCATGCTCGATGAGGACAAGGAGATCGCCGCCGCCAACTATCCCCAGATCCGCATGTTCACGCAGCGGCCCGTCAAAGCCCTCAGGCCGCAGGACGAAGCTATCGGCCAGTGGCAGGTGTGCAGCCCGCAAACAGTCGGCGCATTTTCCGCGGTGGGCTATCTCTTTGCCCGCGATCTGCAGCAGCGTTTGCACGTGCCCGTCGGCATCGTCACCGTCGCCTTCGGCGCCAGCACCGCCGAATCGTGGCTGCCCCGCGAGGCCCTTGCCGCCGATCCGCAGCTCAAGCCCATGCTCGACAGCTTCGACGCTCTCGAAGATTACTTCAAGACGCATCCCCACGCCACGGTCACGGGCGCGCCTCCCGCTCCGCAGACAATTAATGGCCACCAGCAAACGCAGGGCCTGATGCGCGATCCCGCCGAGGATCAGCACCAGCCCACGGTGCTCTTCAACGGCATGCTGCATCCGGTCATTCCCTATGCGATGCGCGGAGTCATCTGGTACCAGGGAGAATCGATCGTGGGCGGCCGGCATGGCGTCGAGCTCTATCCGCACGTCATCGAGACGGTGGTCAACACCTGGCGCAATCTCTGGGGCGAAGGCAATTTTCCGTTCTATGCTGTGCAGCTCGCGCCTCTCAAGAATGTGTCCAACAACCCGATCGTGCGTGAGCAGCAGGCAAAGATCCTCTCGTTGCCGAACACCGGGCTTGCCATCACCATCGACGTGGGCGATCCCGACAATGTGCATCCCAAAGACAAGGAGCCGGTCGGCGAGCGGCTAGCCCTGATCGCGCTGGCAAAGACCTATCATCAGAAGGTCGAGGACTCCGGACCCGTCTATCAGTCGATGAAGATTGAGGGCGGCGCCATTCGCATCCACTTTGCGCATGTGGGCGAAGGTTTGGTTGCCAAGCCGGTTCCGAATCAGAATGGGCTTCAGGATTTCACCATCGCCGGCTCAGATCAGCACTTCTTTCCGGCCGAAGCAAAGATCGACGGCGATACTGTCGTAGTGCGCAGTGCGCAGGTGCCCGCGCCCGTGGCTGTGCGCTATGCGTGGGCCGAATATCCGGAGAGCCCCAACCTCTACAACGCCGCCGGACTCCCGGCCGCGCCGTTCCGCACCGACGACTGGGATGCGCTCTCTGACATCGCGCGCGAATTCACTGTTAACTGAACCGGGGTCACCGCCCGAAGACGTAGCTCACCTGGTACATCAGGTTATCGATGCCAGGGTTGAAGCTTGCCGTGCCATGGTTCGAGATGTGGTGATAGCGAAACTCTCCGCGGATGGACCGCGTGTGCGAACGGAACACCTCCACTCCCACGCCCAGATCGAAGGTGAAGTTGAACGACCCCGCAGCGGCCACCGGGATCGGCTCCGTCGAGTACATATACCCGCCGTGCCCCACAAAGAACGGCTGCGTCTTGTGCCGCGGCCGGAAGTTCCACTGGAACCCGATCGGCGACATAGCTTCGCCGATCGTCCAGCGCCGTCCATTGCACGAGATCGTCTCGGTTCCGGCATAGGTTACGCCGCCGTAGACGAAGCTGTATTGCGCCGTATAAGTCGCGCAAGAAAGAATCGGCCCATCGTCGTTGGTGAACGTTGCCGTCGAAGGCGAGGTCT
>Ga0335072_10008636_pt1 | contig 14755 bp, 12 predicted proteins | sample Lox_Sample_21_FD_206725 | JGI IMG/M metagenome (GOLD analysis project Ga0335072, IMG submission 206725) | Soil microbial communities from Loxahatchee National Wildlife Refuge, Florida, United States - Lox_Sample_2.1 | ecosystem: Environmental > Terrestrial > Soil > Wetlands | place: USA... | reverse complement strand
TCCAGGATCCAGCCGGCCACGTCGTCCAGGAAGTACCGGTCGTGGGTGACCGCTACGACGGTCCCGGGGTAGGCGCCCAGGTGGCGTTCCAGCCAGGCGACGCTCTCGGCGTCCAGGTGGTTGGTCGGCTCGTCCAGCAGCAGCAGGTCCGGCTGGGACAGCAGCAGCCGGCACAGCGCCACCCGGCGCCGCTCACCGCCGGACAGCTGGCTCACCTCGGCATCCGGAGGCGGGCACCGCAGCGCCTCCATCGCCTGCCCGACCCGGCTGTCCAGGTCCCACGCGTCCTGACGGTCCAGTTGCTCCTGCAGCCGGCCCATCTCCTCCAGCAGCTCATCGGAGTAGTCCGCGGCCATCCTCGCCGCGATCTGGTCGTACCGTTCCGCCAGGGCCCTGGTCACCGCGACGCCTTCGGCCACGTTGCCGAGCACCGTCTCGTGCTCGTCCAGTACCGGCTCCTGCGCCAAGATGCCCACGCTGTAGCCGGGCATGAGACGCACCTCGCCGTTGGAGGGCTGCTCCATCCCGGCCATCATCCGCAGCAGCGTGGACTTGCCCATCCCGTTCGGCCCGACCACGCCGATCTTCGCGCCGGGCAGGAAGGCCAGCGTCACGTCGTCCAGCACCACCTTGCCGTGGTAGGACTTCCGGACATGGCTGAACGCCAGGATCTGCTTCACGGCCGCATGCGCCTTTCCCTGCCGAACAGGGACCGTTGGCACTGGCGCTTTTTGCGGCGAGCCCCTCCGCCATGTTCAACGTTACACGATCACTACCGCGGCGATTTGCCGCTCCAGGGGTGGCGGGACTGAACATCACCGTCACCGAGATCGACGTGCAGACGGTCGGGATGGAAGTCACGGTGATGGGAGACCACCTTGAGGTGAGCGCGCTGGTACGCGCCATCTAATCCACTGGGGCGGTGGTGCACGGCATCGACGAGCTGGCGGCGGGGCGAAGTACCCGAACGGCGCCGGATCCCCGCGGACCCGCCGCCGCAGGGATTACCTGGCCGGCGGCGGGCCCATGATCCCGGTGAGCGTTATCGTGAAAGACGACGGCGGAGGGGCTCGCCGAACTCGTCGGGCTGCCGCTGCGACCATCCGGCGAGAGGTTTCCGTTCATGCGCCGCTGGCGCGCGGAAGGCTGGGTCGTATGCAAGCTGTGCGGTTCGTCCCGCTACTCTCGATGGCCAGATCGGCCTGGCCAAAAAAAGCTATTCGGGCATCAGTCGCGTGATAGGAGCAGATCATGGCAGACGCCCCTGTACAACTTCCGGCGCCCCTGGCCACGGTCACGGGCATCATGCAGCCACCGATCACGACGGTTGAGCAGAACGACCACGTGGCTGCGGCCGCGTACGTGATGAAGCGAGCGAATGCGACCGCCCTCATCGTCACGCAGGCGCAGACTGGCCAGCCGGTCGGCATCATCACCGACGCTGACGTTTCTCACGCGGTCGCGGACGGCAAAAACCCGGACGACGTCCGGATTTATGAGGTGATGACTGCTAACCCGACCGTCGTCAACACCGCGACGAGCATCCGCGACGCGGCCGAAATCATGACGAGCAGGCGGTTCCGGCACTTGCCGGTCGTCGGAGACGCCGGCCTGGTCGGCATTGTGGATATCACCGACGTATGCCGCGTACTGCTCGAATCCGACGTGTCCGGGCCGCCCGATGCGAGAACCGGCCATGGCGAGGAGGAGGCACCGACCTGATTCGTCGACCGATGGAGAATATCCGTCCAGTGCGGCGGAGTCCGTAGGCGCAAGTCAGCAGCACAGCGCTACCGTGGTCAAGCCGCACGTCCAGTCCGAGAGCAGGCGGGGGCGTGACTACATCCGGCGGGTCGCCGTCGCCACGGTCAGCGCGGCCGACGTGGCCGAGGCGCTCGATACCATGTGGCAGGTGTCCTGCCAGGCGCATGCGCAGGCACCGGCGGCTGGACATGGCCGCCGCCGTCGTCGAGGTCCCGCCCCGGAGACCCAGCGCGGTAAGGAAGCGGCCATCAGCAACTTGATGCTGGTGGATGGCGGGATTCCTGCGCGGCATCAACTGGCATGCCCTCGGTCAGGGAGTCGCCGCGAAGTGCTCGGCGAGCAGCGCGGCCACCTGATCCGCGGCACGCTCGGGCAGCCAGTGCGAGGCGCCGTCCAGTTCGGTGAAGCGGTAGGGCCCGCTGACATAGCGGCCGCACCGCTGCGCTGCGGCCCGGGAGATGAACCGGTCGCGGTTACCCCAGATGAACATCGCCGACACCCCGACGGGTCCGGCCGGCTCGCGCAGACTGAACGGCAGGGCCCGGTACCAGTTCAGGGGGCCGCGCAGTCCGGCCGGGTCCTGGGCCCGGGCCGCATAGCGGTCCGCGCTAGCCCGGTCAAGCCCGGTGCGCATCAGCATGTCGCGCAAGGCCCGGCCGCCCCGGCGGCCTAGCGCCCGCTCGGGCAGCCAGGGCAGCTGCCAGGCGGCCATGTACCACGACCGGGCCGCCTGGCCGCTGCAGAACAGGGCCCGGGCGAACGCCTGCGGATGCGGCACCGACAACGCGGCCAGCGAGCCGACTCGCCCCGGATAGCGGCCGGCCAGGTACCAGGCCAAGGCAGCGCCCCAGTCGTGCCCGGCCAGGTGGAACCGCTCTGCTCCGGCTGCATCCGCCAGCGCCAGCACGTCCCCCGCCAGCTCAGAATTCCGGTAAGCCGACCGGGCAGCTGGCCGGGCCCCCGGGGAGTAGCCGCGCAGGTCCGGAGCCAGCACCCGGTAGCCGACCGTGGCCAGCGCGGACGCCACCCGGTCCCAGCAGGAGCGGTCCTGCGGAAAACCGTGCAGCAGGATCACGACGCCGCCCGTCCCGTCCCCCCCGGCCGCGGCGGTATCGGTGACCTCGAAGCTGAACGCTGCGCTGGTAAAGCGCTCCATCCCGCCATCGTCCCCCGGCGCTGGTCCGCGGGATCCGGGAATCGTCACCTAGCCACCTGTTCAAGTGATTGTTAAGATCAGCAATTGCCGAGCTGCTCATATGTGCCGTGCTTTTCTGGCACATGAGGGCGCCCTCGAGGTGATGGCCCATGCGATCGCAGCATCTGAGACAGACGAGCGCACCTGCGGGTCGGGGAATCCGCCCGCCGCGCGCGTCATCACCATGGCCGACGGCGGGATTCCTCGCACTGCCGCATCATCGCGCGAGGTGGCGATGGGGATGACGCAGCAGTACCTGGCGGGGGAGTTGTCGGTGCTGCTGGGCCGCGTGCAGGCGGTCACCACGACCGAGGCGGCGGGGCGGCAGGCCTGGTCGCTGCGGGTCGCGGCCGAGCAGGGCCCGATCCAGGGGCTGGGCTGGGTGACCGTGCGGGCGCTGGCCCTGATCGACCGGTTGTGCTGGGACTCCCTGAACCGGGGCGATATCGGGGCGTTCAACCGCCAGGCGGCGGCCGGCGCCGCGCTGCGCGAGTTCGGCGTCTGCTCCTGCCTGCTCAGGGACACATAGGGCGGGCCTGCCGCCACCGTAGTAGTCATCGTCTGATGGGAGGGCCACCCAGTGGCAGAAGACACCGGACCGGAGGGTTCCGAGGAACAGGTCTCCGAGGCGCAGATCGCCGTGCACTGGCGCGAGGAGGAGTACTACCCGCCGCCCGCCAGTTTCGTCCCGCAGGCCAACGCCGATGACCCGGCGATCCTGGAGCGGTTCGCCGAGGACAAGTTCCCCGACTGCTTCAAGGAGTACGCCGACCTGCTCACCTGGGACCAGACCTGGCACACCACGCTGGACACCAGCAACGCGCCGTTCTGGAAGTGGTTCGTCGGCGGCAGGCTGAACGCCTCGTATAACTGCGTCGACCGGCACGCGGCGGCCAATCCGGACAGGACCGCGATCGTCTTCGTGCCCGAGCCCGAGTCCGACGAGCACGTGCATATCAGCTACGCGGACCTGCTCCGGCAGGTGAACGAGTTCGCCGCGCTGCTGCGCGACTTCGCCGGCCTCAAGGCCGGCGACCGGGTGACGCTGCACATGCCCATGGTGCCCGAACTGCCGGTCACCATGCTGGCCTGCGCCCGGCTCGGGGTGATCCATTCGGAGGTGTTCGGCGGCTTCAGCGGCGCCGCCTGCGGGGCGCGCATCGCCGACTCGGGCAGCCGGGTGCTGATCACCATGGACGGGTATTACCGGGCCGGCCAGATGACCGACCACAAGGTCAAGGCCGACGAGGCCATCGCCGCGGCGGCCAAGGAAGGCCAGGAGGTCGACAAGGTGCTCGTCTGGCGGCGCCGCCCCGGCCAGTACGCCTCGCAGACCCCGATGGCCGACGGCCGGGACTTCTTTGTCGACGAACTGCTGCCGCGGTACGCCGGGCAGACCGTAGAGCCGGCCTCCATGCCGGCCCAGGCGCCGCTGTTCCTGATGTACACCAGCGGCACCACCGGCCGCCCGAAGGGCTGCGAGCACAGCACCGGCGGCTATTTGTCCTATGTGGCCGGCACGTCGAAGTACTACCAGGACATCCACCCGGACGACGTGTACTGGTGCATGGCCGACATCGGCTGGATCACCGGCCACTCCTATATCGTGTACGGCCCGCTGGCGCTGGGCACCACGACTGTGATCTACGAGGGCGTGCCGAACTACCCGGACGGGGGGCGGCCGTGGCGGATCGCGGAGCAGCTGGGGGTGACCATCTTCCATACCTCGCCCACGGCGATCCGGATGCTGCGCAAGGTCGGCCCGGACGAGCCGGAGAAGTACAACTACCGCTTCAAGACCATGACGACGGTGGGCGAGCCGATCGAGCCCGAGGTCTGGCGGTGGTATTTCACCGAGGTAGGCAAGGGCCAGGCGGCGATCACCGACACCTGGTGGCAGACCGAGAACGGCGGGTTCCTGGGCAGCACCCTGCCCGCCCTGCAGCCGATGAAGCCGGGCAGCTGCGGGCCCGGCGTGCTGGGCATCTACCCGGTGATCTACGACGAGAACGGCGACGAGGTGCCGGCGGGCAAGGCGGGCAACATCTGCATCCGCAACCCCTGGCCGGGCATCTTCCAGGGGGTCTGGGGTGACCCCGAACGGTACCTCAGCACGTACTACCGGAAGTACAACAAGAACCCGGACAGCAAGGACTGGCACGACTGGCCCTACTTCTGCAACGACGGCGCCGTCCAGGCGGCCGACGGGTACTACCGGATCCTGGGCCGGGTCGATGATGTGATAAACGTGGCCGGGCACCGCCTGGGCACCAAGGAGATCGAGTCCGCGGCGCTCACCGTGCCTGAGGTGGCCGAGGCGGCCGCGGTGCCGGTCGTGGACGACGTCCGCGGCCGGGTCGTCGAGATATATGTCTCGCTCAAGCCGGGCTACGAGCCGAGCGAGGAGATGGAAGACAAGGTCAGCAAGACGATCGAGACCGTGATCGGCAAGATCGCGCGGCCGAGGAACGTCTGGATCGTCACCGACATGCCCAAGACCCGGTCCGGCAAGATCATGCGCCGGGTCATTGCGTCCGTGTCCAACTTCGCCGACGTCGGCGACGTCTCCACGCTGGCCAACCCGGAGGTCGTGGAGTCGATCCGGCACCACGTGCAGGCGGCCAAGTTGGCCCACGGCGAGGTGCCGCGCGAGCTCACCGAGGCCGAACAGGCGGAAATAAAGGCCTTCGGCGCCGAGTAAACCGGTTCACCAGGCGGCGGGCCACGGTAGTGAGGTGGCCCGCCGCATCAATGCCCGCCCATTCTTCGGCCGAACGATCCGTGGTCTGCCCGGCCCGGTCACGTTCCACGGAACGGTCGTTCAGGGTATACTTGGTCTGTCGGTAGCCATCGGCGGAATACCCTCGCAGCCAGCGTCTTTAGTGCCCTGCTGGTTCGAGCAGACGTTTCGCGGCGTCTTGTGGATGCGACTTGGGTCCGCGCCCGATCGGCCGGCATGGCGCGCCTGCTTTTCTGGCTTATGCCTAATTGCTAACATTATCAATTGCTGAGTCTCATATCAGTGCCGGAACTGGCACACCAGCCCGTGCCTGATTGCGGGCGCACCGTGTCGATGCCAGGGCCAGGGAGGCTGGATGAGTACGCCGCTTTACCAGCTGAAGGCGGAGTTCTTCAAGACCCTGGGCCATCCGGCCCGGATACGGGTGCTGGAGCTGCTCGGCCAGCGGGAGTACACGGTGGCCGAGATGCTCCCCGAGGTGGGCATCGAACCAGCCCACCTGTCCCAGCAGCTCGCGGTGCTGCGCCGCGCGAACCTGGTCACCTCCCGCAAGGAAGGCTCCAGCGTGCGTTACTCGCTGACCAGCCCGCACGTGGCCGAGCTGCTTGCCGTAGCGCGGCTCATCCTCACCGGCGTGCTGTCGGGCCAAGCTGAGCTGCTAGACGACCTGCGGGCCTCGACGGGCTGATGGCCAGTCTGACCGACTCGGATTTGCGGCCAGGAAGTACGCTGGGCCAGAATGGCATCTTGGCGATGGGGCTCGCCTCGAACCGCGCGTCGTCGCGCTGATGGCCTCTACCCGGTCAGTTACATCGGGGTAGGAGGCTTTGCCATGGACGACATACTGGGGTTGCCCGGCAACCATCCCGGGGCTGCGCGGTGAGCGCGGCCCTTCCGGTACCGGTTATCCAGCTGCTGCAGGTCCTGACCGTCGCGCTTGGCGCGCCGGGCGTGACCGGCGTGATCGCCAAGGTCGAGGCCCGGTTGCAGGGCCGCCGGGGGCCGCGGGTGCTCCAGCCGTATTACGATCTGGCCAAGCTGTTCCGCAAGGAGGCGCTGGCCCCGGAGGGGGCGAGCTGGTTCTTCCTCGGGGCACCGCTGATCGCCGTGGCGGCCTACCTGACGATCCCGCTGCTGATCCCGGTGCTGACCACGTACGGGCTGCCGCTGGGTTACATGGGCGACATCCTGGGCGGCGGGTTCTTGCTGGCGCTGGCCAGCTTCGTGGTCGCGACGGCCGCGCTGGAGACCGGCGACCCGTATGCGCAGCTGGGGTCGAGCCGGGCCAAGACGTTCTCGGCCATCACCGAGCCGGTGGTGCTGTTCGTGGTGTTCACCGTGGCCCTGCTGACCGGCACCGACCTGCCGTACGCGCTCGCGGCGACGGTCCGGTCGAGCGCCGGGCAGATCATCCGGCCGGCGCACCTGCTGGCCTCGGCCGCGCTGTTCATGGTGATCCTGGCCGAGACGGGCCGGATCCCGGTGGAGACGCACACCGGGACCAACGAGTTCGGGATGATCGAGGAAGCCCGGTCCTTCGAGCACTCCGGCCCCTACTTCGCGCTGCTCAGATGGGGCTCTGAACTCAAGCAGCTGATCCTGTTCACGATCTTGGCCAACGTGTTCCTCGCGCCCTGGGGCCTGGCGTCCACGCAGCAGGTCGGCGCCGTGCTACTGGCCATCGTCGCGCTGCTGGCCAAGGCCTGCGCAGTCGGCTGCGTGGTGGCCGTGATTGACAACTCCTTCGCCAAGCTGCGCCTGTTCAAGATCACCGAGTTCGTGTCGGCCGCGTTCTTGATCGCCGTACTCGGCGTTTTTACTTTGTACCTAGGGGGCGGGTGATGGACCCGGTACAGGCACCTGGCGTCTACCAGGGTGTCGCCAACGTGATAGCGGCGGTGATGCTGCTGCTGGAGTTCGGCCTGCTGCGCCAGGCGCTGGCCCGGGACCAGGTCCGGCTGTACATGGCGCAGTCCGCGCTGATCTCGGTGCTGGCCATCGTGATCGCCGCGGACCGGAATCTGCCCGACCTGTACGCGCTGGCCGCGCTATCCGCTGCGCTCAAGGTGGTCGCGGTCCCGCTGGTCATGCGGCGACTGCTCGGCCGGACCGACCCCGACGAGGGGGAGGAGGCGCCGGGCGTAGCGGGCAGCCAGACGTTGAGCCCGGCCAGCGCCGTGCTGGCCGGGATCGTGCTCGCTGCCTTCGGGTTCTTCTGCTTCGGCGCCCTCGGAATCCACGGGTCCGCCGCCCCGGTCCTCGCGTTGGCCCTGGCAGGCGCGATGATGCTGGTCGCGTTCCTCCTGATGATCGTCCGCCGGGACGTGGCGTCCCAGGCCATCGGGTTCTTCACGCTGGAGAACTCGGTCTCGCTGGCCGCCCTGGTGGTGGCGGCCGGGCTGCCGCTGATCCTGGAGACCGCATTCCTGTTCGACCTGCTGGTGGCGGTGGTGGTGTTCGGCATGCTGATCCGCACGCACCACGCGCGGGCTGAATCGCTGTCGACCGCCGACCTGACCCGGCTGCGGGGGTAAGCCGATGCTTGGTGTGATACTCGCCCTGCTGATCGTGCCGCTGACGGCTAGCCTGGCCGCCGCCCTCCTGCCCGGGTCGGCTAAAGTCGGCCCGGTCGTCACCGGAACGAGCGGCGTGGCCAGCTTCGGCTTGGTCCTTGTGCTCGTACCGGCCGCAGCCCATCACGATCTCGACTACCTCAGCTATCTGCGGGTCGACGCGCTCAGTGCGATCTTCCTCCTCGCCACCGGCTTCTTGTATGCCGTCGTGGGCATCTACTCAATCGGTTACATCCGGCACCACGGGCACGGCGACCGATACGCCCGGCGCTTCTACGCCGGATTCAACCTGTTCGCCTGGGCCATGCTGGCCGCGCCGATGATGAGCAGCCTTGCGCTGGTATGGATCGCGGTAGAGATCACCACGGTCGTCTCGGCCCTGCTGGTCGCGATCGAGGACACCGATGGGGCCGCCGAGGCCGCGTGGAAGTACGTACTGATCGCCAGCGCCGGCCTGAGCCTGGGCCTGCTAGCCACCGTGTTCGCCTACTTCGCCGGCGCGCAGGTGCTCGGTGAGCACTACAACCTGGCCATCCAGCCGCTGATAGCCGCTGGCCCGCGGCTCCCTGCTACACCGGTCCGGCTGGCCTTCCTACTGGCGCTGCTGGGCTACGGCACCAAGGTCGGCCTGTTTCCGGTGCACACCTGGCTGCCGGACGCGCACTCCGAGGCGCCGACGCCGGTGTCCGCGCTGCTGTCCGGCTCGCTGCTCGCCGTCAGCCTCTACGCGATCCTGCGCTACTACCAGTTCACCGCCGCGGCATTGGGCAGCGGCTTCCCGCGGGACGCGCTGCTGGCCTTCGGGGTGGCCTCGCTGCTGCTCGCCGCGCTGTACCTGTTCGGCCAGCGAGACATCAAGCGGCTGCTGGCCTACTCCAGCATCGAGCACATGGGCATCCTGGCCATCGGGGTCAGCTTCGGCGCGCCGGTGGCGCTGGCCGGCGTCATGCTGCACGTGCTGTCGCACGCTGCGGCCAAGGGCAACGCGTTCATGGGCGCGGGCGTGTTCACCGTGAAGTACGGCACCAAGCAGATCTCGAACATGCGCGGCGTCCTTGACCTGCTGCCGTGGAGCGGGCCGCTGTTCCTGCTCGCGATCTTCGCGCTGTCCGCCATGCCGCCCTCAGGCATCTTCCGCAGCGAGTTCCAGATCGTGGCCGGCGGCCTGGACAGCGGCAATTACGCCGCAGCCGCGGTGCTGGTGGTGCTGGTCACCGTGGCCTTCTTCGGGCTGACGACTGCGTCCACGCGGGTCCTGTTCACCCGGGCCCCCCGGTCATTGTCGGCCGCAGCCGTCGGCCCGTCGGATCGCGGCGAGCCCAGCGCCTGGATGGTGATCCCGGCGGTGGCCGGGGTCGCGGCCCTGTTCCTCCTGGGCCTGCACCCGCCGGCCGAGCTCACCGCCCTGATCTCCCGGGCCGTGACCGAACTGGGAGCGGCGCGATGACGATGACCCAGCCAGACGTGCAGGCGCTGTGGAAGTACCTGGAGTCCCGGGTAACCGCAGGCGACCGGTTCGCGGGCCTGTTCGCCACCAGGGTCGCCGACCGCGGACCCGTCACCCTCTCCGCGCATGTCACGACGGCGGGCGATGTCGACACGCTGGAGGCGGTGCTGCCGCGTGGCGCGGCGAGCTACCCGGCGCTCACCCCCCGGCTGGGCGCGGCGTTCTGGTACGAGCGCGTGATCCACGACACGTTCGGCCTGGTGCCCGAAGGTCATCCCCGGCTGGCCCCGCTCATCCTCCCCGGCGACCCGCTGCCCCGGCACGTGGAGGGTTACGGGCTGTTCACGATCCCGCACGGCCCGGTCCGCTCCGGGGTCGTGGAGTCCATCGAGTACCTGGTCGAGACGCCGGGCGAGGCCATCCCGCACCTGAACATGCGGGTGTTCTACAAGCACCGCGGGGTGGAGAACCGCTACCCGGGGATGACCGCAGCCGAGGGCGTGCTGCTGGCCGAGCGGACCGAGGGGATCGCCACCGTGGCCCACGCCCTGGCCTTCTGCCACGCGGTCGAGCGGATGGCCGGCTGCCAGCCGCCGCGGGCCGCGGGACTGGTCCGCGTGCTGCACGCCGAACTCGAGCGGATCGCGAACCACCTCGACGTGGCGGTCCGGCTGGCCGACGCGGCCGGCCTGGCCGTGGCCACGGCCCGGTTCGCGCTGCACAAGGAGCGGACGCTGCGGCTGGTGAGCCGGATGTGCGGCAGCCGGTTCGGCCGCGGCGTGGTGGTGCCGGGCGGGGTCAGCGCGCGGTCCGCGCTGTCCCCCGCCGACATCGGCGCCGAACTCGGCCGGCTGCACAAATCGGTCGCCGCGGACGCCGCCGCGCTGATGGCCACGTCCTCGTTCCTGGACCGGCTGCGCGGCACCGGGCCGCTGACGCCGGACCGGGCCCGGCAGCACGGCGCGCTCGGCCCGATCGGCAAGGCGGCCGGGTTCGCCGACGACGCCCGGCTGAACCGCCCCTACGACGCGTACCCGTCGCTCGCTGTGGGATCTGGCCGCAAGCACTCGGCCGGGGATGCGCTGGCCCGGCTGCGGGTCCGGTGGGAGGAGGTGGACCAGTCGTTCGGTCTGCTCCGGCAGGCCGCCGACGATCTTTCGGCCGAACGGGCCGCCGATCAGCTCCTGGTCCCCTGCGAGCCGGCGGACGGGCGGGCGCTAGGCTGGGCCGAGGCGCCCCAGGGTGAGGTCCTCTACGACGTTTCGCTAAATGGGGGCCGGATCGTCCGATGCCATCCCCGGTCGGCGTCGTTCCACAACCTGGTGCTGATGCACGAGGTGTTCACCGGCGACATCCTGACCGACTTCCCGTTCATCGAGGCCAGCTTCGGGCTCTCCGTGGCGGGGGTGGCACTGTGAGCATCTGGGTGCTGCGCGGCCTGCGCGACGGCGTGGTCACCACCCGCTGGCCTGCCAGGCCTGATCCCTACGCCGACGGCTGGCGCGGACCGGTCCGCCCCCTGGACTCCGCCGACCCGGCCGACCTCACGGACCGCTGCCCCACCGGGGCCATCACGGTCGCCGGCGGCACCGTGCGCGTCGACCAGGGCCGGTGCATCCTGTGCGGCCGGTGCGTGGCCGAGCGCCCAGGTGTCTTCACCTGGTCCCAGGGCGACACCGGCCCGGCCGCGCTCACTCGGGAGCAGCTGGTCATCCCCGAACTCCCCGAGACCGACGCGGCCGTAGCGGCCGCCCGCGCCCGGCTGGCCGAACGGACCCGGGCACTGCGCCGCAGCGTGCACGTCCGGCATGTGGACGGCGGGTCCGACGGCAGCGAGGAGTGGGAGATCCACGCGCTGCTCGGCCCGGTGTACGACATCTCCCGGCTCGGGATCTTCTTCACCGCGAGCCCGCGCCACGCCGACGTGCTGCTGGTCACCGGGGCGGGCGCGCGCGGCATGGCCGGGCCGCTGCGTACCACCCACGACGCGATGCCGGACCCTAAGGTCGTGATCGCGGCCGGGACCGACGCGGTCAGCGGCGGCCTGCTAGCCGACGGTGAGGCCGTCACCGGCGGCGTCGGCGCTACGGTCCCGGTGGATATCTGGCTGGCTGGCTCCCCGCCGAGCCCGTTCGGCATCCTGAACGCCCTGCTGATTGCGGTCGGCTACCTGACCCCCGACGGAAAGAGGTCGCGATGAGCGCGCTGTTTGCCGTCGGCCTGATTCTGCTGGCCCTGGCTGCGGCAGCGGACTTCCTCGGTGGCCGTGTCATGCGGGCCGGGCCGCTGTATCTACTCGGCGCGGCCGGAGCCGGCTGCCTGGCCGCGGCCGGCGGGATCGCGCTCACCGGCCGATTGGTCACGCTGGACGTGGCCGGCTGGCTCGGCGATCCGATCCCGGGCCAGCAGGCGGCCGCGTTGGCCGCCGACCAACTGTCCGGGCTGTTCCTGGTCATAGCGTTCGGTGCGGCGCTGCCGGTCTCGGTCGCGTTCGCGAGCTGGGCCTGGCGGCAGGGGCCCCGCCCGGGGCGGCTCGGCGCGAGCTACGCGCTGGCCCTCGGCGCGGTCGCGGTCATCGTGACCGCGCGGGACGCGTTCACCGCGCTGTTCGGCTGGGAGTCGCTGACCGTCGCCTTCTACCTGCTCGCCGGGGCCGAACGGCACCGCCGGGACCGGGTCGGCGCGGCCCAGATCACGTTCGCGTTCGGAAAGGTCAGCGGGGCGGCGCTGCTCATCGGGCTGCTGCTGCTGGCGGCCAGGTCACACTCCATCCTGCTGGCCTCGTTCGTGCACGTGCCCGAAGGCGCGGCCCGGACCACCGCGGAGGTGCTGCTGCTGACCGGGTTCGCGGTCAAGGCCGGCCTGGTGCCGTTCCAGATCTGGATGCCGCGAGGCTACGCCGCCGCCCCTGGGCCGGCCCGCGCGATCATGGCCGGGGTCTGCGTCAACGTCGCCTTCTACGGCATGTGGCGGACGCTGGAACTGCTCGGCCGGCCGCCCGGCTGGCTCGTCGGCGCCGTGCTTCTGCTCGGCGCGGGCACCGCGCTGCTCGGCATCGCGCACGCCGCAGTGCAGAACCGGTTGTCGCGGGTCATCGCGTATTCCAGCGTGGAAAACACCGGGCTCATCGTGGTGGGCTTCGGCGTGGCGCTGACCGGCGCCGCGGTCGGCAACCGCGTACTGGTGGCGGCCGGCCTGCTGGCCGCGACCCTGCAGGTGGTCGCGCATACCGTGGCCAAGTCGCTGCTGTTCACGTCGGCTGCGGGGCTTGAGGCGGGGGCCGGCGGGGACGACCTGGAACTGCTGCGCGTGCGGGCCCGGCGCACCCCGTGGAGCGGATTCGGCCTGGTCGTGGGCTCGATTACGCTCGCCGGGCTGCCGCCGACAGTGGGCTTCGTTTCCGAGTGGTTCCTGCTCGAGGCGCTGATGCAGCAGTTCCGGGTGGCCGGCCTGGGCTACCGGCTCCCGCTGGCCGTGGCCGGCGCCGCGGTCGCGCTCACCGCCGGGTTCGCCGGCGTCACGTTCGTCCGCCTGGTCGGCCTGGTCGTGAAGCGCGACGGCCCGGAGCCCGTCCGCGGCGCGCCGCTCACATACGGCTGGTCCGGCCGGGCCGCCGTGGTTGTGCTCTCCGTTTGCTGCCTGGCCATCTCCGCGGTGACCCCGCTGGAGATCCGGGTCATCGCCGCCGGGCTGTCGCCAGTGGTGCCCAGCAGGCTGGTCATGGGCGCGCTGAAGTCGCCGTGGATCCTGCAGCCGGTGTTCGCCGGGTTCTCGATCCTGTCGCCGTCCTGGCTGTGGGTCGAGATGCCGCTGATGCTGCTGCTGGTGGTGGTGTTCTCCTGGGCCGTGTCCGGTCGGCGGTTGCTGCGAGTGCGGCGGGTCCCGCGCTGGCGTTCGGCCACGATGGGGGTCGACGGCCTGGACTCCTATACCGCCTTCGGCTATGCCAACCCCACTCGCCGGGTACTGGCCGGCGTCCTGCACACCCGGGCCGAGGTGCAGGAGGTCATGATGGAGGACAGCGACCGCGACGAGGGGTCCGGCCCCCCGGACCGGGAGGAGGACGAACGGGAGCAGGGAACGCGCCTCAGGTACGCCTCAGACGTGGTGGAGGTGGTGGAGACCTATCTGTACCGTCCCGTGCTCCGGTCCTTCCTGGCCGTCGCGGCCGTGGCCAAGCGCCTGCAGTCTGGCCGGCTCGACGCTTACCTGCTGTACATGCTCATCGCCCTGATCGCGGTCATCGCCGTGGTAACCGCCCTGGCCTGAAGCGGATATCCTGGATGACGGCGGAGGGGCTCGCCGCGAAACGCGCCAGTGCCAACGGTCCCTGCTTAGCAGGAAGGCACACCTGGCGTGAACCAGATACTTGTGCTCAGCCACGTCCGCAAGTCCTACGACCGCAAGGTCGTCCTGGACGACGTGACGCTGGCGTTCCTGTCCGGCGCGAAGATCGGCGTGGTCGGGCCAGACGGAACGGGCAAGTCCACGCTGCTGCGGATGATGGCCGGCGTGGAACAGCCCTCTCACGGTGAAGTCCGCATGATGCCCGGCTACACCACCGGCGTCTTGGCCCAGGAGCCGGCCCTGGACGAGGGCCTGACCGTCTTTGACAACGTGGCCGCCGGCGCGGCCGCGACCAGGGGCCTCCTCGAGCGGTACCAGGAGGTCACCGAGAGGCTGAACGCGGACTGCTCCGATGAGCTGCTGGAGGAGTTGGACCGGCTAGCGCAGCGGCTGGACTACCAGGACGCCTGGGACCTGGACAGCCGCATCGACCAGGCCATGGAGGCGCTGCGCTGCCCGCCGCCGGACGCGTACGTGAGCGAGCTGTCCGGCGGCGAACGGCGCCGGGTGGCGCTGTGCCGGCTGCTGCTGTCCCAGCCGGACCTGCTGCTGCTGGACGAGCCGACCAACCACCTGGACGCCGAGAGTGCCGCCTGGCTGGAACGCCACCTGGGCGCCTACCCCGGGACCGTCGTAGCGGTCACCCACGACCGGTACTTCCTGGACGACGTGGCCGGCTGGATCCTGGA
>Ga0335072_10008635_pt1 | contig 14755 bp, 17 predicted proteins | sample Lox_Sample_21_FD_206725 | JGI IMG/M metagenome (GOLD analysis project Ga0335072, IMG submission 206725) | Soil microbial communities from Loxahatchee National Wildlife Refuge, Florida, United States - Lox_Sample_2.1 | ecosystem: Environmental > Terrestrial > Soil > Wetlands | place: USA... | reverse complement strand
GCCACCTCCTCAGCAGCTCCGCCGTGCACGCTCATCAAGCTTCTATCGAAAACACTATCGATAGCCTCTGACAAAACGGCAGCTCTGAATGGCGGATCCCGCTGGCAGATTAGGCGCACTGCCAGCGCGCTAGATCTGCCGCCCTCACACGCTTCTTGGCACTGCCCAGAGGGCTCTAGCCCGAGCGCCGATCCTGGGCAAAGCTGCTCCTTGACCTCCGTCGGCGCGAACGCGCCGACGCGCATCGTCGCGGCTGATCCATGTCAGCTAACAGAGCAGTCTGTTCCCGACAGCGCCGCGAGCCCGGCAAGCCTGACCGCGCCCGCGACCGGCGCGTCCTCGAGCACACGGACGTCGGCATGTGACGATGTGTTCGCCACACGGTCGGCGACGGCATCTCGAAATGACGCGTTGGCCATCAGGCCACCGGCCAGCACAACCGGGAAACGCCCGGGAGGATCTAGCAGCCGCGCAGCCTGGGCAGCGAGGGCCGCCGCAGCGTCAGCAGCCCGGTTAGCGATGTCGGCAGCGGCCGGATCGGCGCTCTCCAGCACGAGTCTGGCGAGCCGGGCCCAGTCGCGGGGCACGTGCGGCTGGGAGTAGTAGCAACGCTGCAGTTCGGCTAGATCAACCGAACCCGTGGCTGACAGCATCTCCGCCGCGAGTTCGCCAGGGAGACGGCCCTCCTCACGCCGCTGCATCAGCGTGCGCAGCGCCTCGCGGACAATCCAGTAGCCGCCGCCCTCGTCACCGAGCAGGTACCCCCATCCGCCTACCTGCAGCGTGCGTTCCCGGAAGGTAGCCACGGCCACGCTTCCCGTGCCGCAGATTACAGCGATGCCCGCGTCAAGGCCCGCCGCCGGAAGCACGAGCATCGCATCAGTCACAACCACCACCACACGGGAACGGGTGTACGGCGCCAGTCGCTCGCGAAGGAACTCGCTGACACCCGGGACGCTCAGCCCGGCAGAGCCCACACAGATAGCGTCGGCCGGCAGCGCCGGGTCAAGGCCCAGCCCGGCGAGAACCACCCCGAGCGCAGCCTTGGCGGCGTCGGCACCCACGGCAGGCAAGCTTGCACTCGGGCCCTCGCTCTCGGCAGCAACCCGCCCGCGCTCCCACAGCCGGGCCCGGCTGCCGCTCCCGCCAATGTCGATGCCGACAAGCTTGAGCTCGGCCCAGGTCATGTCATCCCGCTCCTCGATCGCAAGCCAGCGGCCCACCGAGAATATGCACTGCCCGGCCGAGGAGAGGACCTCACATCGCCGGTGTTCCTGCTCTTGGACAATGGCAGCTCGCGTTCGCTGCCGGGCCGTCAGCCCGCGACGAGCGGAACGGCCGCGTTAAGTACGTCCTGCGCCGAGCTTTGCCGGCTGGCGTCGGCGTAGTCGAACGGGCCTGCCCAGTGCAGACCGAACTGGTTCCTGCTGTTCCTGTTGTTGGCCCAGATGGACCGAGCGTTGTCGCGGATGAACTCGCTATAGGCCGGACGCGGACTCTGCCGGTAGAAGTCGTAGAGGTTACGCACGAAGATGCCCTTGAACTGCGGGCGGTCCCCATCGCTTCGAGCCGTGTTGTGCTCACCTGGCTCCAGCAGGATGCCGTGCCTCGCGTCCGGCGCCCCGATGGTCAGCGAGCCCAGCACTGCGTCCGCAATCGCCTCGCCCTGCCTGAGGTGAGAGGCGTCGCCGGTGATCTCGTACAGCGCAGCTAGCCCGCCGAGAACGACGCCCTGGTTGTAGGTCCAGGTCTGGCCGCGGTTGTTCTCGCAGGAACCGTCGAGCCCGTCATTGACCAGGCCGGCGGCGCCGACGAGACCGCGGGCGCAGAACCAGTCCCATTCGCGCCGCGCCCAGTCGAGATAGTCGCCAGTGCCAGGACAACGCTGATGCAGCCGTGCCGCGAGGCTGAGGAACAACTCGTTGGTGATGGCGTTCTTGTACCTGCGCTCGGTGTTCCACCACACGCCGCCGCCACAGGCGTCGTCCCATCCGGTCAGCAGGTTGGCGAATATCGTCCGGGCCGCGTCGAGGTAGCGGTCGTCGCCGGTCAGATCGTAGGCCGCGACCCAGGCCAGGCCCCACCAGGCGTTGTCGTCATAAAAGCTGACCAGGAAGTCCGAGTGCATACGGCGCGCGGCCCTGAATGTGCGCTCGAGCACGCTGAGGTGCGTCTGATCGCCGGTGCGCTGGATGTAGGCGATTAGCGCGGTGAGCGCGTTAGCCGAGTTCCACCAGCCCGTCGTCCGCCAGCACCCGCTCCACCGGCCATACCACCGCTGGAGCGCCTCCATCCCGGCCGCCGCGTAAGCACGGTAGTCCGGCTCCTGCAGGCCGTGCTGGACTGACAAACGATAAGCGCCCAGTCCGACGCCGCCGGGTAGACCTTGCCCGTCCCTGGGGTTTCGGCGTCGCACGGCCAGCTGCAGACTTGCGGTTGGCAGGCCGTTGCGCCGTTCGCCCCGCAGGCTGTTGGCCGCCGTGAGCAAGTTCGTATTCCTGAATGACGTTCGCCGGCAGGCGGCCATGTTCGGCCACGGAGAACCCCTGCCGTTCGGCCCAGGCGCGAATCTCCCGGCTCCGCTCCCGGCTCGCCGCCGTTCTTGCCCTGGGGCGTGACCGCTGCGCATGCATCACGCGGCGTGCATGCTGCACAAATGGAGCAAGCTGGCGGCGGAACTCGGTGGCATGCCGGGTGCTCAGATCGACCTCGTACTCCGCGCCGTCCATGCCGAACTTCACGGTCTCGTCGGCCGGGCCGCCAGTCAGGTCGTCCTCAAGATGCACTTCGACCCGTTGCATTGCTCTCCCCCGGATTACGTCTTACGTCTGGCAGCCGACCCAAAAGCTGAGTTAGCACTTCAACGTCATTCCCTTCCCGGAACAGATGTATCGCGGACTGTGCCGCGTCCTTCTGAGCAGACCGCGCTCCTGCCAGGCTCCAGGTCCGGCGCGCGCGAAGCCGCTCACGTCGATCAGGCACTTACTTTCGTGTGGAAGAAGTGGTTGAGATGGACAAGGTCTGTCTTGTATTCAGCATTTTGTTGCGATGTCAGATCTGTGTCGGGAAGGGACGCCATCTGATGCAGCTCCTTGATTGCTGTGCGATAAGCCTGCTTCTCACCCGGCTTGCTGACACCGCGAACAAGCCCGAACTGCAAGTCAGTCATAGCGAGCTCCAAGTAGGCTCCCTGCCCAGCGCCCCCAACATCGCCGGTTCCCGTGTTACTGACAGCCCACGCGTACCGCGCACCGTAGTACCCAGCACTCTGAGAAGACGACACGGGCAAGGTGCTCAGACCACAGTTACATCTCACTGAACGCAGTCGTGCGCGGACTCTCTGGCAAACTGCCGCGGTGCGCGCTTTCGGCCCGGCGGAACCAGGCGCACACGATACGGTGCCGAACAGCGCCAAAGCTGCGACCGCCAAGGCAACTACCCGCTGGGTGGTTCCGCCACACCACATGGTCGGCTCCAGTCTTGCCACCCGAGCAATTCGGTGAACGGCTTCACCTCCTTACGATCGGCCACCTGGCCTCGCGGTTGCGACGACTCCGACGGCTATGGCCGGGCGAGTTGCACCGGCAGCGCACCGGGCTGCCGAGGCGGGCGACTAGCACGGCCGCGTTTGACTCGGCGGGTGCGGGTACGGGGTAACGAAGAAACGTCCTGACCAGTAGTTTTCCCAGCCGGGTTGGGCATTTAGAGCGTTTCGTCCCCTGGACCGCTCCGGGAGACGAGTGGAAGTCTGAGAAGTCAGGGCGTCAGTTTCCGGCCGCGTGTTGCGCGGTGGCCCAAGGCGGGCGGACTCAGCGGTTACGTCGAGTCGCGCCGGAAACGGGGGAAGCATGCTGGCAGAGGAGATCGACTTTCACGACATCTTCAAGATCCACCCGACCTGTATGGTGCTGCTCAATGCGGACCTAGTCATCCTGGACGCCAACGACGAATTCCTGTCAGCTATGGGCCGCAAGCTTGAAGACCTGATCGGCCGCAACTTTTACGACGAGTTCCCCAAACTCCCGGAAGACTCCGGCGGGCGCCCGAAGTGGACGGCGCTCGACGAAGCCATGACGTCGGGCAGACGCCAGTGCGACCAGTTGCTGCGGTATGACGTGGAAGACGCCGATCACCCAGGGGTGTTCGTGGAGCGCTGGATTACCACGCTGGCGCAGCCCATCCGTGGCAGCGACGGCCATGTCCAGGTAATCGAACTCAGCCTGCGCGACATAACGCCTGTCATTGACCAGTACCGGGCTCATTGCGCACAGTGTCCAGAGGACATGCAGCTGTAGCACCTATCGCTGACGCGGCCCATCCGCCACGAATGCCTTCAGCGAACGCTCTACTGTTGTGGTGCCCGGATCTGTTGTGTTGCCCGCACAGCGACGCGCTCACGGCGCCCGCGAGCGCTCAGCCGGGGCTGAGCCGAGCGCAGAAAGCTGGTGGAACGATGGTGGCGTGGAACCACGTGAGCCGGGATGACGTCTTGCGCGCGATACAGGAGTACGACCGTCTGGGTTCTGACCGGTTCTTCGCCGAGCATGGTTTCGGTCCGAGCAGAAGCTACGAGCTCATCTGGGACGGACGCAGTTACCCGCACAAGGCGATTCTGGGCACCGCTTACGAGTTCGCCACCGGTCAGCGCCTTGACTCCGGTGATTTCGAGGGCGGCAAGGCTGGAGCTGTCAGGGTGCTCGGGAAACTTGGCTTCACCATCGAGCCGCTGCAGCGACCAGCCAGTTAACTGACCTGCACCCAGGGAGCGGTTCAGGTTCACGGCCGGGGGTAGGCGGCGGTGCGGATCATCGCAACGTCTGACGGCGGGATCTCCTTTCCTCCGTCGTCCACGAAGCCGACGTGCACCGGCCGCTCGCTGCCGCGCACCTGCCGCAGGATGCTCGGTCCGTCGGGCCAGGGCAGGTGCTCGTCTCCCCACTGCTGCAAGGCGGCCAGCACGACGCTCAGCTCCCGGCCGGCGGGCGTGAGGGCGTAAGCCGATCGCGAGCGCGATCCCGGCTCCTGGTAGGCGATCCGCTCCATGACGCCGTATCTGACCAGGGTGGCGAGCCGGTCGGCGAGAACGTCCGGCGCGATGCCCAGACTGTCGCGGAACTCGGCGAAACGGGTCACGCCGTTGAAGGCTTCCCGCAAGATCAGGAAGGTCCAGCGTTCACCGAGCACACCCAGGCTGCGGGCAATGGAGCAGCTGCTGTCGGGAACCGTGGCCATGACTCCAGAGTACATGCTGAATTGTGTTTTCCTATCCAGGGGGCTAAGTTGGAAAACACAACTCAGATGGAAGGATCAACGCATGGAGATCAACGGACAGACCGCTCTCGTTACCGGCGCCAACCGGGGCCTAGGCCGCCACCTCGCCGAGCAGTTGCGTGACCGGGGGGCGACCGTGTACGCCGCGGCGCGCAAGCCCGAGTCGGTCGACCTGGACGGCGTCACTCCCATCGCACTCGACGTCACCGACCTTGCATCGGTCGAAGCGGCCGCAGCCGCCACGCGCGGCGTTTCCATCCTGATCAACAACGCGGGATCGGCTACCGGCTCCTCTTTGCTCACTGGCGACCTGCCCGACATCCGCCTGGAGATGGACACGCACTACTTCGGCACTCTGGCCGTCACCAGGGCCTTCGCGCCCCAGCTAGCCGAGCGTGAGCACGGCGCCGTCCTGAACATCCTCTCGGTGCTGTCCTGGCTGGCCATCCCCCGCTCGGGCGCCTACTGCGCGGCCAAGTCCGCAGAATGGTCGCTCACCAACGCGCTGCGGCAGGAACTGGCACCCAGCGGCATCGTCGTTTCGGCCCTGCATGTCGGCTACATGGACACCGACATGGCCAGAACCGTCGAAGCCGCCAAATCCGATCCGGCCGACATCGCGCGCATCGCCATCGACGGCATCGAGGCAGGCCAGACGGAGATCATCGCTGACGACACCAGCCGCACAGTGCAGGCAGGCCTGTCGTCGGGAGTCGCTGCGCTGTATCCGAAGGTAGCCTGATCAGCACGCCGGGAGGCGGGGTGCCGCCACTCAGATGTCGGCCTGCGGGCTGTGTTCGCGTTGCAGGTACCCGGCCGTCATCCCGCCGTCCACCAGAAGCGTCGTACCGGTGATGAACTCAGCCTCATCACTGGCGTAAAACACCGCGGCGGCAGCAACATCGCTGGCCTGGCCGATCCGGCCGATCGGCGGCAGCGGCCAGCCGCCCTCCTCCTCGCCGCGGTCGTCCTCGCCGGGCGGTGCCATGTGGCGCATGCCCGGCCAGATGTCGCCCGGGCAGAGGACGTTCGAGCGCACCTTGTCCGGGCCGCCATCGAGAGCGAGCATCTTACCGAGCATGACGACGGCGGCCTTGGTCACCGAATACAGCCCGATCGCCTGCTCGCCCCAGATCCCGGCGTCGGAGGCGATGTGGATCATGCTTCCACCCTGCCGGGCCAGGTGCGGGTAGGCGTGCTGCGCATAGAGCAGGTATCCGCGGAGGTTGACGCTTGTGATCCTGTCGTAGTCGGCCAGCGGGGTGTCGATCAGGCGCGCGGTGACACCCACGCCTGCGTTGTTGACGAGCACGTCCAGGCCGCCAAGGTGGTCTGCCGCCTCGTTCACCGACCGGGCGACCGCGTCGGGGTCACCGGCGTCCGCCGCGATGAACTGCGCGCCGGGTCCCAGCACCTGCTCGGCGCGTCCGCCTAGGTCCCGATCGCGGCCGGTGATGACCACCCGCGCGCCCTCAGCCATGAAGCGCTCGGCGACAGCCGAGCCCAATCCGGTGGTACCGCCGGTGATCAACGCCCGTTTCCCCGCCAGCTTTGTCATGGGCTGAGTCTAGATTTCCCGTCCACCGCCAGGGCACGGGTGGGCACGGGCCCTGCGCGCCCTGACCCCGGCGCCGGCACCCCCGCGCCCCCCGGAAGCGCGGAAGGCGCCGCAGGCTGACACGGGCTCACTATCGGTATATCGTTAGCTCTGTGAACGATTCATCTGTGCTCACGGCAGGCGAGCTGCTCGAGGCGATCGGACGGCTGCGCCGCACCATACGCAGGGCGCTGCGACCGGTCTCGCAGCTCGAGCCGCTTCCGGCAACGCACTGCGAGCTGCTGAGACTGGCTGAGAGCCGGCCGGGGATCACGGTGGCTGAAGCCGCGCAGGAGCTGCGGCTCGCGCCGAACACAGTCAGCACGCTTGTCGGCAAGCTCACCGGTGACCATCTGCTGAGCCGGAGTCGCAGCGCCACAGACGGCAGGACGGCGCAGCTGACCATCACTGCCGTTGCCAGCAAGCGCCTCGCTGAGCGACGCGACCTGCGGGCCGAGGTCACGGCGCGAGCGCTGGCCGCGCTGTCCCCCGCTGACCGGCGGGCGCTAGCAGCCGCAGTGCCGGCTCTGCTCCGACTTGGTGAGGAGATAGACAGCCTTGAGCGAGTTGCGTAGCTTCCCGGCCCACGCCGTGGCGGAGTACGCCGACCCGGACCAGTCCGCTCCGCGGGGCGCGGCGATCGTGTGCTCTGGCCTGACCTACCGGTTCGGCCAGCACACTGCAGTCGACCACGTCGACCTGCGCATAGAACAGGGCGAGACGTTCGGGCTGCTCGGACCGAACGGCGCCGGCAAGACGACCACGATCAGGATGATCACGACCCTGCTGCGGCCGATGCTTGGCAGCGTCAGCGTGCTCGGGATCGACGCCGCGACGCAGCCGATGCGGCTCCGCCGGATGATCGGCTACGTACCGCAGTTGCTGTCCGCTGACGGCACGCTGACCGGGCGGGAGAACGTAGAGCTGTTCGCCCGGCTCTTCGACGTCCCGCGCAGCCGGCGACGCGACCGGGTGGAGAGCGCACTGGCCGCAATGGGGCTTACCGACGCGGCCAGCCGGCAGGCGAAGACCTACTCCGGCGGCATGGTGCGCCGCCTCGAGCTCGCACAGGCGCTGGTGAACTCACCGCGTCTGCTCATACTTGACGAACCCACGGTCGGCCTCGACCCGATCGCGCGCACCGACGTATGGGAGTTCATCGCGCAGCTGCGCGAGACGGCTGACATGACGGTGCTGATGACCACGCACTACATGGACGAGGCCGACACCTACTGCGACCGGGTCGCGCTCATGCATGCCGGCTCGATCCGTGCGATCGGCACGCCGGGCCTGCTCAAAGCCATGCTCGGCGAGAACGCAACGCTGGACGACGTGTTCCGCCACTACACCGGGGGCACCCTCGATGACGCCGAAACAGGAGGCATCCGTGACGTCCGCCGCGCCAGGCGTACCGCCCGCCGTCTCGGCTGAGCCCGGGCTGCCCGGTCCCGGTTCCTTCGGGACCGGACTGCTTCCCCCGCCGGATACGCCGATCACCATCGTTCGCAGGCTCGCCAGCCGGATCGTCACGCTGTGCTGGGTCGAGCTGCGCAAAATCAGGCATGACCGGACCGAGCTCTACACCCGCGCCATTCAGCCTGCCCTCTGGCTGCTGATCTACGGTGAGGTGTTCACCCGCATCCACGCGATCCCGACGCCGCATGGCATCACTTACCTCGCCTACCTCGCGCCCGGCATCCTCGCCCAGTCCGCGCTGTTCATCGCGATCTTCTACGGCATCCAGATCATCTGGGAACGAGATGCGGGCGTGCTCACCAAGCTGATGGTCACGCCGACGCCGCGGGCGGCGCTCATCACGGGCAAGGCGTTCGCCGCCGGAGTACGGTCGGTTGTCCAGGCGATCGCTGTGCTCGTGCTGTCCGCGCTGCTCGGCGTATCGCTGACCGACGATCCGCTGAAGCTGCTCGGCGCCGCGCTCGTCGTGGTGCTCGGATCGGCGTTCTTTTCCTGCCTGTCAATGACGATCGCCGGGCTAGCCTTGTCCAGAGACCGGCTCATGGGCATCGGCCAGGCCATCACCATGCCGCTGTTCTTCAGCTCCAGCGCGCTGTACCCGGAGCGCGTTATGCCGGGCTGGCTGCAAGCCATCAGCAAGTGCAATCCGCTGTCATACGAGGTTGACGCGCTGCGCGGGCTGCTCATCGGCACGCCCGCGCGCCTCGGGCTCGACGTCCTCGTGCTGGTGATCGCCACCGTGCTCGGGGTGACCGCATCCGCGCTGCTGCTGCCGCGGCTCGCCAGGTAGCGACGGCGCAGGCAGATGAATCGACATGTGAGTTGATTGGTAACCACAAAACCGACAAATGAAACCGCCTGGGTCCACCAGACAACTCACATGTCCCGCAGGTGGCACCCCTCGGCGTGGCCACTGTCCGCACTGAGCATGGCGCCACACTCAGCACAGACGAACTGTGCCCAGCATGCTGAGTCGCCGGCCTCGGCGGGCCCGGCTCCGGCGAGTGCGGGTCCGGCGGGTCCGGCTCCGGCGAGATACTCGGGCCGGGCTGGCTTATCACCGGGCTCGCTCGCTGGCAGCGGCGGCAGCTGGTCGTACATCAGATCTCCTTCGATGAGCCTGGGCGGGCTCCCCGGCCGGCGCTGGCCTCCGGAGCCTGCCGGCGCTAGCTGCGAGGCTGCGGCCTCCTGCGTCCGAGAACAAGAGTCGCTCACGATGCTGGTCTTCGTGAATGTCGCGGCGCCTTGCATGCAGCAGCTGGGCCAGGGTGATCTCGCCGAGCAAGCGCTCGGCGTTGCCGCGATCCACGACAGGCGCGCGGGTGACCTCGTGCCGGGCGAACGCGTTCGCCACTTCGCGCAGCGTGCTGTCCCCGTAGACAACCACGCGCGCCGGGTGCGCCAGGTCACCGATGATGGCCCGTGACGTCCCGGATGCGCCCGTCAGAAGGCCGCGCGGGAGCACTCCAGTGAACGCGCCGTTGCCGTCGAGCACCATGTACAAGCGGGTCTCGCCTGGCGCGACGGCAGCAGCTCGCTGATAGGTCACGAGCGTGGCGGGAGCGGTCGTCATCACGTCGCGGGCAAAGAAGGTCTCGAGCGGGTCTGTGGTGTACTCACGCGTCAGGTGCAGGCCCCGACGGGCCACCTTCTCGGTAAGGACCGAGCGCTTGAGAATCAGCGTCGACACCAGGTACGCGCTCGTTGCCGCGACCAGCATGGGCAGCAGGCAGTCCCAGGCGTGCGTCAGTTCCAGCGTAAAGATCACCCCGGTCAGCGGTGACCGCATCACGCCGCCCAGCACAGCCGCCAGGCCAGCCATCGCCCAGAAACCCGCGAAGACATGCGGCAGCGCGAGACCCTCGAGGGCTCCGAGAGCGCCGCCGATCATGAACGTCGGGGCCAGCACGCCACCGGAGGTTCCTGAGCCGAGCGACAACGACCAGATCAGCGTCTTCACGATGAGGATGCCGAGGATGAGGGACAGCGCCGCGCGTCCGGTCAGCAGCTGATCGATCACGTCGTAGCCGACGCCGAGCGCGCGCGGCTCGGCAAGGCCACCGAGGCCGATGATGAGGCCGCCGATAGCCGGCCACCACATCCAGTGAATAGGCAACCGGTTGAAGCCATCCTCGGCCAGGTAGACCAGACCGGTGGCGGCGATCGCCAGCAGGCCGCCAGTAACGCCAGGCAGTAGCGTCAGCGCAATAGCGGCCGCGCCCGGCCGCGCCGTGGCAGTGACCCCGAAGACCGGGCCGGTGCCGAGGAGGAAACCCCGGCAGATGGTCGCGACGGCTACCGACGCCGTCACCGGGATAAAGCTCCGCGGGCGCCACTCGAACAACAGCAGCTCGACAGCGAGCAGCACGGACGCCATCGGCGCGTTGAAGGTCGCGGCCATCCCCCCGGCGGCACCGGCCACCAGGAGCGTCTTGCGCTCATCGGCCGACAGTCGCAGCAACTGAGCCACGATCGACCCGACGGCGCCGCCGGTCATGATGATCGGGCCTTCCGCGCCGAACGGCCCGCCAGTTCCGATGCTGATCGCCGCGGAGACGGGTTTCAGTATCGCTACCCGCGGGGCGACCCGGCTGCCGCCAGTGAGAATCGCCTCGATCGCCTCCGGCATGCCATGGCCGCGAATCCGCTCCGAGCCGTACCTGGCCATCAGGCCGACCACGAGGCCGCCAGCGATCGGGGCGAGCAGGATCAGCCATGGGCTGTGATGCAGCCCGCCCGGCGCGACCAGACCGGTCGACACCCGCTGATAGAAGACCGCATTAGTGATCAGCCCGATCAGGCGCAGTAGCGCGAAAGCCGTCACCGCGCTCGCACCGCCGACCACTAGCGCCATCGTGGTGATCGGCAGCACCCGTGGTCCGAGCGTGAAGTCCCCTAGATGCCTGGCACGCTCGCCATGCGGCGTGCTCATAGTGGCAGCGGCCCGACCGCCAGCGCCTCCCCCGCGTCGGCACTGTCCGCCGCGAGCTCAGCGAACCGTCTGGCGGCACGCGCGGCATCAGCCCGTTCCGCTGCCGTCATCCGGTCCAGGACGTCGGCCAGCAGGACGTGACGCCGTGCGACCACCCGGGCGACGAGGTCCCGTCCGGCGGGTGTCACTTCGACTGTCACGATCGACCTGTTGCGCGGGTCGTGACCGCGAACTAGCAGGCCGGCAGCCTCGAGCCGGTCCGCGAGCCGCGTCACCGACGACGCGAGCATCCCCAGCCTCCCTGCCAGGCGTGACGACGGAACCTGGCCAAGTTCGTCGAGAACCAGCAGAAGCCGGAACTGCGGAACAGTAACCGCGCCCTCCAGCACCTCCAGGCTCCGCATGGTCAGGCCGACCAGGGCGCGCGTCATCAGCTCCAGCGCCGCGACATCACTGTCCGGTAGCAAAGTATTCACGTCGGCAAGTATTGTCGATGACAAGTCATCTGGCAAAAACGCGGCTCGCGTCGGCCGTCCCCGCCCCAGGGCGGGAACGCACGCTTGCGCTGGACTGCCCCATGGACGGTCGCGGCGTGCGCACGGCAACGGCTTTGCCTGGTTGCGGTGTTTGCGTTGCAGTGGTGGTCACTGAGGCGTTAGCGCTTTGTTTGCACCGAAGTTAAGTGGGTAGCCCGCTGGTGGCGCGCCGTAGTCGGGGGCTGGCGGCGTGCCCCGTTTAGAGGCTGCTTCCTCGATCACACGTGCCCTCGCCTTACGGGGGGAGATCCGATGAAAACCGGGGCGCGAGTCGGTCTTGCCCTGGCTGCGGGGTACGTCCTGGGCAGATCGCACAAGATGAAGTTGGCGCTAGCCCTTGCGGCATTCGCTGGCCGTGGACGACTACCTGGCGGCTCGGGCGGACTGCTCCAGCAGGGCGCGAAGCTCCTCACGTCATCACCTGAGTTGACCAAGCTGACCGAGGAAATGCGCGGTCAGCTCATCGAGGCCGGCAAAGCAGCTGCCGTTGCAACTGTCAGCAGCAAGATCAACTCACTGAGCGACGACTTGCGCGACCGAAGCGAAGCGATGCGCGCATCAAGGGCAGGCGGCAAAGGCGGAGCCGCAGCCGGTGACGAAGAGGACATCGAAGACGAGCGCGAGCGGTATCGCGACGAGGAAGATCGCGGCCGGTATCGCGACGAGGAGCGTGCCACGGTTTCCAGGCCCAGGCGCCGCCGGGACGACGACGTTGAGGGTCGCGACCAGCGCGAGCGTGTTCCCGCGCCGCGCGGTGAGTCGGGCCGCGATCGCTCAAGCCGACCGTCACGGAGCCGGGACCGCGCGGCCGCTAAAGATCGCGAAAGACATCCTTCCCGGTCCGGAGGCCAGGGCAGTGGCGCGGACACCGAGCCGGCTGGCAGCGAGCCCAAGGGCGAGGGACGCACTCGTCCGCGATCCACGACATCTCGGACGGGGGGCGACAACCAATGACTGAACAGACAACACAGGCCACGCGCGGCGTGATGCAGAGCTTTATGAACGAGCTGCCGACGGACCGGCTGAAGGAAGAACTCGGGTCATACCTCGGGGCACTGGCACAGCGCGCGACGGAGAAGCTCACCGACTACGCCGAGAACGGCGGCCCGACTCTTAAGGCACTGAAGGCAGGCGCACCCGACCTTATCCAGGGCAAGCCGGTGCGCGGGCTGGCAAAGGCGGGCTTCGGGAGCATTAAGGACAAGATCGGCAAGGCTCTTGGTGGCCAAGGCGGCAAAGGCGGGGGGAAAGGCGGCGGTAAAGGCCTCAAGGTCACCAACATTGTCGAGTACATCGACGTCGGCGCGCCGCTCGAGTTGACCTACAACGTCTGGACACAGTTTCAGGACTTCCCGACCTTCATGAAGAAAGTCGAGACCGCCAACCAGGAGGAAGACACCAAGCTCAGCTGGAAGGCGCAGGTCTTCCTGTCGCACCGGAGCTGGCGCTCGACGATCATGGAGCAGGTCCCGGAAAACCGGATTGTCTGGAAGTCCGAGGGCGACAAGGGGCACGTCGACGGAACGGTCACGTTCCACGCGCTCGGCCACCCGGAATTTACCCGGATCCTGGTCGTTCTCGAGTACCACCCAGGGGGCGTGGTCGAGAACATCGGCAATCTGTGGCGAGCGCAAGGCCGGCGAGTCCGGCTGGAACTTAAGCATTTCCGCCGTCACGTCATGACCCAGGTCCTCACGAAGCCCGACGAGGTCACGGGCTGGCGGGGCGAGATACGAGATGGCGAAGTAGTCAGCGACGGCGAAACCCGGGCCGAAGAAGGCCAGGCCGACGAAGAAGGCCAGGCCGACGAAGAAGGCCGGGCCGACGAGGACCGCGGCGAAGACCAGGACTACTACGACGAAGACCGCGACCAAGACGAAGACCAGGACTACTACGACGAAGACCGCGACCAAGACCGAGCTGAAGAGGACTACGACGAAGACCGCGACCGCGACGAAGGGGAGTATGAGGAAGACCAGGAGCTTCAGCGCGCGAGGCGGAGCGATCGCGACCGTGCCGACAGTGGCAGGTCGCCGCGCGGCCGCAAGCCGGTGAAGGCCGGGTCGAGGTAGCGGTGACAACTACCACCACAGTCACGCGGCGCCAGCGAGGCGGGTACCTCGAGAGACCGACCCCCAGCGGACTAGCCGAAGTTGTCGACCTCATCCTCGACAAGGGACTCGTCATCGATGTCTACGTCCGGGTCGCCCTGGTCGGAATCGAGGTTCTCACGATCGATGCCCGCATCGTCATCGCGAGCGTCGATACGTACCTGCGCTTCGCCGAAGCTGTCAATCGCCTCGACCTGACAGAGAACGGGCCAAGCGGGCTGCCGGATCTCCTCGGACGCATCACCGAGGGCGGCGCACGGCACAAGACCCGCGGGGCCCTGTCAGGAGTGAGAGAGACGGCTCGTGAGGTACTCGGCCGAGACGACGAATCCGGAGGCAATGGGTCCGGCGGCCACCGCGCGCGTGCCCGCCGACGCGAGTACGAAGACGAGGACGACGAGTGAGCGCGGGCCTGCGCGGCTCGCGACGATCCTCAGCTACCCGCCCTACCCGCCCGTCAGGACGATCCCGAGTCGGGCGGTCCGGTGCCGCCAACTCCGACGCGGTGTATGTCTACGGCATCGTCCCGGCCGGGGTGCCTGTACCGGACGATCTGGCCGGCGTCGGTGACGCCCCGGTCCGGGTAGTGGCGGATGGGTCAGTCGCTGCTCTCACGAGCACGCTGCCATCACGGCCGCTCGGCACTGCGGCTGACTTGCGCGCCCACGCTCGGGTAATCGAGACGATTTACCAGTCCTGCGCGGTCCTGCCGATGCGATTCGGCGCCGCGCTGGAGAACGCGCATGCAGTGGTAGCCGAACTGCTAGAGCCTCATACCGACGCGTTTGCCAGCGCGCTGCAGCGCATCGACAACCACGAGCAGTTTGTGCTC
>Ga0335072_10008634_pt1 | contig 14757 bp, 10 predicted proteins | sample Lox_Sample_21_FD_206725 | JGI IMG/M metagenome (GOLD analysis project Ga0335072, IMG submission 206725) | Soil microbial communities from Loxahatchee National Wildlife Refuge, Florida, United States - Lox_Sample_2.1 | ecosystem: Environmental > Terrestrial > Soil > Wetlands | place: USA... | reverse complement strand
GCCCGCCTTGGCCCCCTGGATCGCCGCCCGCTGCCCGCCGGGCCCGGAGCCGATCACGATGAGATCGTAATTTTGCATCAGAGATTTCCTCTCCCGTGCAGCCGCGCCTCCGCGGCCGCAACTCCGCGAACCGCTCGGGAATTCGGAGCGTCAGAATAAGCGCTTCGCGATGGGCTGGCAAGCTTCCCGGGAGGGGACGAATAGCGCGCACGTGTTACGCGCAGATGAACGCGCCCGCCGGCGGCCGGTTCACCGGCTAGTCGCCGAATCGCGCCGCGGCGCGTGCCTTGGCGCGGGCCACTTCCTCTTCGCGGTTCTTCGGCGGCGCCGCGGTTTCCAGGGAGGCCAGCAATCGCGCGCAAACCGCGGAAATCTCCGTGACGGCGTTTTCAAACGCGGGCTCGTTCGCGCGCGACGGCTTGTGGAAGCCGGTAATCTTGCGCACGAACTGCACCGAAGCCGCGCGAATTTCCTCTTCCGTCACCGGCGGGTCGAAATTGTAAAGCGTGCGGATGTTGCGGCACATCGAGGGTCTCCTGCGGCGCCCGGAGAAAAGACACGCCTGGGCGCGCCTATCGAGTGCAGTCTACGCTGCATGAAAGTAACGGGCTATTCGGAGTGCAGCGCCTGCACCACGTCCACGCGCGCCGCGCGCGCCGCGGGCAGCGCCGATGCGATCGCGGCCGCCGCCAAAATCACGATGGCCGAGGCCCCCAGCGAAATGATGCCGGGCGCGTGCAACTCCGTGATGTATTTCCCGATCGCGCGCGCCGAGGCCACGCCCAGCAGCAATCCCGCTCCCACCCCGATGCACGCGATCACCAGGCCCTCGAAGAGGACGTTCCGCAGAATCACGCTCGGTTGCGCGCCCAGCGCCATGCGGATCCCGAATTCGCGCGTCCGCCCGCTCACCGAAAACGCCAGCACGCCCGCCACGCCGACCACCGAGATCAGCAGCGCCACCGCCGCGAATCCGCCGAAGACGATCGCGTTCAGCCGGTCCGGCGTCACCACGTCGCCGCGAATGTCGCCGAGCGTCGCCGCGTGCTCCACCGGTTGCTCGGGCGACAAATCATGGATCGTGTGCGTGATTTCGGGGATGAGCGCCTTCGCATCGCCCTGCGCCCGCACCAGCAGCCGCCCGCTCCAGCCTTCCTGGTCTTGCGGCTGGTAGACGACCATGGACGGTTCCGGAATGATGTTCTCGTCGTCAAAGTCCGGAACGATTCCCACGATTCGCCGCGGCTCCGGGCTGATGTCAATGAACTTGATCACCGGATCGGTCCACCAGATGTGATGGTTCAGCGGGTCCTGCCCGGGGAACATCTTCTGCGCCACGCTCTCGCTGATGATCACCACCCGCTCTTGCCCGGCGCGGTCCGTGTCGCGGAAATCGCGGCCCTCCAGAATCGGAATTCCCAGCGTGTCGAAGTAGCCGGGCGAAATGGAGCGAAACTTCGTGCGCCAGTCGTCTTTCCCGTTTTCCGCCGGCGCGCCTTCGCCCTGGAACGTGAAGGAAATCGTAAAGATGCGCGTGTCGCGCCACGGCACGCTGAAGCTGGTGGAGGCGGCGCCGACCCCCGGCAGGGCCGCGACGTGCGTCCGGGCGTCGCGATAGAACTGCGCGACCTGCTCCGGCGTTTTCCCGTACGACATCACCGGCAGATTCACCGCCAGAACGTGGGCCGTGTCGAACGGCGATTGCGTCTCTTCGAGAACCAGCAGCGTTCGAATCAGCGCGCCCGCTCCGGCCAGCAGCAGGAACGACGCGGTAATCTGCGTGATGGCAAAGATGCGAAGCCTTCCGCTGCTCGCGCTCGTCGTCCGCGAGCTGCTCGTGGCCAGGCTGCCGCCCTGCGACGACGCCGAGGCTGGCAGCCGCGGCACGTAAGCCAGAAATACGGCTGCGAGCAGGGCCAGCGCGATCCCGATCCAGATGAGCGTCGAATCGAGCTTCAGGTCGAGCGCCCGCACCGAAAACCGCGACGCGTAAACCGAAAGGATCGAAACCATCGGCGCCGCGATCAATACGCCCAGCAGGGCTCCGCTCCCGCACATGATGAGGCTTTCGGCCAGCAGCGCCCGGCGCAGAGCTGCGTTGCTCGCGCCCAGCGCAGACCGGATCGCCAATTCCGATTCCCGGCGCACCGTCCGCGCCAAAACCAGGTTCGCCACGTTCGAGCACGCGATCACGAACAGAAGCCCGGCCGCGCCGAACAACACCCACAAAATCGTCCGCGCCTTCGAGTTGATCTGGTCGTGCAGCCGCGTCACCCGGATTTGGTAATGGTCGCCGGACTTGTACGTTTCCGGATGATCCGCGGTCATGGCCGCGTAGACCGTATGAATCTCCGCGCGCGCCGCATCCAGTGTCGAGTTCGGTGCGAGCCGCGCGAAGACTTCCGTCATCCGGTGCGAGCGTCCCTGCACCATCGTCGCCGACAGGTGGTGCGGGCTCGTCACCACGTTCGCGATCATCTCCGTTTCCACCGGATACGCCACCGACGGCTCGAGCACTCCCACCACCGTCCCCTCGCGCGTCCCGGCGAAGCTTCCCAGGCGCAGCGTCTTTCCGATGACCGAAGGATCGGAGTGCAGCGAAGTCGTCCAAAACCGGTATGTCAGCACCACCGCGCCCGCCGCGTTCGGCCCGTCGTCGCTCGGTCCCAGCAATCTCCCCAGCACGGGCTTGAGTCCCATCACGTCGAAATAATTTCCATCCACCACGCCGGCATGAAGTTCGCGTGGCGTCCCCAGCCCCTGCACCGTGAAGTCCAGCTGCGAAAACGTCCCGAGTTCCTTGATCGTCTTCAGGTTTTTCCCGATGTCCTGAATTTCGGGGATCGAAAATGTCGTGTTCTCATCGCCGATTCCCGGCGCGCTCTGGCGGAGGTAGAGCAGGCGGTCTTCGTCGCGGTTCACCAGCGGCTGCAGCAGCACGCCCCGAATTACGCTGAAAATGGCCGCGTTCGCGCCGATCCCCAGCGCCAGCGTGATGGCCACCGTCAGCCACAGCGCGCGCGCCCGTGAAAGCGACCTGATGGCGATTCTCATGTCATGAAGAAGTTGCATTTGCTGCCTCCATCGCTTTGGCAATTCCGCCCCAAACGGCTCGAAATCCCCGGGATTGACGTTCGATGGTTCGTTTCAGAGGTCCTCGACCGCGCAGGACGCGTCGCGGACACCCAGTCAGGACGCGATTTTGCTCGCAAGACGCCTTCCGAAGCAACCGAAAGCTAAGTGATTGACCCGGCAGGAATTTCCAGCGTTCCACGGGCTCGAGGATTGGCTGTATGTCCGCTTGTGGGATGCTATTGTCGCGGATTCAGACAGTCATTGGCTCCGCCTAGCCGCCCGCCCCGGCTTGGGGACGATCAGAGGCTCATGTCCTTCGTTTCTCGCATCGCGAAGAGGCCCGCCAGCGTCAACACCGCCGCGGCGCAAAGGTAGTATCCGACGTATTGCAGGCCGTAGGTGCGCGCCAGCCACGTCGCGATATAGGGCGCGAGCGACGCGCCGAAAATCCCCGCGAAGTTGAACGTCAGAGAACACCCCGTGTACCTCACCGATGTCGGAAACAGTTCCGAAAGCACCGTCCCCAGCGGCCCGTACGTCAGCCCCATCAGCGAGAGGCCGATGACCATCGCCAGCACCGCCCCCGCCGTCCCCGCCAGGAAAATCGGCGCGTAGACCAGCCCGAAAACCGCGATCCCGATCGTCACCGCGATCAACGTTCTGCGCCGCCCGTGGCCGGCTAGCGCGCCGCTCAGCGGAATCGTCATCGCAAAAAACAAAATCCCGAACAGCTGAATCAGCAAGAATTTTTCGCGCGTGTATCCGAGCGCCGTCGTCCCCCACGACAGCGCGAACACCGTCATCAGGTAAAACAGCACAAACGTCGCCAGCGATCCCATCGTCCCGATCACCAGCTCGCGCGGATATTTCCGGAAAACCTCCACCATCGGCACTTTCACCCTCTCCGACCGCGTCAGTGCCTCTTGGAAGACCGGCGTCTCCGTGATCGTCAGGCGCACGTACAGCCCCACCAGCACCAGCGCCGCGCTCGCCAGGAACGGAATCCGCCAGCCGAACAAAAAAAACTGCTCGTTCGTCAGCCAGTCCGAAAGCAGCAGAAAAATCCCGCCCGAAAAAAGAAACCCGATCGGCGCTCCCAGTTGCGGAAACATTCCATACCACGCGCGTTTTCCCGGCGGCGCATTTTCGATCGCCAGCAGCACCGCCCCGCCCCACTCTCCCCCGAGCCCCAGCCCCTGCCCCAGCCGGCACACCGCCAGCAGCAGCGGCGCCGCGATTCCGATCCGGTGATACGTCGGCAGCGCCCCGATCGTCACCGTCGAAATTCCCATCGTCAAAAGCGCCGCCACCAGCGTCGCTTTCCGCCCGATGCGATCGCCGAAGTGCCCGAAAAGCGCCGAGCCGAACGGCCGCGCCACAAACGCGATCGCAAACGTCGCGAGCGAAGCGAGAATTGCCGATGTGGGGTCGGATTTCGGGAAGAAGAGCTTCGGAAAGACCAGAACCGCGGCGGTCGCGTAGATATAAAAATCGAAAAACTCGATCGTCGTGCCGATCAGGCTGGCGAAGAGCACCTGCCCGGGCGAATTCAGCCGCGCGCCCTTCGCCGCTCCGCCGCCGCTCGCGCCCGTTGCCGCCTCGGCGGCTGAAGAGTTCCCGCGTGCTTCGCCCAAGATTTTTCCAGCTTACCTTGCCGCGCCGCCCGCATCCACCCGGCCAAAATCGCGGACGCTCGCCTCGTTTTCTTAGCGTCCGTACCGCGCGACGAATACGGCCTTCCCCAGCAAATGATCCTGCGCGGTGGAGACCACCATCGCCCCGCTGGAATCTGCCGGCACGTCCAGCTTGTCTACGCTCAGCGCGTAAATCGTAAACGTATAATGATGCGGCGGGTCGCCCTTGTCCGGGCACGGCCCGTGATACGCGTCGTTCCCCAAATCCGTCCGCCCCTGCATCGTTCCTGCCGGCAGCGCGGTGCTGTGCTCGACGCCGGCTCCCTTCGGCAGGCTGTGCGCGCTGGCCGGCACGTCGTACACCACCCAATGCCACCATCCCGAAGGGTCGCTCTTCTCGTCCGGATCGAACAGCGTGATCACAAAACTCTTCGTCCCCGCCGGCGCCCCGCTCCACTCCAGCGGCGGCGACATGTTCCCGCCGCTGCATCCGAAAACGTTCGCCGTGTAAACCTCCGGCACCTTCATGGCCATCTGCGCGTCCGGGCTCGTCAGCACGAATTTCGGTTTCGCCGCCGCCGTTTTCGCCTTCGTCTGCGCTGCGCCGTCGCTCGCCGCGACGCAGAATATCGCCGCCGCTGCCGCGGCCAGCAACGCCGCTCCACCCCACACACGGTTTCGAGTCATACGCTCCCCTTGGCTTCGGTCGTTTGCTTCTTCGGCCGCTTCCGTCTTCCGCCGCTCTCGACGGCCCGCGCGCGAATCGCGCGCCCGCGCGATTCTACTTCGGCTGCGCCGGCGCGTTCGCCCCCTCCGCCGGTTTGTGGCTCAGCGCCCAAACGTACGCCGCCACCGCCTTCACCTGCGTGTCCGAGAGTTCCGCGCCCCCCATCGGCGGCATCGGCGCGCGAAACTCCTTCGGATTGGGCACGCCTTCCTGAATCACCTTCGTAATCCCCGCATAGCTCCCGTCGCTCCACAGCCATTTGCCCTTCGTCAGGTCGGGACCCAGCCCCGACCCCGTCGCATTCGCGCCGTGGCATCCCGCGCACGCCGCGCCGCCCACTTCGCCGTGAAAAATCCGGTAGCCCAGCGCGACCATCTCGTCCGACGACCCCTCCGGCACCGGCAATACCATGTCGGTGCCTTCCGGCGGCCCCGCCGTGGTCTCCACAATTTTTCCCGCCGGCGCCGCAATGCTGGGGCACATCGTCGCTTTCGGCGCGGGTCCCGCGGGATCGCCCGTGTACGTGATCCGGTACACGCGCCCGCGAATATCGTCCGACACATACAGGGCCCCGTCTGGCCCCACCGCCAGCCCCGACGGGCGATGCTGCGCGCCATCCGGCGTCTTCACCGGCCCCGCAAATCCGTCCGCGAATATTTCGCAGTTTCCCGCCGAGTGCTCCCCTTCGAGCGGCTGGAACACCACGTTGTACCCGCCCTGCTGATACGGCGCGCGGTTCCACGATCCGTGAAACGCGATGAACACGCCTTTCGCGTACTTCGCTGGAAATTTCTTCTGGTCGTAGCGCACCGCCGCGTTGGGCGCCCAGTGCGCGGGAAACGCCGCCACCGGTTCGATCTTCTCCGCGCACACGCCGGTCTTTTTTCCGCCGTCCCCGCCGTACTCCGGCGCGAGCACCAGCTTCCTCTGGAACGAATCGTAGTAGCACTCCGGCCAGCCGTAGTCCCCGCCCTTCTTCAGCAGCACCAATTCTTCCGCCGGCAGCGTGGCCTCCTCGTCCGGCGTGAAAAATTCCGGCCAGTTGGAGTGCAGCTGGTCGCGCCCGTGCTGCGTCACGAAAATCCGCCCCGCCGCATCCGCCGCAAACCCCTCGCCGTTCCGGATTCCCGTCGCATACCGCTCCGCCGGAGAAAACACCTGCCCCGTCTGGTTCGCGTCGAAACGCCAGATGCCGCCGCGCGTCTCCAGCTCCGTGCACGGATCGTCCCCCGGCACTTTCGGCTGGCGGTTTTTCGCCTGGCAAGAATTCGTGGCGGAGCCGACATCCACCAGCAGGCTCGCGTCCGCGGCGATGAAAAACGGATGCATCGGATGATCTCCGCCGAGCGGCAGCTTCGACACCACCGTCTCTCCCGCTCCCGCCGGCGCCACCGCTCCGGCCGCCAGCGCGTAGCGGTCGATCCGGTCGTTGATCTCCGCGTAGATCCATCCTTTATAGATTGCGATCCCCGTTCCGCCCGCTCCGCCGCTCTTCTCCGTTTCGCCGAACCTCTCCACCACGTCCGCTTTTCCCCTGCCCTTCGAATCCTTCAGCGCCACCAAAAATCCGCCCGGATGAATCTTGTCGTAGTCGTAGTAGTCCCCCGACCACGTATTTACGTAGACCACGCCGTTCGCCCCGACCACCATCTGCCGCGCGTGACCAATCCCGTCGGCAAACACCGTGGCGCAAAATCCCGCGGGGAGCCTCAATCCGGCGTTCCCGCCAGGACACGCCTTCGCCGCCGCCGCACTCGCGTCTGGCCCCGCGTCCGGGCCGCTGCTCAGCCAGCCCCCAAGCGCGTACACTTGGCTCTCCGGGCCGGGGCGCATCAAACTCACACCGATCGCCGCAAATACCGCCGCGTTCACAACCAGCGCTAGGATTCTTATCCATCGTCCCGCTCGCATTGAAGCCTCCCCACTCGTCCGTCTTGGCGCAGAAGTTTGCCCCGAAAGTCCGCCCGAGCCGGACTCGAAGAGCTGTTCCCGCGGGAAAATTTGCCCTGAGGAATGCACCGTGCGCATTCCGGCGGGGCGAATTCCCCCCCGCTTCCGCCGCCGATTCTATTACATCGCCCCGCAAACTTCCCGCAGGGAAGTTTCCGCGGAGAGTCCGTCCGCCGCGGCACATCGGACTCGAAGAGCGCTCCCCGCCTACAACGTGTGCTACCTTCCCTACCCACCATGGACATCTCTCGCCGCAATTTTCAAGCTCTTCTCGGCGCTTTGGCCCTCGCCGGCTCGCGCCCCTCGGGCGCACTCGCCTCCGCCGCTCACGGCGCCGCGACGCCGCAATCGCCCGCCGCCGAAAAATCCCCTCCGCACTATTTCTTTGCGAACCGCACCTTCGACACGCTCTTCATCACCAGCCTCGGCCGCGCGTATTTCTCCGGCGCGAATCCCGGCAAAGTTTTCGCCATCGCGCGCAACGTGAAAGACGGCGATTACGACAGCGCCTTCCTGGCCTTCCGCCAGGCCGCCGACGAAGCCCGCGCGCAGGCCGAAGACTCGCTCGCTGGCGGGCATCGCGAGAGCGCCCGGCAGGCTTTCCTCTGGGCGCAGAATTTCTACGACTCCGCCACCTACTTCGCCGACTCTTCCTCCGACCCCTCGCGCTTCCTTCCCACCTGGGAAGCTCTCTACGACTGCTGGCTCCGCTCGCTCCCGCTGTTCGACCCGCCCGTCGAGAGCGTCAGCATTCCCTACGAAGGCACGTTTCTTCACGGCTTCTACCTGCGCGGAAGAAGCTCCGCACCCCGGCGCCCGCTTCTCATCCTCGTCAACGGCAGCGACGGCTCTCTGCTCGACATGTGGCTTTGGGGAGGCGCCGGCGCCACCGCCCGGGGTTACGACTGCCTCACCTTCGACGGTCCCGGCCAGGGTTACGCCCTCTGGAAGCAGAAGCTCTATTTCCGCCCGGACTGGGAAAACGTGATTACGCCGGTCGTGGATTTCGCACTCGCGCGTCCCGGAGTGGACCCGCGCCGCATCGCCCTGCAAGGCATCAGCCAGGGTGGGTACTGGGTTCCGCGCGCCCTCGCCTACGAAAAGCGCATCGCCGCGGGCATCGCCGATCCCGGCGTCGTGGACGTCTCCACCTCCTGGACCGCCACGCTCCCCCCGCCTCTTCTGGCGCTGCTGCGCGCCGGCCGCAAGCAGGAGTTCGATACCGCGCTGGCCGGAGCCATGCCGCCTTCGGCGCGCTCCTTGCTCGCCTTCCGCATGCGGCCCTACGGCTTCTCCTCCTACTTCGAGGCCTACAACGCGACGCTCGCCTACAACCTTCGCGGCCTCGCCGAAAAAATCCAGTGCCCCATGCTGGTCACCTCGCCGGCCAACGAAGCCTACTGGCCCGGGCAGTCCGCCGAACTTTTTGCCATGCTGCGCTCGCCCAAGAAACTCGTCGAGTTCTCCGAAGCCGACGGCGCCGACCTCCACTGCGAGCCGCAAGCCACCGGCCTGCGCGACCTGCGCGTCTTCAACTGGCTCGACGAAACGCTTCGGGCCAGCTCCTGATTCTTTGCTGTTGGCGTGGCAGCGTCGGGAAGTGCTGAAGGACGAAGGCCGTGCCACGGGCCGCTTGCCTTCGCTTTTTTTGAAGTGCGCCGGCGCGACACGGATTTGCTGCTCGCCTGGACGCGCTCGTACCCGCACCGCCAGTGGTGGCAAACTTTCCGGCGCGATTCCGGCGGCACCGGCTTCTGGCACGAGACGTATTTCCGGCGCGGGGGCGTGGAAGCGATCTACGACGACATTCCGACGCGCCTCGAGCTGGCAGCTTTTGCGGCGGTGGTTCCGGCCGGGGGCCAATGACCCCGGCATCAATTCCGAGATTGGAGACACCCCGCCGAGGAGTATTTCAAAGAGTTCAAAGACCCAGATATTTTTGAAAACTACATGATTCCCACCGGTCACAAGCTGTGGAAATTTGACAACTATGAGAAATTCCTCGAAGTCAGACTGAAACTTTTCTGGAAGCACATATAGAAGATATTGCACAATTTTGAAGCGTAATCAGAATTCGTGGCTGCACTCCATCTCAACCGCGGTTAGCGGCGGAGAGCGCCGATACCCGGCTAAGGAGTCTACGAAGTCTTCGCCGCCGCAGCCCAGCGGAACTCAAACGGCTTCAGTGGCAGCTTCTTCCCGATTCGAGAAAGGTTGATCGCAAGCGAGCCGCCGTCCAGAGTAGTTAGAACAACATGCCAATACGATTTTTCACCGCGATCAGTCATGTTAAGATTCTGCTTGTGCTGGTCAAGAAGAGAATACGGCACGGCGTAGGCTTCATTGCGATCCATGCATGAAAGCACGAAATAGCTGTCTTTTCCTTCAGCAAGAAAATGATCCCAGTTGGAGTGAAAAGCGTACCAGTAGCCGCCCCCCTCATATCGTTTTGACACAGCGCAGCAGACTCGGAACGTCTTGTCGGAACTCGAAAACAGCGTTCGGCTGTATCGCACTAGCTCTTGCCCCTTAGACCGTGCAAAGGCTTCAACAGCTTCCAGTCGCTTTGCATTGAGCAAATCGGGGTCGGTGCGATCCTGCAGGATAGTTCTGTGTTTCTTGTCATCCTCTTCGACAGGCGGGTGCTCGGCGATCTGCTCCTCGACGTCCAAGGCAGTCGTGAATATGACGTCGATGATCCGGTCGATCTTGGTGTACTCAAATGGGCGAAGCAACTGTCGAATCTGCGTAAGCGTGGTCGGGTCGTCCGATTTCTCCTTTATCTGAACGAGCTTGATCAGCCGTTCCACGCTAATGAGACGCATGTCCCAAGCGTACCGGGAACCCCGGACTTGAGCCTCAAGCGCTCCCGTGTCCTCACGTCCCACCACAACCAGCATGGAAGCGTTTGGTTCGATCCTACGTTCGGCATAAAGCCGTTCCTTGTATTCGGCGATTTTGTCCAGCGATACAGCGACATAGTCTGTCGTCTTCACCTCAACCAAAATGTCCGGATCGCTCTTTGACCGCCAAATGCCGTCGAAACCGACCACCGTTTTCTTGCCCTGATATAGCCCGTCCTCGGCTTCGAAATCCAGCCTTCGACCGAGTTCGTTAACGATGTCTTGGAGAACGACGCCGCCCTTCTCGAATGAATTCTCTAGGCAATACCTAGCGTAACTGAACAGCGATTCGCTCGGACAGACACGGAGATAACCGCGGAACTCCTTAGAAGCCTCGGAACCGTCTCGCAAGTGACCATCGCCAGCACTGGACACGACTTGCTCGACCGTCATCTTCAGCACTTCGTCGCGGTTGCTCTTCCAGAAGCTCATCAGTGGCATTCGCAGATGATAATGCAGTCCGAGAGGGATCGAGGGCTTATTATTCTTACAATTCGGTGTCGCCGCCCGAGCGGCTGGGAGAAGAATGTGAGCTTCGGAAGCGATATTGGCACGCTACTGTCGAAGATACAGGAGCACGAGGAAGGCAATCGGAAAGTACTGTCCAAGATTCGAGCGGATGCAAAGGCACTGACGGATGCAGCACGAAGGATTGAAACCTCTTCCAGTGGCTCCAATTTTGGGTACCACTCGGAGTTGTACTACAGAGATTTTGAGACACCTCCTTCTGGACACCGATTCAATATCGAGTGGGGCAGCGTGAACGGACCGCAGCCGGGTTGGGGATCGAAAACACCAGAGGAGGTTAAGAACAGAATCGAACATATTTCCGGGCGTGAGTTTGAAAAGACCGAGCGTGATTCGGCCCAACTCGTAGCATCAAGCAAGCAGCTTCTAGACGACATCCTCATTGCATTGGCTCCCCTTCATAGCGCCTCTGGGCTGACTAAGGAGGAGGAACTGCTCAATCAACTCGAAAGCTTCGACTGGGCAGAGGATGTCAAAAACAAGATTTGCACCGCATCCATGAACCAATTTCCCAACATGACGAGGGACTCTAACGCTTTCCCCCAAGGCCAACGCCTGCCTGCGTACACGCACTACGAGGCGGTGGCAGAACAGGCAGAGCAATCGTGCGACTCGGTGGAGACGTCCTGGAGGGTATCACAGCGGCTTTTGAAGCAACTTCAAGTTCAGCAACGCTATAGGCCTCCCTCTCAAAATCCCAATCCGCTCGATACCGTGAGACTAATCTGTCGGAGGTTTCACACAGTTGCTACGCAACTCACTGTGCGACACCAGAAAAGACCCGCACTCACGATCAGCGATGAATACGACGTGCAGTACTTATTGCATGCCCTTCTCAGAGTGAATTTCGAGGACGTTCGACCGGAAGAATCCACCCCATCTTTCGGCGGCGGCGCAGCGCGGATGGACTTCCTGTTGAAAAAGGAGCAGATAGTGGTCGAGCCAAAAATGACCCGTGCTGAACTACGCGACAAGGCTCTCTCTGACCAGCTAATCCAAGACGTTGCTCGGTACGGGAACCATCCTGATTGCAGGAAGGTGGTTTTCTTCGTTTATAATCCCCAAGGCTTTGTCAGGAACCCAAACGGGGTTATAAGCGGCATCCAGAGGCTCTCGTCAGAAAAACTTAGCGTCGAAGTGATAATCGTACCGGAGCGTTAATGCGAAGTGCGAATTGATTTAATCGGGCGTCTTTCCTCGGAACTCATCAACCGGACGGCGATCCAGTGGGCCGATTGGAATCCACGGTGGCAGTCATGAAAATGACCTTGGCCGAATTCCGCCAATCGCTCACTGCGACCGAACCGCCAGCCGGAATCACGCACGCCCTAGCCGGATTGTGGTGGGATGGCAAAGGCAATTGGACGCGGGCAACCGGGTTCCAATGATTCTCGATGTATCAGTGCTTTTCGCCGTCCGATGGGCACCGCTTTTCACGCCAAATTCTTCGCCAATGAACTGACGAAGCGGTGTGCCTCGGACAGCATGGGGAAGCTGGCTGCTTCCCTCTCTGACGCTCAAGTTGACCTGAAACCCCATCAGGTTGAAGCTGCGTTGTTCGCCTTCCGCTCTCCCTTATCGAAAGGGGCGATCCTCGCTAATGAAGTAGGACTCGGCAAGACAGTCGAGGCAGTCATCCTCCTGTCCCAGCGATGGGCTGAACGCAAGCGGGAGATTCTCATCGTCCCCGCGAGTTTGCGGAAACAGTGGCATCAGAAGCTTTCGGGCAAGTTCTTCCTGCCCTCCCTACTGCTGGAAACCAAGACCTTCAACGTCCGATAACTCTCTCACTTCTTCAGGACCAAAACCCCGGGCTGATCAAGTCCACGGCCGGCCTCGTTTGACGCGCATGATAAAATAGGACGAGGTTTAAAGAAAATTTATGCCGTCGGAGCTGCTGTCTCAACCAACCTCGCACTCCATTTTTTCCCTCCTTTCGCGCCGAAGTTCCATATTGGAACGCAGGCCGACGCACCCTCCCCTCCCTAACCCCTCCCGTTACTCAAGCGATCAGCGAAAACAAGCGAATCTCGCCGCCACAGCCGTCCTTGGCCTGGATTTTTTCTCGAGCTTCCAGACTCTGGCCTCTTGCTTCCAGAACCGATTCGCCACGCACCCGGAGATAGAAATCGCTGTAACCCCCTCAAATCAAACAACCGCCCATCTTTCGAATCGCCTCACTTCTCGGGGTATGGCTTTCCGCGCCTTCAGTAATTTCCAAAATAAAATCGCGCTATCTTCCGCACTCCCTCGACCTGCTTGCCGCATCGCCGCCTTCGAAATCGCTACACCGCTCGAAACCGAATTCCTCGCAACTCGCACAAAACAATCGCCGGCGCACCTCCGCAATCGCTACACTTTTCGCACCCCTCAGCTTTCGCTTCGGCTCGCGTGTTACGCCTCGCCTCCCACGAATCGCAAGTCGCCAATCACACTTGCCCGCCGTCGCGGGAGTCACGCGTTTGCATGGATGGAGAGAGGTGCGCCGCGGCGAGCGACGGGGAGGAGTAGCTTGCAAGAGACACCGCTGTTACAATGCGGGGTCGTGGCAGACTGGCGTCAAATTCAAGCTCGTATCCGGAAGGCGAAAAACGCGGCGGACCCGCTCGCGAAGTTGGGGGAGCTGTATTTGCGGACGCGCGACGCGATGGTGGCGTGGGAGCTCGGGACGATTCACGAGAAAAACGGGCAAACTGAGGAAGCCGTGAAGTGGTACAAGAACGCATGGGAGAGATTTCGGCGGTCAGATTGGAAGAAGAAGGCGGAAGAATCGTTGACGCGGCTGGGCGCGGAAGTACCGGAGGCGTCGGCGAAGGAAGCGGGCGGCGAAGGAGCGGGCGAAGGAGAAGAAGCGATGGAAACGCCGCGCGCCCGGCAGGATGCGGAAAAAACGCCCGCCTACGTGATGCGCGAAACCGAAAGCGCCTCCGAGCGGGAAGAGAGTGACGAATCGCCGGAGCGCGAGAGCGGGGAAGCCGCGCCGGCGGCCGGAATTGAGCGCCCGGCGGCGGGGCAGGGTTTTGCGGCGGGCGACGCGCGCGGCAAGCGGCGTCGCGGGCGTCGCGGAGGGCGCGGGCGGCATCGCCGCGGGGAGGGCGAAGCGGGCGGCCTGCCGTCGCGGACTTTCGCGGAGCCGGGACCGAGCGAGCGGACGCATACGCGGCCGGCATCGCGTTCGGCAAGCGAGCGCGCGGAAGAGTATCCGGCGCCGCGGGAGCGGGAATCTTCGCGGGCGGGAGCTGCGGCCGAGCCGCCGATGCTGCCCTCGGAACGGGCGGCGCACGGGCAGCGGGATCCGGGGCTGGCATCGCGGATGGCGCAGCTGGAGAGCATGCTGAGGCGGCTGGTGTCGAGCCCGCTGCACAGGCTGGACGCGGTGGAGGAAGCGCCGGCGGGGCCGGGAGTGTTTCTGCTGTCGGACTCCGACCAGACGGGATATTACTACGTGGAGGCTTGCCAGACGCTGCGCGTGGGGCTGGGGAATCTGGTGCGCGGCGGGCGCGGAGGCCGCGGAGGCCGCGGCGGGCACGGGTATTCCGACGCGGACCTGAAGGCGAAGCTGGCCGAGCACCTGGAGATTAACGAGTCGAAGGTGTCGCAATATTTGAAGGACCACTGCGTGGTGCGGTGGATCCAGCTGGATGAGGAAGCGCCGCACCTGGCGCACTTCGCGATCGGGGTGCTGCGCACGCCGCTGAACGCGGAAGAACGCTAGGCGGGCCGCGAAGCAGGCGGGCCCGCTGGAGTTGGGTGTTCCGTCCGGTACCCGCCGGCCGCCCAAAATGTAACGCGAGGGTCATAAAACCACCCCTGGGGCGTCACATTTCGGGGCATTCCACCTCCCATTTGGCGCATCCCAGTACCGTTCAACCCCCGAATTGCACCTTTGGGCGCATACCGCTGGACGACCCCCCCCCGGGGTAGAGCAAACTCTGATAGC
>Ga0335072_10008633_pt1 | contig 14758 bp, 15 predicted proteins | sample Lox_Sample_21_FD_206725 | JGI IMG/M metagenome (GOLD analysis project Ga0335072, IMG submission 206725) | Soil microbial communities from Loxahatchee National Wildlife Refuge, Florida, United States - Lox_Sample_2.1 | ecosystem: Environmental > Terrestrial > Soil > Wetlands | place: USA... | reverse complement strand
GGCTTGCGGGGGGCGAAGGCTCAGCCGTGACGCTGGTCGCTCCCACGTCCGGCAGCCCATCGACGCCGGATGGTTTCCACCGCCAGCTGATCAAGATTCTGACCGAGCTGTCTAACGCGGAGGAGCCGCGTGTTGTCCGGCCGGTCTGTGACGAAAGGAATGGCTGGCAGTGGGTTAACGAACCCATGTAACCAGGCGCGTACCTGACACTCACCCCGGCCGGGAGCCGGCAGAGGCGGGTGCGTGCCTCTTACATCCGCAGCCATGCGTCCCGAGCTGTGAGTTCCCGGCGCCCGCTCATTCACGTCGACCTCCACCTGCAGCCGTGGCTGCGGAGCGAGACCGGCTGCGGCGGGTGCTGAGTTGATGCTGGTCCGGGGTAGTCCGGTCGACGCCTGGCATGTCAGCCGCAGGTACAGGAGTTGCTAGCTTGCCGCCCATCCCGGAGCACTGCAACCCTAGGTAAGTGCCTCTTCCCGCTTTGATAGTTGTTGTCTTGCCGTGTTAGTTGCCCTGCCGTAGTAGCTTCACTGCCTCAGCGGACAGCCGCGGTTTGGGGTCGAGTTCGCGCATGCCGTTCCAGGCCAGGTTCACCAGGTGGGCGGCCATCTCGTCGAGTTCGGGTTTGCGCGCGTCCAGCCACCACTGGCCAGCTGATGCGACCATGCCGACGAGCATCTGGCCGTATACCGGCGCGAGCTTGGGGTCGTAGCCCCTGGTCTTCAGGACGTCGCCGAGGATGTACTCGACCTGGCTCGCGATGTCGCTGATCAGGCTGGCGAAGGTGCCAGAGCCTGAGGTCGGGTTGGAGTCGCGGACCAGGATCCGGAAGCCGTCGGAGTTCTCCAGGGCATCACGGGTGCGCGCTGCCGGTCACTGGGAAGGTAATTAAGCCGGCTCGAAATCAGCGTCAGCTTTCACGTCACGCGGTAGGGCCGGAAGAACTCACGGAGCTCTGTTACGTACAACTCCGGGTCCTCGATCGGCGCGAAGTGTCCGGCGCGCCCGGGCCGGCTGACGTATGCGAGATCGGTGGTGGTGCGCTCGAGCCACGCGTCCGGCGCCGGCGGCTCGATGTCGGCCGGGAAGAGCGTGTAGCCGGTCGGTACCTCGATGGTTCGGGAGCGTTCCGTCTCGGGGATGGCTTCGTTGGCCCGGTACATCCGCATTGAGGAGCCGATTGTCCCGGTCAGCCAGTAGATCGTCACGTCGGTGAGCATCGCATCGCGGTTGAGCAGGCTCGTTCCATCGGGCCGACGATCGCTCCAGGCGCGGAGCTTCTCAATGATCCAGGCGGCGAGCCCGGCCGGCGAGTCGGTGAGGCCAACCGCGGCGGTCTGCGGCTTGGTCGCATGCATCGCTTGGTAGGCACCCTCCTCGCGCTCCCAGCGGTCGAGTTGCTCCAGCCAGTCGCGCTCCTCCGCGGTGAGGGTCTCCCGGTCAAAGCCGACTGTGAAAACGGCGTCGGTCAGGTGTAGCGCTGCGATTCGCTCCGGATAGTCGAGGGCCAGCCAACGGACGACGCTGCTGCCGATATCACCTCCGGCGGCCGCGAAGCGCGGATAGCCGAGCCGGTCCATCAGCCGCGCCCAGAGCCTTGCCACTTCAATCTCATCGAGCGTCTCGGGCGGCCGGTCGGAGTAACCATATCCGGGCATGTCAGGCGCCACGACGTCGAAGGCGTCGGCCGGATCGCCGCCGTGCGCGCCCGGGTCCACCAGGAGCGGCACGACTTCCGAGTAGCGCCAGAACGAGTCGGGCCACCCGTGCGCGAGCAGGAGCGGCATCGCCGGCGGAGAATCCGCGCTGGCACGGGCGTGGACCAGGTGGATGCCGAGGCCGTCGATTGTGGTGCGGAACCGGGGCAGCCGATTCAACCGCTCCTCCGCCTCACGCCAGTCGAAGCCGTCGGCCCAGTAGGCAACGAGGTCGCGCAGCTCGGCGATGTCGACGCCGGCCGACCACCCAAGGCCCGCGGGTGCATCCGGCCAGTCCGTCGCAAGGAGCCGCCGTCGCAGCTCGTCAAGAATGGCCTGCTCGGCGCGCGGTGCGAACGGGACAATGGCATCCGGGGCATTCATGCAAGCACGCTACAACAACGCGGTGCCGACCCAGTGCCGCATCAAGCTACGTTTGCCTTGGCCACGATGCGGCGTAGTCGTTCGTCGTAGGCATGGTTGTTGCGCCAGATGATGTACCGGCGGATCATGCTGGCCTGTTCCTTGTGGCTGGCGTGGTCGGTGCCGTCCAGCGTGAAGTAGCGCAATGCCGTGAACTGCGCTTCTATGCGGTTTAACCAGGATGAATTCGTCGGCGTGTAGGCGATCTCGACGTTGTTCGCCGTGGCCCAGGTCCCGACCAGCCGGTCCTTGCGGGGCGTGCTGCTGCTGCGGATGAGCACGCCCGTCGTGTGGATCGTGATCATCACGCTGGTCTTCGGCGTCACGCTTGGCACGGGCGTCAGCGCGAACCAGACGGCCCTGTACACCCAGGTCCCCGCCGGCCAGATCGGCACCGCCTCCGGCATGTTCCGCGCCTGGGGCTACATCGGCTCCATCGCCTCCTCAGCGATCATCTCCATCAGCTTCCACGCCAGCGTCGGCGACCACGGACTCCACGCCATCGCCCTGATCATGGTCGCCGTCAGCATGGTCTTGCTCTTTTTCACCGTCGGCGACCGCCGCCTCATGACCCTGGCCAGGCCGGGTAGGACCGAGGGGCCAGCCAGCCTGCGGACGGGACAGGCAAACCGCACCGCGGCGATCGCAGAAAAGAACACGCAACCATACCGGGACGCCCGTCACCATCGGGGCGTCCATCCCTCAGCCAGGCAACAACAGGAAACCTATTCATCGAAGGAGCATCAAGCATGACCAGCACCGATCTTCCTGCCATTGACCCCAAGCGCACCGCCCTGCTGGTGATGGACGTCCAGAACGGCATCGTCGGCTCGATCGCCGACCCCGGCCCGTACCGCTTCAGAACTCGGCGCATAGGCTCTGAGCTGCGATTTGGCGTGGTCAGCCGGGCTAGGGCAAGATCACGGTTCGGTGTGCTGTGGGTGCCGGAAATCCACTGTGGTTGACCAGGTGTTTTCTCCTGGAGAGGGGAGGGTGAGTTCCGGATCGGGCTGCGTGATGGCCATGCGCCATGGCGCCTTGAGTACTCGTGTCACTACGATTCGCCTACCTGGCGGCGCTCCGGATATTCGGCTGGCTGGCCTTGCTTGCCCGCTCCGATCGCGCCAAAGACGCTGAGATCCTGATCCTGCGCCATCTGGTCGCCGTCCTTCAGCGTCAGGTCAAGGCCCCGCGGCTGTCCTGGGCTGACCGGGCGGTGCTGGCCGCGCTGGCCCGTCTGTTGCCGGGCAGCCAGCTCAGTCAGCTGCGCCTGATCGTCTCTCCGCGGACCTTGCTGCGCTGGCACGCTGACCTCGTCCGGCGGCGATGGGCCCATCCGCGCCGGGCACCTGGGCGGCCCTGCACTGCGCCGTCCGTCCCGTGCGCTGGTGCTGGAGATGGCCCGGGACAACCCGGCCTGCCTGAGCAAGCACGGCGACCAACTCAGCCAGTGGCGGGCTTATGGCCGTCCCAGAGGTTACTCGATCGGCTTCGACAGTGAGGTGCTGCGAGGACTGTGCCCGCTCAATCTGACATTCGACCAGCCCAGTGTGCGCGAGGTCTGCTATGACCCCGCCGTCCAGGACGGCACGATCATCGACCGGTTCCGATTCGTTCGAGCGCAGCTGGCAAGTTCCGGCAGGCCGGAACTGGCCCAGCCAGACCTGGTCGGCAACATCTTTATGCGGGAAGCCATACTCCTGGCTCCGGCTTTCAAGGACCCGGCCTTCGCAGAGGAGGCAGAGGTCCGCCTGCAGATCTTCCACGATCCGACGAGCGGGGTCAGCCATGATCTCAAGTTCCGGAACGGCGCCATGAGTCTGACGCCATACCTGGAGATCGGCCTCAAGGAACCGCCGAGCGATCGGATGACTGCCATTCGGGAGATCATCGTCGGCCCGCAGCCCAACCAGGACGAGGCGCTCCGTGCCGTCCGACGATTGCTAGCCCGCAACGAGTTGCAGGACGTCGAGGTTAAGTCGTCGGCCGTCCCGTTGCGGCCATAGCACCAGCCGTCGGTGGAGTGACCATTGGGAGTTCCCCAGACCGCGCCGAGCAGCCGCGACATGCGTGCTGAGTTGGTGCTGACAAGACGACCGGCGACAGGCCATCTACCTGCGGAAACTGCTCATACCTCCACGAGCTTCACGATTTTCGAGGGCACGTCGGAGATCCAGCGCATGATCATCGGAAGGGCCGTCACCGGGCTTGACGTGCGGTAATAACCGCTGGTCATGGCGCTGATGCGGGTTCGGCTTGGCGGGCTTAGCGGGGGAGTCTGGCGGCTGATTGTTTGCCCGTTATTTCCCGTTGGTTCCCGCCGGTTCCCAACATGGTGCTGGATCCGTGCTGACCCCCTGGGCCGGGTCAGCCGCCGCCAACTGACCGATCGTGGTTACAGAGGGTAACCAGCGCCAGGGCGAGGCGGGATTGAGAAGGGCGGCGACGGCATCTGGAAGCTCATGACCGCGACGGTGCACGGCACCTTCGTGGACGGCCGACCGTCATGTGCTCAACGGCCTCCATAGGGGCTTTGCGCAGGCTCGATTCCCCAGCGGGGCACCCGAAACTACGGAAAGCGCGCTGACCAGCGGATATCTGCTGGTCGAAGCGCGGTCACCGCTGCCGGGGCCGACCAGGAGGCGTCCAGAGCGCCTGTGACCTCCGGCCACTCCCACCTTGCCAATGTCACGCCGCCGGCCGCGGCTCTAGGCGTCCCAGTTACTTTGCCAGGGGTGACCGGGAGGTCCGGCACGTCCATGACTTTGCTTGTGAGGGCACTCTTCCGCAGGCCGGTGGAGGATCTGAACGATGTCGCACGGCCCCTGAGCCGGGGTCCGTGTGAGCGGGCGAAGGAGTCGAACTCAGAGGGCCAGCTAGGAAGATCGGGGTCCGATCGGCTGTGATTGGCGGGCTCTGACCTACCCCGTTTCGCTCATCGCTGCGTGAGTGCCGTGACCGACCCCTGTTCACCGTCGTCCGACGGCCGTGAGCCGCTTCCTCGCATGCCACAGCATAGAGACCGTGTCAGCCGGATTCCTGCGGCTGGCATGGTGGCATACGTGTGCTGTCAGATGCTCCAGAGCGCCTGGGTGGGTGATAGGCGGGCGGCGCGGAGTGCGGGCCACAGGCCGGCGATGGCGCCGATGAGGATGGCGGCGCCGATGCCGCCGGCCCAGGCTTGGGCGGGGATCACGATGAGCTCGTGCCTGGTGGCTGCGTAGATGCCGGTGGACAGGGCTCCGGCTCCGACGCCGGCTGTGCCGCCGATGAGGGCCAGGACGATGGCCTCGGCGAGGAACTGGATGCGGATGTGTCCTCGGGTGGCTCCGAGGGCGCGGCGCAGCCCGATCTCGGACCGGCGCTCAAGGACGGAGATGATCATTATGTTGGCGACGCCGACTGCTCCGGCGAGGAGCGCCACGGCACCCAGGCCGAGGAACAGGTTGTTGAAGGCCCCTTTGGCATCGGCCTGGGCGACCAGGGCCGCCGAGGGCTGGGAGACGCCGACCTCGCTGGGGTCCTGCGGGTTGGCCTGGGCGCCGAGCAGGGGGTAGATGCTGGTGGTGAGGGCCGGGTTGTTGACGGTGCGTACGTAGATGGCTGAGGGGTGACCGTCGAATCCGAGGTAGCGCTCGGCGGCAGGGAATCCGACCAGGACCGATGAGTCGACTTGCGGGGCGTAGCTGGCGGGGACGGGGTTGAGGATGCCGACTACGTAGAACCACATGTTGTCCAGCCAGATCCGCTCGCCGGCGGAGACGCGGTCGATGCCCAGGCGCTGGGCGGCGGCCGCGCCGAGCACGCAGGCGGGTTCTCTGGCGGTGGCGGCGTTGAGGAAGCTGCCGTCGGCGATGCTGGTGCCGACGGTGCGCGGCAGGCCGAGACTGGCTGCGTCGATGCCGATGGCGTTGGTGTCGATGGCGGGGATGAGCGGACTGCGGTAAACGTCGCCGCCCACCGAGCCGGTGTCCTGGACCTGGGTCACCCCGCCGATGCGACTGATCATGGCGGGAGCGGCGACTGGCAGCTCGGCGGTGGCTCCGGAGAGCGTCTGGCCGTTCTGCACGACCAGAAGGTTGGTGCCCAGAGCGGAGATCTCGTTCAGCAGCCCGGCGGAGGCGGACGACGACAGTCCGAGCACGGCCACGATGGCGGCCACGCCGATGGTGATGCCCAGCGCCGACAGCGCGGCTCGCAGCTTGCGGGTACGCAGTCCGGCCGTTGACAGCCGCAGCAGGTCAGGCAGCCGCAGGTTCCGGACGGCCAAGGTTGCGCCGGTCACCGCGGGATTCCGTCATGGAGGGCCTGCTCTCCGGAGGGGAACCGGTCGCCGGCCGGCCGTGTGGTTTGCCGGGAACTGTCGGAGATGATGCGGCCGTCGAGCATCTCGATGCGCCGGCCCGCGTGGGCTGCGATTTTCTGGTCGTGGGTGATGACCACGATGGTCACTCCCAGGGTGTGCAGCTGTTCGAGAAGCCGGAGGATGGCTTGCCCGGTGGCCTGGTCGAGGTTGCCGGTGGGCTCGTCGGCGAGCACGATGGCCGGGTTGCCGACCAGGGCACGGGCGATGGCGACGCGCTGGCGCTGGCCGCCCGATAGCTGGGTCGGGCGGGCGTGGGGTCGCTCCTGCAGGCCGACGAGGGCGAGTGCGTCGTAGGCGCGGGCGCGTCGTTCGGCCTGCGGGATGCCGGCGTACAGCAGGCCGTCGGCGACGTTGTCCAGGGTAGTCTGGTGCTCGGCGAGGAAGAACTGCTGGAAGACGAAGCCGATCCGGGTCGCCCGTAGCGCGGCGAGCTCGCGGTCCGACAGCCGGTCGATGTCTAGGCCGGTGATCCGGACGTGGCCGGAGCTGGGGCGGTCCAGGGTGCCCATCAGGTGCAGCAGGGTGGTCTTGCCCGATCCCGACGGGCCGACGATGCCGACCATCTCGCCTGCGGCGACAGTGAAGGAGACTTCGCGCAGAGCGGTGACCGGCGGCTTGGTCGGGTAAATCTTGGTGACCTGGTCGACTTCGAGGACCGGTCCGCTGCCGTCGGCGGCTGTCCTGGCGAGCGGGCGCGTGTCGAGGTCACTCATGGCTGGCCTGCTCATGTTGGTGCTCATAGGTTCGGCACCACGACTTTCTGCCCGGCGGTCAGGCTGGTGCCGGTGACCTGGACCAGGCCGGCGTTGTCGTCGAACAGGCCAAGGCTGACGGGTACGTCGCGGCGGGTGCCGTCAGCGCCTGCGACCTCAACGGCATAGCCGCCGCCCGGCTGGGCGAGCAGGGCGGCCACGGGCACTACCAGGGCGTTGCTGACGCTGCCGGTGGTGATCGTCACGCTCACCGGCGCCTGATCCCAGTCCCGGCCGGCGGCAGGGTCGGTCAGGTTCACCAGCACCGTGATGGTCGGGCCTGAAGTCCCCGAGCTGCCGCCCGGTGATGAGCCCGGATTGTTGTTGCTGTTCGATGAGGGCGTGGTGGCCACAGCGCCCACCGAGGAGATGACTCCGGGGGTGTTCTGGTTGTCGGGCAGGGTGATGGTGACCTTGTCGCCGGCCGTCACATCGGATTGCTCGCCGGCGTCCAGGGCGATGCTGACCTGGGCCGTGGTTGAGGTTGCTGTCAGCACGCTGCCTCCGCCGCCACTCCCGCCTCCGCCGCCTGCGCCACCGGCGGCGGACTGCCCGACGGAGGGCGTCACCGAGGTGACCTGGATGGGGCCGGGCTCGAAGATCGCCGAGCCGAGCAGGATCTCGCCGGTCGCGGGCAGGCCGCGTGCTTGCTGCCAGCGTTCGACGGCCGCGGTGGTGGCAGCCGAGTAGTGGTTGCTCTGAGTCAGGCCGCCGCCGTAACCGAGGGCGATCAGGTCCTTGGTCAGCTCGCCTACGTCGGCGCCGTCGGACATGCCGGGATAGAACGCCCGGTAGGCGGGGATGGAGCCGTACAGCAGCGGCACCGGCTGGTTGCTGAGGGAGTAGACGGGCTGGTCCTCCTTGATGACCTCGCCTGGCTGCGGCAGCCAGGTGTAGGTGGTGCCGGGGTTGACCGCGGTGGCTTGCAGCGATGCCAGGGTTGCCTGGTCGCCCTGCAGCCTGGTCTGGTCGGAACCGACTGTCGCCTGGTCATGGTCGTGGTCCAGGGTCGCGGCCGACTGGGCGGTGGCCAGCTGCTGCTGGGCCTGGTTCAGCGCGGTCTGGTCCGAGCTGACCTTGGACTGGTCCTGGCTGCATGCCGTCGACGAGGCGCCGCTTCCCGCGCAGGCCCGGGATTCGGCGGCCTGGTCGGAGGCGAGGGCGGACTGGCTGGTGCTGACGGTGGCCTGATCTGTCGCGATGGCCTGGTTGTCGACAGTCGAGGTGTCGGACTGGGTCTGCTTGTCGGCGGACAGGGTCTGCTCGTCCTGGGCGACGGACTGCTGAGCCTGATCGATCTGGGATGTGCCCGCTCCTGACGGGAGGTCGATGGTGAATGTGCCGGCGTAGCCGAGGGTGCCCGGCACCGGGATCTGTGCGGACAGGTTCTGGCGGCTCACCGTGTAAATCCCGGTCGCGGAGGCGTTATCCGCGGCCGCCGGGTTGCCGGCCCCTGCGGAGGCGAACGGATTGGTGATCGCCACCGCCAGCCCGGCTGCGGTCAGCACCGCGACCGCCCCGATCACCCAGCGCGCCTTGCGCAGGCCTCGCCCGGTGGGTGCGTCGTCGTGCTCGTGGCGTGCAAGCGGGAGCGGGTCAGTGCCGGGCCCCGCTTGCTGATGCCAGACGCCGACGGACTTGACCGGCGGGTTACCTGGTTCCATCAGATGGCCGTCCGCGTCCAGCGCCGTCGTGCCAGGCCTCCGCACCTAAGCGGCCGGGCGTCGCGCTGAGCCTGGCTGGGCAGGCGCGGCGCGGGGGTGCGCGCGCACCGGTTCTGACAGCCATGCAGCGAAGCACGCACCGCAGACGCGCAGGAGTTTCCAGGAATGCGCAAGCGCGCGGCGATATCACTGAGCCAGAGGCTCGCCTGGTCGTGGCCCGGGCAGGGTCGCAAGCCGAGCGCGATCACCGGTGTCACCCTGCTGACCCGCTGAAGGGAAGTCCGGCCGGGATGAGTTTCTGGCAGACGTGGTAGGCCCGGGTGAACTGCGGTGAGCCGACATCGACGAGCCGCTGCAGCTGGGGGAACTCAACCTGGCCGCCGGAGAAGACGGGCTCGGGGAAGTTAGTGATGCCGTGTGAGCGCATACAGGTGGCCGCCTTGAGGTAGTACTCCTGCTGCTGGGCGGTAACCGTCTGCCTGTGCTGCCCGCTCAGCGACTGTCCGGCGGGGATCAGGTGCTGGCATGCGCCCTGGGCAGCCTCTAGCACGGAGAGGCTGACCCCGAGTTGCTGGCTGGATTCTTTCGGGATCCCTCCGCTGCTGGCGGGGTCGGGGAAGCTCGGCACGCCGTGCGAGCGCACGCAGGAGGAGTACGCCAGCAACCCCGTCGCTGGCGTGCTGTCGTCGGCGGACGGGCCGCCCGCACCCGGTGACGACGGGCCGGCGCAGGCCGCCACGGCGACGCCGGCAGCGACGATTCCGGCGGTCACCAGGGCAGCGCGGCGCCATCGAGGATGCCATCCCGTCGTGAGATGGGCCCCCTTCGGGGCAAAGCGCATGACGGCTCCCGTTGTGTCTGGCCGATGGGCATCGGTGCCAGGTGATCTCTGACAGGCGGCCAGCCACGGGACGCTTACCCGCGGCGTTCCTGGCCGTCGCCGGTTACTCACAGTGGCCCGGACCGGGCCGTTGCGCATCAGACCGTGGCCGGCAATCGCGCCGGCTGCTGTAACCCGGGGGCTTACGCCGCCGGGCTGACGCCTCCACCGTGGCGGTGCGGTTACCATCGGCGCATGACCGCCACGCCGCGTGTGCCGCTGGTCAGGCGCGTGCCGCCGGGGGCCTGGATGGTTCTGCTGTGGTGCGCCGCCATCGCGTGGACCAGCTTCGGCACGCTGCGACTGCCGGGTTTGCCGATCATCGGCCGGCCCCTCGTGCCTCGCGGCAGCTTCAGCACAACAGGGTGGCAGCCTGCCGCACCGGTCGCCGTCATGGTCGCGTCCGCCGTCCTGCTGCGGAGCAGGCCATTGTCGGCGCTCGGGCTGCTGCTGGCCAGTTCCCTGGCCGCCGCGGTCATCCCGGGTGCGGTAGCTTTCGTCTTCCTGCCCGTGGTTCCGGCTGGCATCGCCGTGTCCGTCATCGCGGCCAGCCGGCCGTGGAAAGTGTCGGCCAGCTGGACCGCGGGGACCGTCGTGGTGTTCTGCGGCCGCAATGCCGCCGTAGGCCGGCCGGCGCTAGTGCATTCGGCCGCCACGGTGGCGGTGTGGCTGGTCATCGCCCTAGCGTTCGCTGTGGCATGGCTGACCGGTTACGCGGTCGGCCAGAACCGCCGCTACGCGGAGGCCGTGCGCGAGCACGCGGTCATCGCCGAGCGGCTGCGGATCGCCCGCGAGGTGCACGACATGGTCGCGCACAGCATCGGCATCATCGCGATCCAGGCGGGCGCGGGCAGCCGGGTCATCGACACCCAGCCCGCCGTGGCACGTGACGCGCTGAGCATCATCGAAACCACCAGCCGGGACACGCTCGCCGGGCTGCAGCGGATGCTCGGTGCCTGGCGCCGTGCCGACCGAGATCATCAGGCGGGCGCACCGCCGCCGGGAACAGCGCCCGGCCTGACCGACGTCGGCGAGCTGGCCACGACCGTGGTGGATGCCGGGGTCCGCGTCGACGTGCAGTGGCGCGGGCCGAGGCGTCAGCTTCCCGCCGACGTCGACGAATCCGCCTTCCGCATCATTCAGGAGGCGGTCACCAACGTGGTCCGCCACGCCGGCGCCAGCCACTGCCAGGTGACCATCGACCAGCGCGACGGCGAACTGGCGATCGAGGTCATCGACGACGGCCACGGAGGCACCGTCGACGGCACCGGGTACGGGATCGCCGGCATGAGGGAGCGGGCCGCCCTGCTGCACGGCGAGCTGTCCGCCGGGCCCAGACCCGCCGGAGGCTTCAGGGTGGCCGCCCGGCTGCCGCTGCCCGCGCCCGTCAGATGACCATCCGCGTCGTGCTCGCCGATGACCAGCCGCTGGTCCGCGCCGGGCTGCGGGCGCTCATCGCCGACATCCCGGACCTTGACATCGCAGGGGAGGCCGGAACCGGCGCCCAGGCTGTCCAGCTGGCCAGGGATGTGCGCCCCGACGTCGTGGTCATGGATATCCGCATGCCGGGCATGGACGGCATCGAGGCCACTCGGGTGATCACCACTGACGCCCCGGGCAGCCGGGTCCTGATCCTCACCACCTTCGACGATGACGACTACGTGTATGCCTCGCTGCGCGCCGGCGCGAGCGGCTTTGTCGTCAAGCACATGCCGCTGGAGGACATCCTCGCGGCCATCCGCGTCGTCGCAGCGGGTGACGCCCTGCTCGCACCGGGCGTCACCCGGCGGCTGATCGAGGACTTCGCCAGCCGGCCCAGACCTGCCCTGCAGGTCAGGCAGATCGCCGGCATCACTGAGCGCGAACGCCAGGTGCTGACCCTGGTGGGGCGAGGCATGTCCAACGCGGAGATCGCCGAGCACTTGTCCGTCAGCGTGGCGACCGTCAAGACCTACGTGAGCAGGCTCCTCGCCAAGCTAGCGGCTCGCGACCGGGTCCAGCTGGTCATCGCCGCTTACGAAGCCGGCCTGGTACCGCTGCCGCGCTGACAGCCCACCAGTGACGGGCCAGACCCGCGATCACCGAGGATGCACGGCGTCCCGCCAAGGAGTCCCGGCCAGAGTGACCCAGTCCAGCCCTCGGCGGCCCGGCATTCCACCTGCTGCACCTGCCTTCAGCTCTGCAGTTGCTGCGGGCCGTGCCGGCGAGCGAAAGCGGCCATCTGCCTGCGATCAGCAGCGCGAGCCGGAGTCGCCACCTGGCTGCCACGCCGCGCCCAACCCTGGAAGGTACGAGCCTGGCAACCGGAACCTGCAGTGTGCCGCCGGCATACCTGCGGTGGTCCGCTGGGCATACCTGCAGCGGCGATCTGGCAGCCAGCCACCTGGCCGCCTACCCCGACGCGGAGTTCGCGCCGCACGCAATCGGCCGGGTGCTGTGCCGGTCCTCCGGCTCGGTCGCCAACCGCGCTGGGCCGGCTGACGGCGCTCGGCGCGGCGCAGCTGACCAGCGGCCATCCCCGCCGGTACAAGGCCGCTCAGGCTGTGCAGTCGTATCTGGCTGCCTGAGCCTCCCGCTGGGCACGGCGCGAGGGCTTCCGGGATTGACCTGCCGGAAGCCCCGCGCCGTGTCACGAGTCTGGCCGGGAGCGAAGAGGCGGCTCATATTGCGCGCGTCACTCACGCTGGCACCGAGCGGCTGCTCCGGGCATGGTGCTTTCATCCGGCCGGGTGAGAGCCGACAGCCAGGTCCGCTATCCACTGGTGCTGGCGCGGCGGCCGCGCGTGTCCTTCGATCGTGTCCTTGAGCCACGATGGCCGTTCGATCGCGTCTTTGAGCCACGCGCGCTGCTGCGCGCTCAGCACCGGCAGCACGGCGTCGAAGTCGCGCTGGTCGTTATCGGTGCGCGGCCGGCCCAGGCCCGGCCGCGCCTTGATCAGTAGCACCACCTCGGGAGCGAGGAACGGGATGTCCTGCCAGTAGCGCGTGATGTCGGAGAGCGGGCGGATGAAGACGTGGCTGCCTTTCTTGTAGACCCAGATAGCGCCGACGGCGCTGCCGGGATTCACCTCTACTGGCACCGGGAGGTTGCTGCCGCGCATTACCAGCCGGTCGGGACCGACGGGGCGGCGGAGACCGCCTTTCGGACCGGGATTGGGGCCGGGGTCTGGCACTGCGGTCAGCCGGCGTCCGGCGGGCCACGGCCCCGGCGGCCGGCCGCCTGCGATGAGCTGGATGCCGACGCCGCCCAGCCCGCGCAGCGCGTGCTCGTCGCGTTCGAGGATCATGACGTTGACATCGGCGTGGTCACGGGTACGGTGTCCGACTGCCAGGTCGATGGCCCAGCCGCCGGTGATCCACCAGGGAACTTTCAGGCCAGACAGCAGCGAGCCGACCGCCAGGACTGGCTCGAAGCCGCCATCGCGGGTGGTGTTCATCACAGATTGCCTCCAGGCGAAACCGCCGGGACCGGTCCCCTGAGGCTGGCGCAGCGATCTTCAGGCGATACTGCGGGAGAGCGGCGCGGCCACGAATGTATTCGGCATAGAACAGCACCTCCTCCCGCTGCGACCTGCAAGCAGGGTACCAAGGATCCGGCACAAAGCTCCGCGTGCGCTCGGCTTGTTCTAGCTGCATCCGCGGCGGCGGCCTGGCGACGTAACCTGGCTCGGTGCGGGCTCGGCTGCGCGAGCGGTGGAAAGCATTGCCACCGGGGGGCAGGTGCGTGGTCGCGGTCTACGTGGCCGGCTTCGCCGACGGTACCGGCGATCACTTGCGCTGGATGACCCATGGCGGCATCCACGCCTACGCCCGGTCGTACCCGCAAGTCCCGATTCAGGTATTCTTCGTCGCCCTGATCGTTCTCGATCCGCTGACTATGGTACTGGTCGGCGGCGTGCGGCGGACGGGCATCTGGCTTGCGATTGCCGTCATGGTCCTGGACATCGCCGCAAACTGGTTCGGGAACTGGTCCCGGATCACCGGCGCGCCAGCGAACTTGCTGGCGACCGGGCCATGGGTCATTACCGCATTCGGGGTATTCGTGCTGGCAACTTCGTTCCCGCTGCTGCGGCGTCTACCTTCGGAGAGAGATACGGCGCCGTTTATGGCCTGGTCAGCTCACGCGGTTGCGGCCCACTCGCAGTCCCGAGCGGGCCGGTTCTGGCAGCGCAACGCAGATAGCAGCGATGACTGACGCTGCCCGACCGGAGATGAGTGTTACGAAGGTATGGCGACGGGCCGCTGCGCATCACGCTTCTGGTGCTGAGTTGGTGCTGACAAACGCTCGCCTAGCAGGCCATCTACCTGCGGAAACTGCCCGCACCTCCATCAGCTTCACGATTTTCGAGGGCACATCGGAGATCCAGCGCATGATCATCGGTAGGGCCGTCACCGGGCTTGACGTGCGGTAATAACCGCAGGTCGTGGCGCTGGCGCGGATCTTGAAAGGGCCCGCGAACTCCGGTTTCGGGCGATCGGCCGTTTGCCCGTAGTAATAGGACAACGCGCGGAGGTTGTCCATTCTGAGGGTCCAGCTGACATAGGGGACGTCCTCCTGGTGCGGTAGTGCGGGCTTGGTGTCCCAAACGCATCCAGAGAGGACGTCCTTGTGAGCAAGGGTAGTGGCGGGATGACGCGGGGGGACCGTCGGCGGAACGCGCGGCGTGAGCGGCTGCGGGGCCTGCTGCCGCGTGATGGCGCGGTGGTGGGGATCGACCTGGGCGATGAGAAGCAGGCGATCGCGGTGGTTGACCATGACGTGCGGGTGCTGGCTCGCAAGACGGTCCGGGTGAAGGCGTTCCGGCTGGGGGAGGCGCTGGACTGGGCGCTGGCGCAGGCCCAGGCGAAGGGGTTTGCGCAGGTGACGGTGGCGTGCGAGCCGACCGGGCCGCGGTGGCTGCAGGTGCAGCGGCTGTGCGCCGAGCGGGCGGTTCCGCTGGTGTGCATCCAGCCGCTGATGTCGCACATCGCCCGCG
>Ga0335072_10008632_pt1 | contig 14759 bp, 12 predicted proteins | sample Lox_Sample_21_FD_206725 | JGI IMG/M metagenome (GOLD analysis project Ga0335072, IMG submission 206725) | Soil microbial communities from Loxahatchee National Wildlife Refuge, Florida, United States - Lox_Sample_2.1 | ecosystem: Environmental > Terrestrial > Soil > Wetlands | place: USA... | reverse complement strand
CCGTGTCGCTGGCCTCGAACGCGTTCGCCGACCTGGCCACCTACAGCTGCCAGACCCGGGGCTACGCCACGCTCCCGATGCTGATCCTCCCCGACGACTTCGAGACCAAGCGGCCAGCGCAGATGCACAGCCTGGCCGAAGCCCACGTGGACGAGACCGTGACGCTGCTGTCACGCGACCGGTAAGGCGAGACCGAGACAATGGCCAGGACGCTCAACCTTGAGGACTCCGCCGAGGCGGTTTTCGAGGACTACTACCAGCGCGGCTGGACCGATGGCCTCCCGGTCATCCCGCCGACCAGGGACCGGGTGGCGGCGATGCTGGCCACGGTCAAGCGCGGGCCCGACGAGATCGTCGCAGTGCTGCCGCCCAAGAAGGGCCACGCCACCCTCGAGAAGCTCGCCGTCAACGCCGTCATGGCCGGCTGCCATCCGTCGTACTTCCCGGTGGTCATCGCCGCGGTGGAGGCGCTCGCCGATCCGAAGTTCGAGATCGGCGCGATGAACGTGACCACCAGCTGCACCTCGCCGATGCTCATCATCAACGGGCCGGTCCGCCAGCAGCTCGACATCAACGACGGCTGGGGGCTGCTCGGGCCCGGGTGGCGGGCGAACGCCACGATCGGCCGGGCGATCAGCCTGATCATGCTGAATATCGCGGGCCGCATTCCCGGTCAGGTCTCCAAGGCGGTGATCGGCTTCCCCGGCCGGTACGGCATGTGCATCGGCGAGCGCGAAGAAGCCAGCGCGTGGGAGCCGCTGCACGTCGAGCGGGGCTTCGATGCCGGAGAGAGCACGGTCACCGTGACAAGCCCCTGCGGGGTGCACCCGATGGAGTGCACCGACGACACCGCGGAGGACCTGCTGGCGAGCCTGAGCGGTGCGCTGCACGTGCCGCTGCTGATCAACGTGTTCCCGTGGTGGGGCGTCGGGGAGATGGCCGTGGTCATGTCCCCTGATCACATCCGGATCCTCGCGGAGGCCGGCTACTCGAAGAAGGACGTCCAGCAGTATTTCTACGACCACACGCAGGACATTCCGCGCGAGTTCTTCAGCGAGCGAGTGCTGGAATACATCACCAAGGACGACGAATACAGCAGGCTCGAGGGCACGACCGTCGGCAGGCGGAGCCTCGTCGACGCCGGCCTCGTCAAGCCCGGACAGCGGCAGGTCACGGAGAAAGGCGTCGCCCTCGCGGCCCGGCCTGACCAGTTCATCATCGTCTGCGGCGGGGGAGACGGGCGCATCCATTCCGTTTTCCTGCCGACGTATGGCGACTCGTTCGCCGTGACAAAGCGCATCGAATTGTAGGGGGATCAGCGATGAATGACATTCAGGGCGCGCTCGACGAACTGGCGCCCGGACTCGGCGCCGACGGTTTCGAACTGCGGCTGGAAGCGGTCGAACCGGACGGCCGCGTGCGGATCGCGCTCGAGGCCGGGCCCGACGCCTGCCGCGATTGCCTCGTGCCCGACGAACTGCTCGTCTCGATTCTCGAATCGAGTGTCCGCGAGCGCATGCCTGACGCCAGGGTCGTGCTCGAGAAGATCGGCTTCTAGAGGCCGTCGGAGTGGGCGCGCAGGCCGTAGGCACGCCGCGGCCGGGCGCGCCGAAGAGACGCTGGCGCTTGAGCTTCGGTTCGAGCGCCAGCGTCCGCGTATTCGCGGTCGTCGCGGTCGCGTTGTTCATGAGCTCCATCGACCAGACCATGAACGCGACTGCGCTGCCGACCCTCAGCCGCGACCTGCACGCGGGCGTCAACTGGAGTGGCTGGACGATCACGATTTACTCGTTCGGTCTCGTGCTGGCTATGCCGGTCGGCGGCCGGATCAGTGATCAGTTCGGCGGTAAGAGGGTCTTCCTGGCGGCGATCGCGCTGTTCACGTTCGCGTCGCTGTGCTGCGGCCTGGCGCCGGACATGTTCCTGCTCATCGTCTTTCGCGCCGTCCAGTCCATCGGCGCCGGGATCTTCCTGCCCTCCGCGTCCGGGATCGTGGCCGCCGAGTTTCCCGAGAACAGGGACCGGATGATCGGCTCGTTCGCGAGCATTTTCCCAATCGGCGGGATGATCGGCCCGATAATTGGCGGCGTTATCGTCGGGTACTGGTCATGGCGGTGGATGTACTTTATCAACGTTCCGATCGGGATCGTGCTGCTGTTCCTCGGCTTGAGATGGTTCGTGAGAACGGTGCCGAAGCAGGTATCTGGCATTGATCTCCGCGGCATCTCCCTGTTCGGGTCCGCTTTGCTCGCGGGCATGTGCGCGCTCGCCCTGATCGGCGAGCGCGGCGCGCTGCCAATGGCGCTCGCGCTGATCGCGGTCGCGGTCGCGGGCGTGCTCGCCGTGTTCTTCCTGTGGCACGCTTCTTATTCGCCGACGGCGTTCATACCAATCCGCCTGCTGCGCGGCCGCACCTTCGGATTCATGAATCTGATCAATCTCGTATTCGGCGCCGCTTTCCTCGCGCTCGGCGGGCTGGCGCCGCTTTACGCCGAGGACCGGTATCACGTCGACCCGGTGTCCGCGGGAACGCTGCTGACCGCTCGCGCCTTCGGCATCATCCTGGTCGCGGGCGTCAGCATGATGCTTTTGCGCCGTACCGGATACCGGTTGCCCATGATCGTCGGATCGACCGTCGGGGCCCTAGGCCTGATCTTGCTTCAACTCGCGCCGCCCGCGGCGCTGTCGCCCGATTACTGGCTTGTGATCTGCACCACGATCTGCGGGATCGGCATGGGCAGCTTTATGCCGGCGGCGAACAACGCGACGTTGCACCTTGATCCGGACCAGGTGGCCGCGGTTACCGGCCTGCGCGGAATGTTCCGGCAGGCCGGATTCCTGATCGGCGTGTCGGTGATTACCGCCATACTGGCGCGCAGCTCACAGCCCGGTATCACGCAGGCACACGCATACCTGGCCACCGCCATTATCGTGCTCGCCGTGCTGCCTTTGGTATTCCTTATTCCCGACTATCGGGGCAAGTGGTAGTTCCGTAGTGGATCCGTCGCTCCGCGGGCGGGCAACCTGTCCAGAAGTGGGCCAGTCAGTGCGCACTGTGCGCCTATGCCCGCGCCCGGAGGCCCGGTCACACTGACGTCACGGGTAGGAGATTCGGCCGGGCGGCCTTCGAAATTGCGGTTTGCCACAGCCGGAGCGCGGCAGCCGCTTAGCCCGAAGCGGATCCGGGGCCCTGAAAAGTTACGTCGAAGGGAATAGGCGTGCCTGAAACGCTGAACACCGTGTCGCACAACACAGGATCTGAGCGATGACGTCCAGTCGCGTACTGCCAACCCTGCAGCACGCCTGGTCCCGCGGTGAGTCCATGGTCGGCGCGGCGATCAAGGTTCCCAACGCGCTCTGCGCCGAGTCGGTGGCGCTGGCGGGCTTCGACTGCGTCTACGTCGACCAGCAGCACGGCGTGTTCGACGACGTACAACTCTTCCAGGTGCTCCAGGCCATCGCCGCCGGGGGAGCGGTGCCGCTGACCCGCGTCCCGGAGAGCCAGCCGTGGCTGATCCACAAGGCCCTGGATTTCGGTGCGGCCGGGATCATCGTGCCGACCGTCGAGACGGAAGCGGATGCCGCCCGCGCCGCCGCGGCCTGCCAGTACCCGCCGCAAGGGGACCGCTCGTACGGCTTGCTGCGCCCGTCGCCGGCGGTCGCGCCGTACGACCGCGACCGCCCGGCCTGCATCCTGCTCGTAGAGACGGCTAAGGGCATCGACAACCTCGACGCCATCGCGCAGACCGAGGGCGTCGACGCGATCATGGCCGGCCCACAGGATCTGGCGTTGAGCATGGGGATCAAGCTGGAGGGCGACTGGCTGCGGACGCCGCGGCTGTTCGAGGCGATCTTGCAGATCCGCAAGGCCTGCGGACGGCACGGGATCGCCGCGGCGATCGGCGCGGCCAGCGGCGCGGGTGCCCTGATGTGGCTCGAGCAGGGATTTCAGCTGGTGACGGTGGGCAACGACCTGGGCTACATCTCTAGCTCGCTGCGCACTCAGCTGGTGCTTGCCCGCGCGGCGGTCGGGAACGGGTCACCGGCGGCCCCGTGATGCTGCTGTAACGGCATGACCGCCCAGCGCAATGCTCCCGGCACAACATGTCTACAGGCTGACGAGCAGATGGACAGTTTGCGCCTGGGTCATCCGCGCCCCGTTCATCAACACTGAGACTTATTCGAAACAGGTCGGATGGCTTCCAGGCATACCGGTCTCATCACAGTGAGCTTTATCTGAGGGGTAGATCAGCATGCTCAACGGTGAGCGGCAGTTCCGGCCAGTGAATCGTGGCGTGGTGGACGGTGTGCATCATGCCTGAGATCGAGGTCAAGGCATTGCGCAAAGCCTTCGGGTCAACCGCGGCCGTGGATTCGGTCTCATTCACCGTGCCGGACGGCACCTTCACGACACTGCTCGGCCCGAGTGGCTGCGGGAAGACGACAACGCTGCGGATGCTCGCGGGCCTCGAGCGGCCGGACAGCGGCGAGATCCGGATCGGTGATTCGGTCGTCTTCTCATCCAAGAGCAAGAAATTCGTGCCCGTCGAGTCGCGCAATGTGGGCATCGTGTTCCAGTCATACGCGCTCTGGCCGCACATGAACGTCTTCGAGCACGTCGCGTATCCGCTGCGCGTCCGCCGCAAGCGGCCCGAGGACATCAGGCGACGGGTGCGGAGCGCGCTCGAAATGGTGGGCCTCGCCGACCATATGCAGCGCTATCCCAGCGAGGTCAGCGGCGGTCAGCAGCAGCGGGTCGCGCTCGCCCGTGCCCTGGTCTTCGATCCGGCAGTGCTGCTCCTCGACGAGCCACTCAGCAACCTGGACGCGGCGCTTCGCAACTCTATGCGTGCAGAACTATCTCGTCTGCACCGCGAAACTGGGGTGACGACGGTCTATGTGACCCATGACCAGTCCGAGGCTCTCAACTTGTCGGACCAGATCTTGCTGATGCAAACCGGCGAGATTATCGAACGAGGCTCGCCTACCGAGATATACGAGAATCCGAAGACCGTTTACGGGGCCCACTTCGTGGGTGCCGCGAACTGTCTCCCTGCGAAAGTAACAAAAGTCGAAGAAGGCGAGGCAACCGTCGAACTCGCGACCGGGGAAAAGCTGAGCGCAGCGGTCGGCTGGCTTAAGCGCGCCGACGTGGGAACGCCGGTCACGGTCGCGATCAGGCCGGAGGACATCGTTGTCGGCGCGTCGGGCGAGAGCTCTAACGCGGTATTGAGCACGGTGCGCCACGCTGGCTACTTCGGTTCTCATCGAGAATTGCTGGTGACGGTTGGAAGCGAGGAAGTCAAGGCGCAGGTCCCTAAAGCCAACACCAGCAATGTCGGAGACCTGCTGATCCTGCACATGCCTCCCGGACGATTGCGGATCCTGCCCCCCTCGCAGGGCCTATCGAATGCAGAAAACGCAGCTCCAGAGGCTAAGAGCGCGGTACGAACGTAGGAATTCTCAGTCCGTTATGCCGCGTGCTCTCACATACGTGTATATAGCCAAGGTAGGAGATTATCAATGACAGCTTCATCCTGGTCGCGAAGAGACGCCCTGCGCCTCGGCGGAGCCTCCGCCGCGGCGCTCGTGGCCGCCGCGTGCGGTTCTTCTGCCAGTTCGGAAGGGTCTTCGGGAAATAGCACGGGGTCGACTCAGAGCAATGTTTCGGCTCTTACCGGTGCCGATCTCGAAAGGGCCGCGAAGGGGGAAGGCGGACACATCGTCTGGTACAACAGCGGCAACCCACCGCTGGTCGCGGCCGTTACCAAGGCATTCACGAAAGCATACCCATGGGCCACCGTGACGGGCACGCCGGAGACGTTTAGCGACCTGCCCGCCAAGCTGATCAGCGAGAAGGTCACGAGCGCGCCCACCGCGGACGTCGTGTGGTTCCCGCCGACGCTGCGGCAGAAGCTCATGGCCTATGACATCTTCACGCCCGTCACTCTCGCGGGTGACAAGAACATGCCCGCCAACACCCTGGATCCGCAGAAGTACGCGCACCCGGTCTGGCAGCTCGCGATCGGCATCGTCTACGACCCGAAGGTCGTCACGAACCCGCCGGCCACCCCGCAGGACCTGGCCGATCCGCAGTGGAAGAACCAGATCGCGTTTGACCGCGTGCAGAACCTCGGGCAGGCGACCACCTGGCTGGCGGTCTGGAAGGAGCCGATGGGCGCCACGGCCTGGGACAACTGGCTCGACGCCCTGCAGAAGCAGAACGTATTCCTCGAAACTGACGCCAACGCCAGCTTCACGGCGGTCCTGCAGGGGCAGAAGAAGCTCGGCCTCAGCTCGTCGGACTACATCATTTCCGAGTCGTCCGGCGATGCGGTGGCGATGGACTTCCACATGCAGCCCGTGCCCTTCTACAACCAGCAGTACCTGACTACGCGCGCTCAGCACCCGGCGTCGGCGAAGCTCTTCATGGAGTTCGCGAGCACGGCCACCGGCCAGCAGGCCGTAGCGAGCGTCGGCCTGAGCCCGATCATGAACATCCCGACCCCGAACACCCTGTCCGCATGGCTGCCCAAGGGCGTGTCCATGCTGCCGGGTACTGCCGAGGCCAACTTCACCGCGAACACGTCGAGCTACCTGTCCGCGCTGAGCCAGCGGTGGCCCGGCTAGGCGTACCTACTGACGAGGCGGATGTACTGACATGGCGACCCTTACCGTTCCCCGCGTGAAGAACGGACTTGAGCGCGTGCGCCGCGCGTCGGCGGCGCATGTCGGCGCCGCGCTCATCCTCGTGGTCGTCGCGGCGGTCGTCGTGGTGCCGATCGCGGTCATCGCCGCGGGGAGCTTGTGGTCGGCTAGCTTCATCGGCCTGCCGGGATCGCTTACGTTCGCCAACTACTCGGACATCCTGACCGCCCCGGGGGCCTTCAAGGCCTTCGCTGACACCGCGGAAATGACGCTGGGTGCCTCCGCGCTCGCCCTCGTCCTCGGCGGCGGGCAAGCCTGGATCATCGCCAGGACCAACGTGGCGGGCAAGGCCTTCCTGCGCTGGCTGCCCATTACGCCTCTCCTGCTCAGTGCCCTGGTGGCGAACTTCGGCTGGACCGGGCTATACAGCCCGACCACGGGCATCGCCACCCGGGTGCTGTCGCACATCGGCCTGGGGGGCCTGTTCAACATCTACAGCATGCCCGGCCTGATCATCTCGCTGGGCACCCGGCTCGTGTTCATCCCGTATCTGATCCTGCTCAGCCCGCTGAGCTCGATGAGCCAGAGCCTGGACGAGGCGTCGAAGGCCTCGGGGGCGCGGTCGGGCAGGACGATGTGGTCGGTCACCCTGCCGTTGCTGCGCCCGGCGCTGCTGTCGAGCTTCACTCTCACGGCGATACTCGCGGCGCAGGCTTTCGAGACGCCCCTGATCATCGGGGCACCCGCCGGCATCCAGACGTACGTGTCCCAGATCTACGACTCGATCTCGGCCAACATCAATTACGGCGCCGCGTCGGCGCAGTCGATCATCTACCTCATCCTCATCGGGCTGCTGCTGGTCTGGAACCGGCGCATGACGCGTAACGAGGCGCGGTTCGCGTTGATCGCGGGCCGCGGCCACAACCCGTCGGTGCATCGGGTGGGGGCGGCCCGCTGGGCGCTGATGGCGCTCGTCCTGCTGATCTTCCTCTTTGACATGGTGCAACTCGTCGGCGCGAACATCTACCTGTCGCTGCTCCCGTACTACTCGGTCAACAGGCCGATACCTCCGGTGTCGTGGGTCAACTACCGGACCGCGTGGGACTCGCCCGGAGCAGTCGGGGCGCTGGAGGCGAGCCTCGTGCTCGGAGCGGTGGTCGCGGTGATCACGGTCGCCCTGGGCACCGTGCTCGCGGTGATCGCTTACAAGACCAAGCTGATCGGCCGGAGGCTTGCCGAAGAGCTCGGGACACTTCCGGTCGCCTTCCCCCCGCTGGTTTTCTCGGTAGCCGCGATGATCACGTTTCTGAGCATTCCAGCGCTAAAATCGCTCTATAACACGCTGTACCTGCCGATTATCGTTCTCGTGGTCGTGTTCCTGCCATTCGCGCTCCGGCTGATCGGCGTTGCCGTGCTCAGCATCGACAACTCACTGCTCGAATCCTCGCGGGGCTGCGGGGCGTCAAACTGGCGCAGCGTCCGGACAATTATCCTGCCATTGCTCGGGACTGCGCTCATCGGCGCTTTCACGCTCGTATTCATCTTCAGCTTCGAGGAGCTCGGCGGAATCGCGCTCATCACTCCGCCTAATCTTCAGCTGCTGCCGACCTATATCTATACCCTCTGGTCGGACGGGCACCTGCCGACGCTGTACGCGCTGAACATCATCACCCTGCTCGCCACGACCCTGGCGCTCATGCTCATGGGCGGGTGTGCCTACCTCGTGTCGCGGCGGGTGGCCAGGACGAGCGCGTCGCTTGGCCAGTTCAACCTGGACCGGATGAGCGCGGCGCCCGACGCCGCGACCGTGGCCGCCGACGCTGGCGCGCCGAATGACTGACCCGGCGGCGGACCCAACGGTCGTGCTGCATCCCGCGAGCAATCCCGGAGTGCGAGCCGCGCTCGAGTCGCTCGGCCGGCTCCGCCTGCTCTGCCCTGATTCTCCGGCCGAGGTGGCCGGCGCGCTGGCCTCATCAGCGGGAGAGGTGCTCGTCACGCCGCGAGTCGGCTGGAGCGACACGTTCCTGGCGCCCGGGCTGCGCTGGGTCCAGTCCCAGAGTGCGGGCATGGAAGGTTTCCCGCTGGCCGAGTTCCGTCGCCGGGGCATCGCGTTCTCGACCGGCCGCGGCCTGCACGACGTATGCGCCGAGCATGCCTTCGCCCTGCTGCTGGCCCTCACCCGCGACGTGCACGTCGCCGTCCGCGACATGGCCGGGCGCCGCTGGCGGCCGCACATCGCGCAGGAACTGGCCGGCCGCACCGTGGCCGTGGCCGGTCTCGGCGCCATCGGCGGCGGTATCGTCCGCCGGCTGCGCGAGTGGGACGTGCAGATCATCGGGCTGACCCGGTCGCCGGACCGGCACCAGGGCCTTATCGCTGACATCCGGCCGCTGGCGGCGCTCAGGGCGGCTTGTCACGAGTCATCCGTCCTGATCCTTGCGGTGCCCGGCGGCGCGGACACGCGCCACCTGGTGGCTGGGCCCGAACTCGACGCCCTCGGCGGGGGCTGGCTCGTAAACGTGTCCCGCGGGTCGGTGGTCGACGAGTCCGCCCTGGTGGCGCGCCTGACCTCGGGCGCCCTGCGGGGGGCGGGCCTGGACGTGGTCGAGGCGGAGCCGCTGCCGGGCGACTCGCCGCTGTGGGAACTGCCCAGCGTGATCATTACGCCGCATATGGCCGGCCGGACACCGCGCTACGCGGAGCGGTTCACGGATCTCATGGCGCGCAACCTGCGTGCCTACCGCGGGGAGGGCGAATGGCTGAACAAGATCTGCTGAGCGACCAGATACTGTCGGTGAACCCGGCTACCGGAGAGGTAGTGGCCCGGTTCGAGGCGCATACCCCCGAACAGGTCGAGGAGGCGGTGGCTCAATCAGTCGCGGCGTTCAGGGACTGGCGAGACCGCACCCTCGACGAGCGCGGCGGGCTGCTCTACGCCGCCGCGGAACTGCTGCGGCAGCGGACGGACAGCTACGCCCGGCTCGTGACCGAGGAGATGGGCAAGCCGATCTCCCAGGCGAAGGTCGAGCTCGCGAGGTGCGCCGGGCATTTCGACTTCTACGCGGATCACGCGGCCGGCTACCTGGGCGACGAGCCGGTCGCGACCAGCGCCGAGCGGAGCTTCATCCGTTACGAACCGCTCGGGCCGGTGCTCGCGGTCATGCCGTGGAACTTTCCCTTCTCCCAGGTCAGCCGGTTCGCGGCGGCTGCCATGATGGCCGGGAACACCTGCCTGCTCAAGCACGCGTCCAACGTGTCGCGGTGCGCCCTGGCGATCGAGGAGCTCCTCACCGACGCGGGCCTGCCGCCGGGCGTCTTCCGCACGCTGCTGCTGCCCGCGCGCCGGGTCCGTCCGCTCATCGAGGATCCCCGGATCCGCGCGGTCACCGTGACGGGCAGCTCGGAGGCCGGAGCCCAGATCGCGGCGGCGGCCGGCGGCGCGCTCAAGAAGTGCGTGCTTGAACTCGGCGGGTCCGATCCGTTCGTGGTGCTCGCGGACGCCGACATCCCGCGGGCCGCGGCCGCCGCGGCCCAGACCCGGCTGTCGAATTCGGGCCAGGCGTGCGCCGCGGGGAAGCGCTTCATCGTGGAGCGGCCCGCCGCGCGTGACTTCGAGGACATGTTCGCCAGGGCGATCGCCGGCCGGAAGGTCGGCGACCCGCTTGATCCCGCGACCGACGTGGGGCCGCTGGCCCGCGCGGACCTCGTTGACGTACTCGATCGCCAGGTGGCGGAGTCCGTCGCCATGGGCGCGCGGGTCGTGACCGGCGGCCGCCGCCGACCGGGTCCAGGCAACTATTACGAGCCGACGCTGCTGGCCGACTGCACCCCGCGGATGCCGGTGCTGCGGGAGGAGACCTTCGGCCCCGTGGCCGCCATGGTGCCGGCGGCCGGCGCGGACGAGGCCATCGAGCTCGCGAACGACACTCCGTACGGCCTGGCCGCCAGCATCTGGACCGGCGACCTGGAGCTCGCCGGCACGCTCGCCCGCCGCGTCGAGGCCGGCAGCGTGTTCATCAACGGCGTGGTCGCCTCCGATCCCCGCGTGCCGTTCGGCGGGCTGAAGCGCAGCGGTTTCGGCCGCGAGAACGGCCAGTTCGGCATCCGCGAATTCGTCAACGTCCAGGCTGTCGTCGTCGGAGGCTACGGCGCGCGGAGCCAGGTCGGCAGGCAGCCAGAGTCCGATTCCACCAGGAGGAACACATGAGCACGGTCAAGGTCGAGGTAGCCAACCCGGTCGCCGAGTCTGTTATCCCGAAGCTTGAGCCCGCGGCCCGGCCTGGTGACCTGGCCGGCGCGCGGGTCGGCCTCTACTGGAACTTCAAGCCTGGCGGCAACGTCGGCCTGGACCACGTCGCCACGCTCCTGGGAGAACGGTTCCCGAACGCGACGTTCACGCACTTTCAGGGTGCCGTCGGTGCCAGCGTCCGGCACGTCACGCCGAAGCAGGCTGACGAGATCGCGCAGCAGTGCGATGTCGTCGTCGGCACCACCGGTGATTGAGGCGGCTGCACGTCGTGGCTTGCCCACGACATGAAAGAACTCGAGAAACGAGGAGTCGCCACGGTAGCTCTTGTCTCTGACGATTTCATCGACGACCACCGCCGCACCGCCGAGAGCTTCGGCATCCCTGGGCTGCCCTGCGCCCGACTGGCCGCGCCACTGGTCAGCCAGACGCCGGACCAGGTCAGGGACCTGATCGACGGCGCGATCGACGCGGTGCTCGAGGCCCTGACCACGGTGCCAGCGGCCGACGGCGACTCGTCGGCCGTGCGGCTGCGCACCGACCCCTCGTTCACGTTCGAAGGAACGGACTGGCTCGAGGCGCTCCAGGAGATGAACGAGCGGATGCTGGAGTGGCAGTACAGCGATGGCCTGCCGCTGGTCCCGGCCACGCGCGCCCTCGTGGACAAGATGCTGGCCGGGACACCCCGGGCGCCTGATGATGTGGTCGGCCTGCTGGAACCCGGTCTCGGGGTCGCGACGGTCGAGAAGATCGCGATCAACTCGGTGATGGCGGGCTGCCAGCCGGCCCATCTTCCTATCGTCCTCGCCGCGATCGAGTGCATGGCCGATCCCGAGATGGACCTGCGGGAGAAGGCGATCTCGACCGGCCCGGCCGCGCCGATGATCATGGTGAACGGGCCCGCGCGGCAGCGGGCCGGCCTGAACACCGGCATCTGCATGCTCGGCCCCGGCGCGCCGTCGCGGGCCAACACCGCGATCGGCCGGGCGCTCCGGCTGTGCATGATGAACATCGGGCACACGTACCCGGCGGTGTCGGACATGGACACGATCGGCAGCCCGAACAAGTACAGCATGTGCCTCGCCGAGAACGAGGAACGCTCGCCCTGGACGCCATACCACGTGCAGCGCGGCATCGAGACCGGGCGCAGCAGCGTGACCGTCGGCTTCGTCTACGGCCTCGTCGACGTGACCGACTATCACAGCCTCGACCCGGAGACCGCCATCAGGAAGTTCGCCACCGCCGCGAAGTACCTGTGCGTGACGTCCACCGCGTACTGGCTCGTGGGCCACCGCTCCAATCCGCAGTACGGGAACCAGGAGCAAGAGCACCACTACCTGCTCCTGGCGCCGCAGCACGCGCGTGTCTTCGCCGACGCGGGGTGGACGCAGGCGGACATCAGCGCGGCGCTGTTCCGCGAGGCGCGGCTGCCGTTCGGCTTCGCCAGCAAGCGGCTCGAGGAAAGCGCGATCCGCACCGCGCACCCGGAGCTGGACTGGCTCTGGGATAGCCCAGACGCGCTTATCCCGGTCCTCGAGGACCCGGGCTGCTTCGACGTCATCGTCGCCGGAAGCCCGGGCAGCAACAGAAGCTCGTTCGCCTGGGGCATGGGCGGCCCCGTGACCAAGGAGATTCGGTGGGACTGACAACGGATCACGATGCCGGGCGCCCCTCTGGCGGCCACGCCGACGTCCTGATCGTCGGGGCGGGACCGGCGGGCGCGATCGCCGCCACCGTGCTGGCGCAGGACGGCTTCAGCGTGGTGTGCCTCGAACAAGGCGACTGGATGAACTCGGCCGACTATCCGGGCAGCACGCCGGAATGGGAGCTGCTCGAGCAGAAACCGTGGAATTCCAGCCCGGCCATGCGGGGCGGCCCGGCTGACTACCCGATCGACGCGAGCGAGGCCGACTTCACCGCCAACATGTTCGCCGGGGTCGGCGGCAGCACGATCCTGTACCGCGCGCACTGGCACCGGATGCTGCCGTCCGATTTCCGGGTCCGGACGCTGGACGGGGTGGCCGACGACTGGCCGTTCACCTACGAGGATCTCGAGCCCTACTACGACGCGATCGACGAGATCGTGGGGATCGCCGGAGTCGGCGGCGATCCGGCCTATCCGCCCGGTGCGGCGCCGCCGCTGCCGCCGCATCCGATCTCCCCGCTGGGCAGGCGCGTCGCGGCGGGCATGAACCAGCTCGGCTGGCACTGGTGGCCGGCGCCGAACGCCATCGCGTCCCGCAGGCACCGCAACCTGAACATGTGCGTCCGGTACGGCACGTGCATCTCCGGCTGCCCCAACGACTCGAAGGCGTCGTTCGATCTGATCCTGTGGCCGGAGGCCATCCGCGACGGAGTCCGGCTCGTCACCGGTGCCCGGGTCCGTGAGATCACCGTCAACGACGCGGGCCTGGCCACCGGCGCGATCTACATCGACCGCACGGGCGCCGAGCGTCACCAGACGGCGGACGTCGTGGTGCTCGCGGCCAACGCGATCGGCAACGCGCGGCTCCTGCTGCTGAGCAAGTCGGCCCGGTTCCCGGACGGACTGGCGAACTCGTCCGGCCTGGTGGGCAAGCGGCTCATGACCCATCCGCTGGCGACGGTGGTGGGCGTGTTCGATGACGAGGTGGCCAGCCGCGGGCCGTACGGCGCGTACATCCACAGCATGCAGTTCTACGAGACCGACGCGTCCCGCGGCTTCGTCCGCGGGGCCAAGTGGGGACTGCTGCCGACCGCGGGGCCATTCGCGACTGCCGTCACCGCGATCATGCAAGGCGCGCCGGACACCCCGCCGCACCAGGAGGTCACGGACCGGGTCGGGCACTCGGTGCAGTGGGGCATCCTCACGGAAGACCTGCCATCCGAGTCCAACCGGGTCGAGCTGCACGAAAGCCGGACGGACTCCGACGGCGTGCCCGGCGTGAAGATCGTGGCCAGGGACGACGAGACCGTGAAGCGGAACCTGGAATTCCAGGCCGCGCGGGCCCGGGAGTCGTTCGAGGCCGCGGGGGCGTCCCGCATCGCCCGGCTGCCCGGCAAGGGAACGCGCTCGCACAACATCGGCACGACGCTCATGGGTAATGACCCAGCGACATCGGTCGTTGACCAGTACTGCCGTTCCCACGACGTGCCGAATCTGTACATCATGGGTGCGAGCGTGTTTCCGACCGGGGCGGCCGTCAACCCGACGGCGACGCTGTGCGCCGTGACGCTCCGGTCGGTCGAGCACATGACCAGCGAACGCCGGCTCCAGCGGATCGCGGTGCGCAGCTAGGCCGCCGCTGGTTAGCGCACAACGAGGAGGTGCGACTGGTGCACGTGATCTGCACCGCCGGACACGTCGATCATGGGAAGTCGACGCTCGTCAGGGCCCTGACCGGGATGGAACCCGACCGGCTCGCCGAGGAACGTCGTCGCAGCATGACGATCGACATCGGTTTCGCCTGGTGCTCCCTGGTGCCGGACGACACGTCCGGGCGGTCCACCGTCGCCTTCGTCGACCTGCCGGGTCATCACCGGTTCATCGGCAACATGCTGGCCGGGGCCTCGTCGGTTGGTGTCGCCCTGCTGGTGGTCAGCGCCGACGACGGTCCCATGCCGCAGACCTTGGAGCACTTGGCGATCCTTGACCTGCTCGGCGTCGAGCACGGGCTCGTCGCGGTCACCAAGACGGATCTGGTCGACGAGGCCACCGTGGAGATCGCCGTCGACCTCATGCGTGAGACGCTCGCCGGGACGTCACTGGCCGGGGTGCCGGTGGTGCCGGTCAGCGCGGCCACCGGGGACAACCTGGACACGCTGCGGAAGACCCTGCTGTCGGTCCTGGCTGGCTTGCCGGATGAGGAGGACACGGGCCGGCCGC
>Ga0335072_10008631_pt1 | contig 14759 bp, 11 predicted proteins | sample Lox_Sample_21_FD_206725 | JGI IMG/M metagenome (GOLD analysis project Ga0335072, IMG submission 206725) | Soil microbial communities from Loxahatchee National Wildlife Refuge, Florida, United States - Lox_Sample_2.1 | ecosystem: Environmental > Terrestrial > Soil > Wetlands | place: USA... | reverse complement strand
GGCATGGCGTGAAGGCGACCACCGAGCTCTTCCCGATGAACAAGGCCAACGAGGCTATTGAGAAGGTGAAGAAGAACAAGGTGCGGTACAGGGCGGTGCTGGCGAATTAGGGCAGCGCTTTTGATTTAGAATCTAAGGGCTCAGATCGCGTACATGATCTGAGCCCTTGGTGTTTTGCAATACGACCTGCTTTCCGAGGTCCCAGAATCGGGACGCGGGGCGTCGGCGATTGTAAGCATTATCCTTGCTTGTATGAATTGGAGACGCGGAGTTGCGCTAGCTGCAATTCAATTGGCAATTGCGACGTTGGTCATTGTCCGAACAGAATCGGATTATTGGCCCGCCATCAGAAGCGAAAGAGTTCGGGTTCGAGCCACACCACCGCCTTCTGCGACTGCGGAACAGATGATGGAGGCCGACTTCTACCCTTGCGACGAAGGGGGCATAATTGATCGCGCTGCGGCGCCGTGGGAAATCCTAGCCGGAGCCGCCAACATGCCCACAACGTTACTAATCGGCTGGCATGAGCCGTGCGCCCAACCGTCAGTTTTGGACGCGGCTGTCGAAAAGCGTTATGGCAGAACACGAAGCGCGGAGGCACTGATCTTATCCATTCAATGTGCGGTGGTCTTGGTCTGGTGGCTGTTTGTCGGTGGATATCCGCTCGCTCGACCCAGGCGGTGGTGGATTGAACCAGGCGCATTCATCACCGCATGCTCGATTCCGGCCGCCTTAATATCGTTACTTATCCCGGTTGGCTTGGCATTGCAGCTCTCTCCCGCGGCCAAGGTTCTAGCTCTTGTCGTAGTGCTTGCTTGGTTGTGGTGGTTTGGGTTAGTCCTATGGAAGATCCTTCGGCCTGCTTGGCAATTACTCAGCGGCTTTAGACGCCGAGTTTCGCAGTGACGAGCTTGCCTATTTCACGTTCGGGACAGGTAATCACTGGCCCAGCAGCCACTCTCCAACAAAGGCCTAACCATTTGCGATGTCTTTCTCGGCGGCGGCAATGCTCTCCGGCTTCCCCAGGTCGCGCCAGTAATACTCGTCTGAGCGAAATGCCGCGATCTTCTCGCCCTCGGCGGCCAGGCGCAGATATGCATCGATAATCGAAAACGCTCCAGACTCTTGCATCAGCTCGAAGATTCGCGGCGAGATGACGTGAATGCCGCTGAATGCAAGTTCCTGAGGTTGCTGCGCCGGCCTCACAATCTCCGGCAGCGCATCGGCGCCCGCGCGACGCCCGCACAGATTGCCCTGCTCGTCGAAGATGAGTTGCCGCGACGATTTGCGCGCCGCTACGGCGAGGGTGGCTAAGGCGCTGCGTTCGCTGTGTGCGCGAATCATGCGCGCGAGGTCGATGGCGCTGATGACGTCGACGTTGTGAACGATGAAAGACGCATCGCGATCGGGGCCGGGCTCCTGAAAAAACCATGCGGCGTGCTTGAGACCGCCACCGGTGTCGAGCAGTTCTGCTTCGCGCGAGATCTCGATGCGCATGCCGGGGTCTTCCCTGCCCTTCAAATACTCATCGATCTGCTCGGCAAAGTGATGCGCATTAACGATGACATCGGTGACTCCAGCCTCCCGCAGACGGGCGAGAGCAATCTCAAGCATGGTGCGGCCGGCGACGGTGACGAGGGCCTTGGGCCGGTGGTCGGTAAGCGGACGAAGGCGAGTGCCGAGACCAGCGGCCAGGATCATCGCTTTCATTGACGTGTCCTGGAAACGGGTCGAGCACCCGACTTCGGTAGCTCGTTAAGAATGAGAAGGTGGGGTTCGTGCTTTCCCACCCATTTCACGATGAGGCTGTGAAATGGATGGGGCACCCAGCTTCTGTGACTGGTTGAACATGGGCGGGCGATGTTAGTTCGTTCCCCGGTCCCCAAATGCGATGGACCGGGGGCACCCAGCTTCATCTTGAAAAACTTCATTCAGGCAACCTCGACTGCGCGGCCCATCTTCTCAAGTTCAATGTGGCGGACCGCGGCGCGAACTCCACGCGCGCGCAGATGCGCGGCGAGATGTTCGGCGAGATACACGGAGCGATGCTGCCCGCCGGTGCATCCGAACGAGACCATGAGGCTGCGGAATCCGCGGCGCTGATAGTTGGCCACGCTCGAGTCGACCAGCGATTCGACGTGAGACAGAAACTGCTGAACGGGCTCCTGGGCTTCAAGGTATTCGATGACCGGTGCGTCGCGGCCGGTTAGCGTGCGGAAGTGCTCTTCGCGGCCGGGGTTGGGAAGGCTGCGGCCGTCGAAGATGAATCCGCCGCCATGGCCTTCATCATCGGGCGGCGGCTCGCGATGGAACGAGAAGCTGAAGATGCGAACGGTCAGGCCTTCAGCCGGCGCGGCCAGCGCCAGCAGCTTTTCAGAACCAAGCATGGAGTGAAACGCGTCGAGCAGCGCAGGAATTGCGATGGGAAGCTGAACATTGTGGTGCAGCCATCGCAGGCTCTTGAGCGCGAAGGGCACCGACTGCAGAAAGTGAGTCTTTCGCTCGTAAAAGCCGCGAAAACCATACGCGCCGAGCGCCTGCATGAGCCGCACATAGACATAGGCGTAGTAGTGCTCCATGAACGCGTCGCGACTGAGCGGAATGTGCTTTGCGAGTTCGTCGAGATACTCGTCGAGAAGTTGCTGTCGCAGCGCCGGCGAGAGGTCCGCTTTGCCGTCGTAGAGCAATGAAGCGATGTCGTACTGGAGCGCGCCTCGGCGTCCACCCTGGTAGTCGATGAAATGGGGATTGCCGCCGGGGAGCATGATGTTGCGCGACTGGAAGTCGCGGTAGAGAAAGTAATCGTGATCGGCGGCGAGCAAAAACTTGGTGAGTCGCGCGAAATCGTGCTCAAGCGCCTGCTCGTTGAAAGGAATGCCGGCCAGCCGCAGGAAGTAATACTTGAAGTAGTTCAAATCCCAGTTGATTGACTGGCGATCGAAACTTGCGCGCGGATAGCATGCTTTGTAATTGAGGTCGCGGCCGGCCTCAACCTGGAAGCGCGGCAGCACCGCGACGACCCTGCGATAGGCTTCGAGTACCTCCGGCGCGACGATCTCGCCGCTCCGGTTGGCGCTGAGGAAGTCGAAGAGCGTGGTGTCGCCCAGGTCTTCCTCGATATACGCGCCGCGGTCGATGTCTTCGACGTAGATTTCGGGAACGGGCAGTCCAAGCCGGTGAAAATGGCGCGAGAAATCGAGGAAGGCGGTATTCTCTTCGCGCACACCGTAGAGGATGCCGATAGCTGTCTGGCCGCGGCCCTCGAGGCGCACAATCACGCGGCCCGAGCCGCCGAGAGCTCCCTGCAAAGGCTTGACGGTTTCCGCTGCGAAACCGAAGTGCTTTTGAAATTGCTGTTTTAAGACGTCCATAAGATGCTTGCCGCCAACCATAAGTTGGGCTCCTCCAACGATATTGGCCGTGGGCCGGGGGGCGCAAGGCGGGGAGCAGCTTTCAGGTTTCAGACTGGGAAAGTTGGCGCGAACGGCCCCGACTCAGGAGTGGGCCGCGGTGGCAACAAATCGAGCGGCCACGGCACAGGCTATGGCGGCGATGGCCGATGAGAAGCGGTGCAGGTTGAGCCAAAGCGGGCCAGCACTGGCGGGAATGCTTTGGACAATTCCCGTTGCAAAGGCCGCAAGAAAAGCCACGGCGAAGACGGCGATAGCGATTGGAAGTGCGGGGGGCGCATGGAACGCGCGAAGCGCGCCCAGGGAACGGAGAAGCAGAATAAGGCAGATGACGGCAAGAAGCTTATGAGCGACGGCCAGCCAACCTGGTATTGACCTGCCGGCAAAGATCATGCAAATTCCGGTGACGAGGACGCCACCGAAGAGCCCGCCAATAAGGGTGATCCTGTCTGCGAACATAGGACGCTCTCCCCGCTGTTGGAACTGAGCTTCGATTTTGAATACCTGAATTTGGGGGAATTATACGCCGCGCGGCTCGATGGTCATCGCCCTGGGCAGTGGTGGCAATCGGCCACGGCCCACCCCTACTCCTTTTGTGCTACTTTTCCACGCTGTCACAATGCGATAAAGTCATTTAAAGCGATCCGGTTCAATCTCGATTGGGCTTCCCCTGGAATTCCCACGTCGACATCGAACCGCTCTGACTCCGAATTCAGCTCCTGGGAGATTCTTTGGGATCGAACGCCCAACCCGCGATGATCGAGCCTGAAGTCACAGGCTCCGGCAGACTATGGAACCTGCAATCGTCGCGGGGGATCATCCTCGCACTGGCGATGCTTGCAGTCCTGCTCGACACTTGCGTCCATGCTTCGGTTGCTGCAGAGAACACTGAGCGCGCGGCTGCCATCGGCTACTTGTGTTTCTCACTGGCTCTGTTCGGCTGTGCAGTCGCTTTCCGGGTTCGGGCGGCATCTGCACATGGAACTCTGCGCATGCGATGGCTACTGATTGCGGGGGGCGCACTGGCATCGTCGCTGGCCCTCGCTCCTTCGTTCACTGAAGTTGTGCTGAAGACAGGACAGGCGAGGCTGCTGCAAACTCCATTGTTCAATGCGAGCGAGGCATTCTTCCTGCTGGGGATCGTGCTGTTTTCAGCCGGTGCGGCCCGATCGATCGTGATTGCGGATATGCTTCAGGCCGCGCTGTTCGTCGTGCTGCGTTTCAACCTGGTCTACTCACCTGCTACACGCGATCATTTTGTTCGCAACCACCTCGTCATCAGCCAGCTCATGGCGCTCTTCCTGTTCCTGGTTGCCCTGGTCGCCTGCCTGGGAGCTGCGTCCCGTGCCGAGTTAAAGCTATTGCGCATTCTCACCTGGTTTTTCGGCCTGCGCCTGCTTTCGTATTTCGCGTCAGACCAGGTTTCTTTCGTGTGGTTCAATCACTACCACTGCAGTCTTTGGGATGTAATCGGGACCGCGTTGCTGGGTGGCTTTGCGCTGTGGCTGTTTTACTCGAGTCGTGTATCGACGGATGAAGATGGTGAGGCGGAGCCGCTTCGCGCTCCCAGCGTGATTGTACGCAGCCTCACGCCCTCGTTCCTGGCGCTCGTGAACCTGATGCTCGGCCTGTTTGTCTTACGCATTTCGGTTTCGTTGGCGGCTGGAGCGATTGCTGTTTCGCTCGTGTGCTACGTGGTGCGTACCGCCCTGCTGCAGGCACAAACCGCGCACGAGAAGTCGCTTCTCGAGAGCCGCAATGAGCATCTCGAGGGCCTGGCAATTCGCGATCCTCTCACGGGAATCGGCAACCGGCGCTCGCTGGCCGGAGTCTACCACCGGCTGGGTGCCACGGCCGGCGACGAAAAACTCTCTTTCTTTGTCATCGATATCGACAGTTTCAAACAGGTGAACGACTTCTTTGGTCATTTACATGGAGACAAAGTCCTGATAGGCCTTGCCACAGAGTTGGAGGGGATGGCGAAGAGAGCTGAGGGCAGCCATTGCTCCCGCCTGGGCGGAGACGAGTTTGCTCTTTTGCTGCCGGGAGTTTCGCATGAGGATGCACCGGCGCTGGCTGAGGAATTGCGGGCCCGATTCAGCGCACGCGCATTCGCAGCACCGAGCGGGACAGCGAGCCTGAGCATCGGCGTCGCCTCGCTGAACCATGCGAGCGACCTGCCGCTCGAAACTCTTATTTGTTACGCTGACGATGCTCTCTACCGCGCCAAGCTGCTGGGCCGCAATCGTGTTGAAGTACAACCCGTATGGCAATCGGGAATGACCGCCCAGGTCGCCGGTGCGCAGGACCTGCAGGTGGCGCTTCAGGAAACGGCTAGCTAAAACACAAACCTAACCAAATCCAAACAAAGCCCGACCAAAACAGCGAATGGCGGACTTGTCTTTGTGCGCTCTCACGATCTGAGTCCGAGACCGATGAATTCCTGGTCCACGTCTTCGTCGATGGCCGGGTCGTTCGAGTAGAGGCGAAGATGGTCTTGGCTCAGTTTTCGCAGCCACAGATGAACGACAGCCGCGATAACGATGGCGGGGCCGAGGTTGTGAATGTCGCGCTCCATCCAGAATTCGCAGCCGGTAGATAAAGCCATGATGAGCGGCAGCAGAGTGAAGTAGCCGAGCACAGTAAGGGCCAGATTGTTGTGTCCTCGCGCCGGCGCGCCGGTAAATGGAACAGTTTCGCTGCGCAGAAAGACAATGTCAGTAAGCAGCACGCAGCACGCGACCGCGGTTACGATTTGCGCGGCGGTTGAGAGTCCGGTCTTGCTTTCCGGCGGCGCGTAGATGCGCAGCAGGCCCAGCACGGCGAACGTGGCGGCGAGGCTTGCGAGCAATGTCCATCGCCTTGCTGCCGCGACGCGCTCGATGCAAGTGGAATGGGCGGGCGGTTCGCCGTGAACAATGCGCCAGATCCACGCGCCCTGGCGATTGCCGGCGGACATGAATGAAGTGCGCAGTCCGGAGACGATCCAGTATGCGATGAGACCGATGGAGGCGCGCAGGCCGTCAGGGTCAATGCTGAAGTAGAGCTGGTGCCGGCTGATATGCAGGTTAAGCGCGATGACAGCAACAAATGAAATGCCGACGCCACCGTAGAGCACGAGGTAAATGCGGTATCGCGGTACGCGCAGCATGGTTTGACCGATGAAGTGAAAGACCGCGCGGCACGTGGGAGTACGTGCGACGATGCCGACGAGCGGGGTGAGAAGCGAGTTAAAGAACCGGCTCTGCGATGAACGAGCCTTGGCGCCAACGAGCAACTGGCGGGTTCTGCGCAGGTAGGCGATGGGGTAAGCAACAACGACGAGAGTAACCGCAGCAAGCAACGCGAGTACGCCTATGCGCGCCAGATTCGAGATGATGGGCTGCGCGCCGGGTCCGTCGAGGATGCGCTGGTAGATGCCGAGAAACCAGTAAGGGGGAAAGAAAAGGACGCCATTGCCGCCCGATTTGAGAAGGTCCGCGGTGAACTGCGAGAGCACGGGAAAGAAAAGCAGAAGCACGGTGAAAGCGGTGACTGCGACGCCCTGGGCGGCAAGGGCAAAACGGCGAAAGATCCGCTCGCCGAAAAGCGCAAGCACCACGCTTTGCGCGCCCAGAACCAGCGCCGAAGAGAAAAGTCCCGCAGCCATGACCGATGCAAAATGACCCAAAACAAGACGCGGCATGTTTGGCGGATCGGTGGCTGCCGGCATTATGAGCGGGGCAACGCCGCCCGTATCGATGAGGAACCCTGCGACAAGAATTGCGATGGCAGCCACGCGCGCTGAGAACAATCGCAGCGCCGGAATGGGCAGATTGGTGAGAACGAAGAGATCGGTGAGGTCGGGGAAAAACATATCCCACTCAAAGACCGTAGCGATACCGACGACCGCGAACGAGTAGATCACGAAGAAGAAGTGGTGATTTGCCTGCACCCAGTACGGAGGAGGGCCGGGCGGCGCCTGGCGGCGCATCATATCTGCAATCACGGGGTGATATACGGGCCACAAGTACATTGCCACCAGCAGCGGCGGAAGGCCCGCGGCGAATGCGATTTGCACGAGCCTTGTTTTGGCGTCGCCGTCGGGAGACGCAGTTTCATGATTGAAGAAGCGGGCCAGGAAGTGGCGCACCAGGTGCGAAAACTGGCCGCGCTCGGGCGGAACGGGCTCGCCGAGGGCCGCCTGCGCGTTGAGCGCCTGCACATCAGGGCCCGACATGGTGAGCAATCGCTGGAAGGTGTCATGCATGGCTGGCCTCAATTACCGCGACAATGTCGCGCGCCACGCGGCGTGTGTCGTGCTGCTCGACAAGCTGGGCAAAGACGCCCTCGAGGTTCGGCTGCTTGTTGAGCTTGACCAGATCGGTGGGACGAGCGTCGGCAAGCACTCTGCCCTTTGCGATGACGATCACGCGATTGCAAATTTGCTCGACGGTCTCGAGCACATGCGAAATGTAGAGAATTGCTTTGCCCTGTGCGGCAAGCATCTCAAGCAGATCTTTGAAGAGACGCGACGAGACGACATCGAGGCCGGAGAGCGGCTCATCAAAGATGAGCAGCCTGGGATTGTGAAGCAGTGCGGCGGCGAGCAGAACGCGCTGGCGCATGCCTTTGGAATACGACGACATGGGCGAGTGTTGCCACGATTCCAGTTCGAGAAGTCGCAGCAGCTCGGCGGCCCGCGCGCGCAGCGGTTTTTCAGCGATGCCGCGCAGCCGGCCCACGAGCTGCAGGTACTCGAGACCGGAGAGATAGGTGTAGAGATGCGCCTCTTCTGGAACATATCCAAGCACGCTGCGAAAGGCGGGCAGATCGTCGCGGATGTCGCGGCCATTGAACAGCACGCGGCCGTCGTCGGGCCTTAACATGCCGGTAATCATCTTCACGGTGGTGGATTTGCCGGCGCCGTTGGGGCCGAGAAAGCCCACGATTTCACCGGCGGCGACGGCAAAACTCACGTCCACGACGGCCGGAATGCCGCGATAGCTGCGATAGAGACCCTGCGTCTGGAGCACGGAGCGCTCCTTTCGAATGCGCTGCGGCCGAATCAGCATGTGGTCCGGCTGTACCCTATGTAGCATTCATCATACCGCTTGTCAAGTAGATTGCTACATAGGTACAATTCGCGCATGGCTGGCGACGTAAAGCTTTCGCACACGGCCGCGCTGATTCTTCATGCGATCAATGCGGGCAGCGTGTACGGATTCAATCTGATGGAAATGACCGGCTTGCCCAGCGGCACGGTGTACCCCGCGTTGCGGCGTCTTGAGCGCGATGAGCTGATCCGCTCGCAATGGGAGCGCCAGGCGATTGCCGACGCCGAGCTGCGCCCTCCGCGCAAATACTACAAGCTGACCGCGGCAGGAAAGTCGACGCTCGAAGGCGCGCGGAAGCGGTATCCGCTTTTGGAACGTCTAATCCCACTCGAGGAGGCGAAGACGCACGCATGATGCATTCACTCGTCGAATTCGTCTCGTATGGCGCGCAGCGTGGGCTGCTCGCAGGCGCGGCGATGATTGTTGCGCGTGAACGCCGCTCCGAATGGCGCAAGGAATGGCGCGGCGAATTATGGCATGTGCGAGATGAGACGAGGCGAACGGCGGATTCACCGCTAAGGGCCGAATCTGTGCGGCTCAAATTTTGTATGGGGGCATTCGCCGACGCGTGGTGCCTGCGCGGCCGGGTTTCATTACGGCAACAGCTTGTGCATCGCTCGGCGCTCGATTGTATTCTGTGCCTGGCCTGCGCGCTGTGTGTCTGCGCACCTATCGCGTACAACTTGAGCGGCGTGCGCGCCGAGCAGGATGCAATGCGCTATCGGGTGCGGCCCGGAGTGATCCTGATCGAGGACGCTCAATCGGCGCGCCTCCCTATTGCGGCAATCTCGCCCAAGGATTTTCGCGACTGGCAGTCGACAAAACAGCGCTTTTTCGATGCGATTGCGTACTATCGCAGCTCGCGCGAAAGGGTGGCACTTGGCGGCGGCACAAAGACGATGCAGATTGCGCAAGTGAGCCCAAACCTTTTTGCCGTGCTTGGCGTGCCTTTGCTGCTGCCGGCAATTCCGACCGGGGCGCTGAGTACGGCTCCACAGGCGGTGCTGAGCTATAAGATGTGGGTGCGCGAATTCGACGCGGATCCCACAGTGATCGGGCATGTTTTGAACGTCGGCGGCGAGACGCTGCGAATCGTAGGCGTGGCTCCGTCGAGTTCGATGGCGCTGCCCGGCGATCCGGCAATGTGGGTGCTTGGCTCACCTGAATACCTGGGACGCGACGGCAATGCCGACGGATTCGTGATCGCGCATCTGTCGACGCGCGGGCAGGCTGCGTATGACGCTCAAGGGGATCACATACCGATTGCGGTTGCCGGCGGAGATCCAGATGAGGCGGACCTGGCAGGAACGGCGCTGGTGAATGAGAGCGAAGGACCTGGCACGCTCGCCAGATTCGCGCTGTTTCTGGCTATCCTGGCGCTGCCGGCGGTTGTTTCGGTCTCGCTGGGTGAGTCGAATTTCAGCGCATTCCGGCCTTCGTGGAAGCGCCAGTGTCTGCGCTGGCTTTTCCTGGCTGCGAAGATTGGGCTGGTGATCGCAATTGCTTTTTATGCTTCGCTTTCGCTCGCCTACGGATTCACAAGCACGTATTCGCCGTCTGCAGAATTTGTGCAGTTCGCGGCGGGATTCGTGTTCAGCCTTTTGGGATTGCGGTGGGCGCTCTTCGACCAGAGGCATCGCTGCCCGGTTTGCCTGCGCCATGTCACTTGTCCCACGCGCGTGGGGCTGGCGTCGCAAACATTTCTCGGCTGGAACGGCACGGAGATGTTCTGCGCCGGTGGCCACACGCTGCTGCACGTACCCGCATTGCCGACGAGCTGGTTCGCCGTTCCGCGCTGGGTTTACCTCGATTCATCGTGGGGATTCTTGTTTGGGCCGTAAAGGCAGGGAACGAGGGAACAAGGGAAAAAGGGAACATGAGAGACGAGAAGGGCGAGCCAATGAGCTCGCCCTTTGTTTTGGGGATTGCCGCGTGCAGTAAAACCGGGAGGAGAGCCCGGAGCGGAAACTGGTAAACCGCGGCCGGGGCCAATGTGAACAACATCAAGCTAGCAGGATGCGAACGATAAGTACAATCGATTGTTACTACTATGACGATTGGCTTGTTCTATGATTGATTGGAGGATTGATTGGGGCGGGTCAAGCCATGAATTTGCAGGAATTGCGGTACCTGGTTGCGGTAGCCGAACAAAGACATTTTGGGCGTGCGGCCGAGGTGTGTAACGTGAGTCAGCCCACGCTTTCGAGCCAGATCAAGAAGCTTGAGGACGAGTTGGGTGTAACGCTTCTGGAGCGGACCAATAAACGCGTTGACGTGACGCCTGTTGGAGCGCAGATTCTTTTGCATGCGCGGCGGGCCCTGGCTGAGGCCGGGCAGATGGAAGCGGTGGCGCAGGCAGCGCGCGATCCACTCATTGGGCCGTTGAAGCTGGGTGTAATACCCACGCTGGCGCCGTACCTGATGCCGCTGATTTTGAAGCCGCTCAAGCAGGCGTATCCGGGGCTGACGATTGAACTGTGGGAAGACCAGACGCGCTGGCTCATTGACGGACTGCGCAATCACCGGCTCGATGCGGCGCTGCTGGCCACGCCGCCTGATTCTCCCGAGATCACCGATCTCAAACTATTCGATGAGCCGCTGCTTGCGGCGCTGCCCAGAAACCACAAGCTTGCCAAGGCTGCGAAGGTGGATGAAGAGTTGCTGGCCGGAGAACTGCTGGTTCTGGCCGATGGAAACTGCCTTGCAAGCCAGGCGCTGGAGGCATGCGGCGCGCGGGCGGCGCGGCAGGGGATGGCAGGCGCCATGCAGGCTTCGACGTTAGAGACGCTGGTAAACCTCGTGGCAGCGGGTTACGGAACCACGCTGCTCCCCGCGCTCGCTGCGGATTCATTCAAGCAGCGGGAGGTTGTGCTGCGGCCGCTCCTCGGCGAGTCGTCGCGTACGATCAGGCTGGCGAGCCGGCCGGGTTTCCCGCGTCCGCAAGCTCTGCGGGCGCTGGAGAGGGTGATTAAGAAAGCGGTTGGGGTGGGGAGATGAACGCGGTCGAATCCGTCAGTAGAACGCTTAAGCAAAGATCGTTGCCAGCCTCGCCAGCACATCATCGATAATCTCCGCCGGGACGGATTCGATCAGTCGCGCGTGACGTGCGATAAAGTCGAGCGCCCGTGGCCGATCGCAGCGGATCACGCCTATGGTTTTTGTACCTGCGCCGGTGAGCGAAACGGCGAACCCGCGCGTCCGCGCGAAGCTTCCACCTGTGGTGATCGGGACGACGATGGGTGTTCCAGTTACAGCGTTAAATGCGTCAGGCGAAACGATGAGAACCGGTCGCGTTCCCTGCTGTTCGTGGCCTTTCGTCGGATCAAGAGAGACGAGGTAGATCTCGCCACGTTTCACAGCAGTTCACGTCCGACCACTGGAGCATCGAGCCATTCGCGGTCTTCATCGCTGACGCCCGCTTCGGCTTCGCATTGAGCGAGCAATTCGTCGAGCGTGTAACGGTGCCTGGGAGCCGGTTCGACGACGAGGCGGTCACCGTCCACGGCCAGAGCGACTAACGTTCCGGCGCGAAGGCGAAGCAGGTCGAGAATCGCGGGGGGAACCGCCATCATGACAGAGCCGCCGACCTTGCGGAGGGTAGTTGTTGGCACTGAATTCCAACTCGAAATATATTATATATGAATATAACATGCATTAGGTGAGGGCCTTCTCCAATTCCGGACCCCCTTATCCACAAAGGTTCGGTTTTCAGGCGTTGACCCCATTTATCGGTCCCCGTAGAGTCAGTATTCGAAGGGATATTTGTGCGGCTGAAACGGCTGTGGGCAGGGAGACTCGCAGCCGCAGACGCGCAGCGTGTGCCAGCCCCATCGAACTGGAGTGAAAATGCTGAAACTGAAGAAGATCCACATCCTCGGCTTCAAGAGCTTCTGTGACCGAACTGAGTTGACGATGCCGGGCACGGGCATTGCTGTGGTAGTGGGGCCAAATGGATGCGGCAAATCGAACATCTTCGACGGGGTGAGCTGGGTGCTGGGCGAGCAGAGCGCGAAGACCCTGCGCGGCACGCACATGCAGGACGTGATCTTTGCCGGGACGCGTGAACGCAAGCCGCTGGGCATGGCCGAGGTGAGCCTCACGATGGTCGATCCCGAGGCGTACGAGGGGCCGATCCCGGTTGAGCCAGAGGTGGAGATTGACCACGACGGACCGGTGGACTGGGACGAGGAGGAACTTCGCAAGCAGCGCGCCGCCGAAGCCGAAGAGATTGTTTCAGCCGAACAGCCGGGAGTGGTGACCGAAGAGGCTGCGCCGGAGCAGGAAGCTGGCGGAAATCCAGATGCGGGCGACAATTCCGCCCAAAACGCTGCCCCACTGCAAGTGCCGCAAGGGTCGCAGGCAGTGGTGCTGAAGATCAGACGCAGAAAGTTTCACTCGGCGCCGCGCAAAGGCGAAGTGGTGATTACCCGGCGGCTGTTCAGGACCGGCGAAAGCGAGTATCTGCTGAACGGCAAGTTGTGCCGCCTGCGCGACATTCAGGACATCTTCATGGGCACCGGCCTTGGGCCGGAGAGCTACGCAATCATCGGGCAGGAGCGCATTGGGCAACTGCTGAGCGCCAAGCCGCTCGACCGGCGCACGATCATCGAGGAGGCCGCCGGCGTAACGCGCTTCAAAACCAAGAAGCGCCTAGCGGAGTTGCGGCTCGAAAGCGCCAAGCAGAACCTGGCCCGCGTCGACGACATTTTTGAAGAAGTCACACGGCAGATGAACAGCCTGAAGCGGCAGGCTGCCAAGGCGGAGCGATTTGCGGCGGTGCGCGAGGAGCTGCGCGGAAAGCTGCGCGTGGTGCTGGCCAGCCGCATGGCCACCATGGACGCCGAGCAAAAGGCGATGGAAATGCAGATCGCCGAGCTGACCGAGAAGATCAACGTATCGGCCGAGGAGATAGCGACGCTCGAGACCAGCCAGCACTCGCTCACCGCACGCGGATACGAGCTCGACAGCGAAGGCCAGAACGCGCAGACGCGCGCCAGCGAAGCGGCGGTCGAACTGGAGCGTGCGATTGAGCGGGAGCGCAGCAACACTGAGCGCGTGGCCGAGCTTGAGGCACGGGTTGCGGCGGCGGGCGCTGAGCTGGAGCAGACCAAAACGCAACTGGCCGGAATCGCCGATGAGCGCGAGCAGCAGAAGCAGTTTCTTGAAACCGCGGCCGGCGAGGCAAGAGAGTTCAGGCAAAAGGTTGAAGGCCGTCAGCAGGAGGCGCGAGCGTCGGCGGACGAGGTGTTTACCGCTGAGCGAACCCTCGAGAGTACTCGGCGCCATGCAATGCATTTGCTCACCATGGCCGGCAACGCGCGCAATCACACGGCGCAAGGCGAAGAGAGCCTGGCAGCGTTGGAGCGCGAGGCCGCGCGGCTGCAGACCGAGATGGCGCAGGCGCGAACCGAACTCGAGGCCCTCGGCGTGGATACCGGGCAGGCGCGTTTCAAGTTTGAGGGCGCGGGCGAGGCGCTCAAGCGGCTCGAGAGCGAAATTGCCTCAGTGCGCGCAGAGCTGAATGCAAAGCGCGCCGATGAAAACTCGAAGCGTTCGATGGCCAATCAGTTGCGCAGCGAGCAGGCTGCGGCTGCCGGGCGGCGCGATAGTTTGCAGGCGCTGATCCGCAATCACGGCTACTCGACCGATTCAGTGCGCAAGCTGATGAAGCCGGGAGTGCTGGGGCCGAACATGGCGCCGGTGGGCACGCTGGCCGACTTTCTTGAGGTAAGCGGTGAGCACGAAGGCGTAGTGGACGAGTTTCTTCGCGAAGAGCTGAATTATGTAGTGGTGGAAAGCTGGGGCGCGGCCGAACAGGGCGTGGAGTTGCTGAAGACCAGCGATGGGCGCGCAACATTTCTAATTCACAACGACGCGCAGGGCCTGCTGTTTGAAGAACAGCGGAGCGTGATTCACGAGCCGGGGCTCACGCCGCTGCGCGACGCAATCAAGGTGCTCGACGGCTTCAGTAAATCGCTGGAGACCATTCTGCCGAAGATCAAATTCGGCTACCTTGTGGACGAGGGCGTTGACGCGCAGAGGCTGGCAGCGCAGTATGGGCACGCGTATTTTCTCACGCGCGCAGGCGAGTGCTTCCACAACTCGACGGTGACGGGCGGCAAGCCGGCCAGCGAGGGCCCGCTGGCGTTGAAGCGCGATTTGCGCGAGACCGAGAGTCGTCTAGACAGGCTGGGATCGGCGATGGCGCAGGCCGAGACCGAGACGATTGCGCTGACCCGGGAGATTGAACGGC
>Ga0335072_10008630_pt1 | contig 14761 bp, 14 predicted proteins | sample Lox_Sample_21_FD_206725 | JGI IMG/M metagenome (GOLD analysis project Ga0335072, IMG submission 206725) | Soil microbial communities from Loxahatchee National Wildlife Refuge, Florida, United States - Lox_Sample_2.1 | ecosystem: Environmental > Terrestrial > Soil > Wetlands | place: USA... | reverse complement strand
GGACGGTGTGGAGCAGCCGGCCGCGGTCGAGGCGGCGGCCGCGCGGGCGGCGATCGAGGCGCTGGTGGCGGAGTACCGCGCCGGCGTCGACGCGCCGGTGGAGCTGAGGATCGACGGGGACTCAGGGCGCCTGAGCGGACCGACCGGGCAGGCCGTCGTCCGCGTGGCGCAGGAGGCGCTGACCAACGTGCGCAAGCACGCGCCGGGGGCAGCCGTGTCGGTGGCCGTCCACGCCGGCGAGCGCTCCGACGAGGACGTGGTGCTCCGCGTGGACGATCACCCGCTCGGGAACGGCCGGCCGGCCCCGACCGAGAGCCTCGCGGCCACGGGTGGCGGCTACGGCCTGCAGGGCATGCGCGAGCGGGCCCACCTGCTCGGGGGCACGCTCGACGCCGGCACCGGGCGCGAGGGCTGGAGCGTCGAGTTGCGCTTACCACCGCCCGCGGCCGCGGCGACGGTTGACGAGGCGACCCGATGAACGGCCCGGTGCGCGTGATCGTGGTGGACGATCAGGCGCTCGTGCGCGAGGGCCTGATGACGCTGCTCGAGACCGCGCCCGACATCAAAGCGGTGGCCGCGGCGCCCGACGGGGAGGCGGCGGTGGCGCTTTGCGCCCGGCACCGTCCCGACGTCGTGCTGATGGACCTGCGTATGCCCAAGCTCGACGGCGTCGAGGCGACGCGGCGGATCCGCGCGGCCCAGCCCGACACCGAGATCGTGGTCCTGACCACCCACGCCGATGAGGCGTCGATTCTCGACGCGCTCCAAGCCGGCGCGCGGGGCTACCTGACCAAGGACGCCGGAATCGCGGAGATCTCGCGTGCCGTACACGCCGCCGCCAGCCACCAGATGCTGCTCGATCCGGCTGTCCACAGCCGGCTGATCGCGGCGATGAGCAGTGGCCCGCGGCCCGCGCCACCCCCGGCCAGCCTTCCCGACGAGCTCACCCCGCGCGAGGCGGAGGTGCTGTCACTGATCGCGCGCGGGCTCTCCAACGCCGAGATCGGCGCGGCGCTGGTCGTGAGCCAGGCCACGGTCAAGACGCACATCAACCACGTGTTCGCCAAGATCGGCGCGCGCGACCGCGCGCAGGCGGTCCACTACGCCTACACCCACGGCCTCGCGGATTGACGGCCTGGAATGGGCCTCGCTGCGCTCGGCGTCCATGGGGCCGTGAGGGCCCGTCCGGTCCGCGGTCGCGATCACCACTGCGGCCCGCGGACCAGCTCGATCAGCCGGCTCAGGACCCGCTCGCCGTCGACCCGCAGGCCGTTGTGCTCGTACTCGCTGGTGATCCACGACCGCAGGCCGCCGATCAAACCCGCCGTCTCCTCGGAATAAGCGCGCTCGACGTACATATCCCGGGCGTAGATCGCGGCCGCAGTCGGCACCTGGTTGGCCCGGAGAACCTCCTCGTCGTACAGTCGCGGCCATTCGCGCTGGGCCAGCAACTCGCCGGCCTCGCGCAGCGGAGCCAGCCCACCGTAGTCCTCGAACATCCATGGAAACACGTGCTCACCGGTGAACACATCGACCGCTTCGAAGGTGGCCGGGAGCATCCGATCGGCCGACCAGCGGGTCCTACCGCCGTCCGCCCAGGAGGCCTCGTGCAGCACCGCGTACAGCGGGTTGCGCACGAACGGCGCGGCCGCCTCGACGTCGTGCACGAACGCCGGCGAGTCCGGCGGGAGCTCGATCAGGTAGTGAAGGCCCTCGGCCCCGTCGCTCATCCCGAGCTCACGGCCGAGCTGGCGAAAGCGCCGCCACGTCAGCCGATCGCCCGAGGGTAACCGCACGCCATCGCCCTCGATCAGCTCGTGCAGCCGCATAATCCGGTCGCGGTCGGACGGGTAGCGCTGGTAGTAGCGCCGGCTGCGCTCGAGCACGAGCTCGTAGGTGCGCGCGTAGACCTCGTCGATGCGGGGCCCGAGCGGCGGCAGGCCTCCGGTGATGAACGCCTCGCTGAGCCCCTCGGGCGCGAGCGACAGATACGTGACCACGCACATGCCGCCGAAGCTCTGTCCGAGAACGCTCCATCGTTCGGCGCCGAACTCGCGACGGATCCACTCGGCGTCTCGCACGATCGAGTCGGCCCTGAAGTGGGACAGGTACTCGGCCTGCTCCACCGGCGTGCGCCCGGGCAGCATGCCGACGGGCGAGGAACGGCCCGTGCCGCGCTGGTCGAGCATCAGCACGCGGTATTCCCGGAGCGCCCGGTCGACCCAACCGGGCGAGTTTGGCTTGCGCGTCGGGCGTGCCGCTTCGAAGCCGGGGCCACCCTGGAGGTAGACGAGGAACGGGCGGTCGCGGCCGTCGGGGGCGGCCAGCTCGCGCGCGAACACGGTGATCCGCTCGCCGGTCGGATCGTCGTGATCGAGCGGAACCTCGAACGAATGCTCGACGACCACCATCCCAGGCAGAAGCACCTCGACGCCCATCGACCCAATCATGCCAGCGGCCGTGTAACGCCCCGACAGCCGGGGGGTTTGATGTACCGGCATGTGGTTGGCGCCCGACGTTATGTGGAAAGCTCGCCAGACATGACTCGAACCGAGCGCACGGCAAACCTGCTGGGCGTGGTGGTCCCGTTCGCGGGCGTGCTGGCCGCGATCGTGTTGCTGTGGAATCGCTGGGTCGACGGAACCGACCTGGCGATCCTGGGCGCCATGTACCTGATCACCGCCGTCGGCATCACGGTGGGCTTTCACCGGCTGCTGACCCATCGCGCCTTCCAGACCTACGGATGGCTTGAGCGCCTGTTCGCGGTGATGGGCTCGCTTGCCGTCGAGGGTTCGGTGCTGGACTGGGTGGCCGACCACCGCAAGCACCACGCCCACGCGGACAAGGAGGGCGATCCGCACAGTCCGCACGTCGGCCACGGAGAGGGCCTGCGTGGACTGTGGCATGCCCACACCGGCTGGCTGCTCGAAACCCAGGGCCAGGCCGACTGGAAGCGCTACGCGACCGAGCTCTACGAGGACCCGAAGATGCGCCGCATCGGCCGGCGCTTTCCAATGTTCGTGCTCGTCTCACTCGGGATCCCGACGCTGGCCGGCTTCGTGCTCGGCGGGTTCACGCTGCGCGGAGCGCTGCTCGGCTACATCTGGGGTGGTCTGGTGCGGATCTTCCTCGTCCACCACGTCACCTGGTCTGTGAATTCGATCTGTCACTTCTTTGGGCGCCGGCGGTTCGACATCGAGGATCAGTCGACGAACGTCGCCTGGCTGGCACTGTTCTCACTCGGCGAGTCCTGGCATCACAACCATCACGCGTTCCCGCGCTCGGCCTACCACGGGTTGCGCTGGTGGGAGATCGACCTGTCGGGCCTCTTCATCTCGGGGCTCGCGCGCGTGGGTCTGGCCTGGAACGTGGTTCGGATCACGCCGGAGCGCCAGCTCCAGAAGACCGCCGCGGCCGTTCAGTAGCGAGTGACGATCCGCGACGCCCGTCCCGAGGACTGGGCGGCGATCTGGCCGTTCTTCCGCGAGATCGTCGCCGCCGGCGAGACCTACGCCTACGACCCCGACACGACTGAGTCCGAAGGACGGCGCATGTGGATGGTCGCCCCGCCGGCGCGTACCGTGGTGGCGACCGATCCCGACGGCGAGATCCTCGGCACGGCCAGCATGTACGCCAACCGTCCCGGCCCGGGTTCGCACGTGGCGTCGGCCAGCTTCATGGTCGACCCCCGCCGTGGCGGGCGGGGCGTGGGTCGCGCGCTCGGCGAGCACATGATCGAATGGGCTCGCGAGCGCGGCTTTCGCGCGATCCAGTTCAACGCGGTTGTGGAGACCAACGAGCCGGCCGTCGCGCTGTGGCGCTCGCTCGGGTTCGAGGTGATTGGAATGGTTCCCGAGGCATTCGCGCACCCTCGGCACGGGTACGTGGGACTGCTCATCATGCATCGATTTCTCTGATGCGCGACTATGTGCGCCCGTCGCAGCACGGCGACGGCGCGATCAGGCATCATCAGCGCCGCGCCGCCGAGTCAGAAAATCGCCCATCCGTCCGCTGGGCAAGGTTGAATCCGTCTATCCATCCAAATCCAGGAGGAGTGCCGTGCCGTTAACACAGGCCCAGCTCGTAACTGCCGTGGCCGATCGAGCCGAGTTGAGCAAGGCCGACGCCAAGCGCGCCGTCGAGGCGCTCGAGACGATCGTGCTCGAGCAGCTCGGTAACGCAGAGAAGGTTCGCATCGGTGGGCTGGTCCAGCTGACCGTCCGCGTCAAGCCGGCTACGAAGAAGCGCTCGGGCCGTAACCCGGCGACCGGAGAGGAGATCACGATCGCTGCCAAGCCGGCAAGCGTCGACGTGCGCGCCCGGCCGCTGGCCAAGGCGAAGGCCGCTCTTCCGTCAGTCCAGAAGGCGCGTCGCCGACTCGCCGCCTGACGCCAGTCACGCGAGCGGGGGCGGGGACCCCTCGGCGCTGGAAGCGAGCGTGGGGTCCCATGCGCACAGCGTGCAGGCGTGACGGAACACGCCGTGGGCGAAGCCGAGGGCGACCGCGCGTGGGTCGGGGCTCGAGCGGACCTCGTCCCAGTCGAGGACGTATTCGCCGAGCTTCGCATCCCAGCGCGCGGGCGCGACCGGCAGGTCCGAGAACGTGTCGCGCGCAGGATGCATATAGGCGTAGAACGCCGCCTTCGGATAGCGCGGGTCACCAGGCCACCAGCCCACGGCGACTTCCTCGGAATCCATTGCATTGCGCATGATGTAGTCCTCGGCGGGCGGCTTGGCCGCCCGACCGGAGAACAGGTTGACCGCGAGGTCGAAGGACCCCCACCACATGTTGACTCGGCTCGACCGGCCGCGGTAGGGGGCGCGGAATGCCGCGAGCACAAGCGCGACCTGGGTGGCGGCGGCGAAGTAAGCCGTGACGTGGTCGGTGTCGTAGCTCGAGTGCTCCTCGTCCTGGTCGAGTGGGACGCTCCAGTCAACCTCCTGCGGCGTAAGGTCGATCTGCACCGGGCCGGCGAGGTGGAGAACCGCCTCGAGCACTGCCGCCGCGACCTCGGCCACTGAGCGGTTCGGCGTCAGCGGAGCGCGCCGGTCGCGACCGTCGGTGTGCTCGACCACGACCTCGTGCCGGCGCAGATCGAGCGTGACGACGAATCCGCCCGATCCGTTCGGGGCCGGCAGCAGTGGAGTCTCCAGACCTCGCGCAGTGAGCCGCAACGCCGCGTGCTGGAACTGCGGCTCGCTCGGCGCGAGCGCCACGGCGAGCTTGCCGAGGAGCTGGCTGTGGGCGTGAAGCGTGTCACACGTCGCGCGCCAGTCTCCGTAGTTGACGGACGGCCACGCTCCGGACATTGGCGCACGCTACCTCATCGCCGCGCGGGCGGCAGGTATGAGACGCCCGCGGCGAGCGCGGCCACGGCGGCGATCCCGAGCGGAAGCGCAGAGCTTGACTTGAGCAGCAGCGCGCCGGCGACCGCTCCGACCAGCATCGCGACGACGGCGCTCGACCGCGGTGCGACACTTCACGGGTGGGCGCACACCTGTGGGTATTCCTCGGCATCTCCGCGGTGGTCATCGTGGTTCCCGGTCCCGACACCGCGCTCGTCACCAAGAATGCGGTGCTCCACGGGCGGCGGGCTGCGCTCGGGACGGCGTTCGGCGTCGAAGCCGGACTGTCGGTGTGGACGCTCGCGTGCGCGTTCGGGGTCGCGTCGGTGATCGAGGCATCCGCCACCGCGTTCACTGCGCTCAAGCTGATCGGTGCGGCTTATCTGGTGTGGCTCGGGGTGCAGGCGCTGCTGGCCGCGAGGCGCGGAGGCTCCCACGCGACAGCTCCGCGGTCCGCCGGCACGAGCCTCAGTGCGCTGGGCGGGTTCCGCCAGGGCCTCCTGAGCGACCTCGCCAACCCGAAGATCGCCGCCTTCTTCACGAGCGTGCTCCCGCAGTTCGCCGGGTCGGGCCATTCGGTGCTCGTCCCGTTCCTCGTGATGGGAGGCCTGTTCGTGGTGATGACCGTGGTGTGGCTGTGCACCTACGCGCTCGCCGCGGTCAAGGCGTCCGAGCTCCTGCGGCGCCGGCGGGTGAGCGCGGCGATCGACCGGCTGAGCGGGGCGATCCTGATCGGGTTCGGGGTGCGCCTGGCGCTCGAGCGCCGGTAGCCCGTGAGTGTCCGACCTGGACTCTGAGATCGATCCGCTGGCCGGATTCCGGCTCGACGGCAAGGTCGCGATCGTGACCGGCGCGAGCGCGGGCCTGGGCGCCCGGTTCGCGCGTGTGCTCGACTCCGCGGGGGCGAGGGTCGTGCTCGTCGCGCGCCGGCGCGAGCGGCTCGCCCAGCTCGCCGCCGAGCTGCGCGACGCGCTGGTGCTGGCCCACGACCTGTCGCGGGTGGACGACGTGGGGGCGGTCGTCGCGCGGGCGCTCGAGCAGTACGGACGGGTGGACGTACTGGTCAACAACGCGGGCATCGTCGATGTGAGTCCGGCCGAGGAGGAAGCGCTCGACGAGTTTCGCCGAGTGATCGATGTCAACCTGGTGGCGCCGTTCGCGCTCGCGCAGCACGCCGCCCGCGCGATGCTCGCCGGCGGCGAGGGCGGGGCGATCGTCAACGTCGCGTCGATGCTCGGGCTCGTTGGCGTCGGGCAGATCCCGCAGGCGGGTTATGCCGCCTCCAAGGGGGGACTCGTCAACCTGACGCGTGAGCTGGCCGCACAGTGGGCGCGCAAGGGGATCAGGGTGAACGCGCTCGCGCCCGGCTGGTTCGAATCGGAGATGACGGCCGACATGCTTGGTGAGGAGGGAAGGGGGCGCGACTGGGTGGCGCGTCGCGCGCCGCTCGCTCGCCACGGACGCGAAGGCGAGCTCGACGGCGCGCTGCTGTTCCTGGCCAGCGGCGCATCAAGCTACGTGACTGGGCAGGTCCTCACCGTCGACGGCGGGTGGACCGCAATCTGATCCAGCTGGGTCATAACCCCTCACTCAAGGACCCGCGCGCATCGAGTGTGGAGGTATGACCCATATATGGCGGTGAATCCGCATTCACCGCTGGTGGCGCGGCGAGTGCGGGGTTATGACCCCCACGGGCTTCGCGCTGCGACCAGCGGGTAGAACAAAACGGTGAGCTCTACCCGTTCAGGAGACGCGCCGGACAGGCGCCCAGGAGAGGGACTGCCGCCCGAACCACCCCCCGCCGGCACCCAGACCCCCGAAGGCGCCGGCACTGCGGCCCCGGCGCCCGCCGGCGCCCAAACCCCCGGCGACCAGGCCGGGCAGGTTCCGGGCAGCCGGACCGGCACCGCGTTCACGAGCCTCATCGCCGGCGCGATCGTGCTGATCCTGCTGCTCGTGTTCATCCTCGAGAACACCGAGAGCGTCAAGATCACGTATTTCGGCGTCGGCGGCCACTTGCCGCTCGGCGTTGCACTCCTGATCGCCGCGGTCGGTGGCGCGCTGCTGGCCGGGATCATCGGCGGCGCGCGCGTTCTCCAGCTGCGCCGTCACGTGCGGCGCCACAAGCTCTGACTGCCAACTCAGCGGCGCAGGCGGGCCTTTAGAGCGGCTCCGGCAGGGTCCCCGCCGGCAAGCGCGCCGAGTAGATCGATCGCGTCTCCAGCCGGCGGGCGACGAGCACGGCTCCGGCCACGGTGATCAGGATCGCCACCATCGACGCGCCCGTGGTGTTGGTCAGCTCGACCGTGAACGCGACCGCGGCGATCGGCGCCTGCATGCCCGCGGCGAGCATGGCCGCCGCGCCGGCGACCGCGCACGCGGCGACGTCTGGCCCCGGAGAGACCAGCGCGAGCGCGTGCCCGAGCAGCGCGCCGAGCACGGCGCCGAGGCTCAGCGTGGGGGTGAACAAGCCGCCTGACGCACCGCTGCGCAGGCACAGCGCGGTCAGCAGCGGCTTGAGCAGAGCCAATGCGGCGAGCGTGGCCACCGTGCCGGCGCCGGTCAGCGCGAACTGGGCCAGGTCGCGACCATTCCCCAGCAGCAGCGGATAGGCGAGCGAGGCCAGCCCGAGGATGGCAAAGGCAACCGGTGGCGCGACGAGCAGCGCGCGCCCGGTGGGCCGGTGGCTGCCGGCCCACGCGATCAGACGGACGTATCCGGCGGCGGCGACGCCGATCACCGGTCCGGCCAGCAGCGACCACCCGAGCATCGCCGGGTCCGGATAGGACAGCAGCGGAACGTGGTAGACGGCGGTCGCGGGCAGGGTGATCCAGCCGACCGCGGTGGCGATCGACGCGGTCAGGAGCGCCGGCGCGACCGTCGTCAGCGTGATCGAGCCCATGTACAGCTCGGCCGCGAACAGCGCGCCGGCGAGCGGCACGTTGTAGACCGCGCCGACGCCGGCGCCGGCCCCGCACGCGATCAGCAGCATCTTCTGTTCCCGCGGTAGGTCAAAGCGCCGGGCGATCCAGGAGCCGAACGCGGCGCCGGCATGCTGGGGCGCGGCCTCGCGGCCGAGGGAGGCGCCGAGACCGATCACGACCTCGGACCAGGCCCCGCTCACGAGCGTGCGCGGCAGCGAGAGGTCACCCCGCCCCGACCACACGGTCGCGGTGGGGGAGCCTCCGCTGCCCCCGAGGCGAGTGTGGATCAACCAGCCGCCGATCCCGGCCACGATTCCGCCGCCGATGACGACGAGCATCCGGCGCAGGTCACCGTGCGCCGCCGCCGCCGTGGAGTACTCCCCGGTGTGATAGCTGAACGCGGCGTGCTGTACCGCGCGCAGCACGGCCATCATCGCGATCGCCCCAATCCCGGCGGCCACGCCGGTGACGGCGGCCAGGCACCAGAACCGCGGGGTCAGCGTGCCCGCTGACGCCCGGAGGTTGGCCTGCCAGGTTCCGCGAGCGTCGTTTCCCATAAGTCTCCTAACCAACCATTCTCGGTCGGGCAGCTACATAGTTCAAAGAGAACTTTCGGATAAGCTTGATCCTGATTGCCTATGGATGAGCGCCGGCTTCAGTACTTCCTCGCGGTGGTGGACGAGGGAGGCGTCACCCGCGCCGCGAGGCGGCTGCACGTCGCGCAACCGACGCTCTCGCAAGCGCTCCGGACGCTCGAGACCGAACTCGAATCCGATCTGTTCGCGCGCGTCGGACGCCGGGTGCGGCTGTCGGCGGCCGGAGAGGCCTTCGTCGGCCCGGCGCGTCAGGCGCTGCGCGCGATCGACGAAGCGCGCGCGGCGATCGCCGGGGTGCGCGACCTGAGCACCGGAACGCTCGAGATCGCCGCCCTGGCCACCTTGGCGGTCGATCCGATGGCCACGCTGGTTGGCCGCTTCCGGGCGTTACACCCGGGGATTCGGGTGCGGATGCTCGAGCCCGAGAGCGCCGAAGGGGTCAGCGCCCTGGTCCGGGACGGCACCTGTGATCTCGGCGCCGCTCACCTCTCCCTGCCTCGAGACGGACTACATGAGCAGGCCCTGGGCGACCAGGAGCTCCTGTTTGCGATGCCTCCAGGACAGGAAGGCGACGTGAGCAGACCACTCCGGCCTCGGGAGCTGGCCCGGACCCCGCTGGTCGTCAGCCCACCGGGCACATCGACGCGCATCCTGCTCGAGCAGGCGCTGGCCGCCGTCGGCGTAACGCCGCAGATCGCGGTCGAGACCGCGGCTCGCGAGGCGATCATCCCGCTCGTGCTGGCCGGCGCCGGCGCCGCGCTGCTGCCGGCGCCGCTGGCGCGCGAGGCGCACCGGCGCGGGGCGGCAGTACGGACCGCGAACCCGAAGATCGTCCGGCCGATCGGCCTCGTCTACCGCGACGCGACGCTCTCTCCGGCCGCGCGCGCGTTTCTCGAGGTCGCGTCGAGCACCCGGGCCTAGGCGGGCCGCCGGGCCCGACGGCTCAGGGCTGGTCCGGCACGTTCGAGCGCAGGTCCTCGAGCCACGTCGCGGCCGTCCCGTCGCTGGGCGCGCGCCAGTCGCCGCGCGGCGACAGGGACCCGCCGGATCCGACCTTGGGTGCGTTGGGCATCGCGGAGCGCTTGAACTGGCTCGTGCGGAAGAAGCGCTCGAGGAACACCTCGAGCCAGCGCTTGATTTCGGCCAGCGTGTACTCGTTGCGGCGCTCGGCGGGGATCAGGTCAGGCCAGCTCCCCGCCTCACGATCACTCCAGGCATGCTGGGCGAGGAACGCCACCTTGCTCGGCGGATAGCCGAAGCGCACGACGTAATAGAGGAAGAAATCCTGGAGCTCGTAGGGGCCGACGACCTTCTCTGAGCCCTGGAGCTCGTCGCCGTTTTCGCCGCTCGACGGGACGAGCTCGGGCGAGATCTCGGTGCCCAGCACGGAATCGAGCACCTCGTCGACCTGGGCGCCGAACTGATCGGTGTCGATCGCCCAGCGCAACAGGAACTGGATGAGGGTCTTCGGGACCGATGCGTTGACGTGGTAGTGGGACATCTGGTCGCCCACCCCGTAGGTGGCCCAGCCCAGCGCGAGTTCGGACAGATCGCCCGTGCCGAGCACGAGTCCGCCGTGGTAGTTGGCCAGACGGAACAGGTGCGAGGTCCGTTCGCCGGCCTGCACGTTTTCGTAAGTGATGTCGTACACGGCCTCCCCGTCCGCCGCCGGGTGTCCGATGTCGCGGAGCATCTGCATCGCCGCGGGCCGGATGTCCAGCTCGTGGGCGCTCACGCCGAGCGCCTTCATCAGGCGACGGGCGTTCGACAGCGTGCGCTCGCCGGTGGCGAAGCCGGGCATCGTGTAGGCGAGCACGTTCTCACGCGGCAGCCCGAGTCGGTCGACCGCGCGCGCGGCGACGATCAGCGCATGGGTGGAATCGAGTCCGCCGGAGACGCCGATCACGATCTTCCTGATGCCCGTGGCCTCGAGGCGCGTCTCGAGGCCGCGGACCTGGATGTTGTAGACCTCCTCGCAGCGGTCGTTGCGCACGCGCGGATCGGCGGGAACGTAGGGGAAGCGCTCGACGCGACGCCGCAGTGCTACGCCCGGGCCGTTATCCGACGACGAGCCAAGCTCGAACTCGATCCGCCGCAGGCGAGCCAGGTGACGGCGGTGGTCGTGGATCGAGTCGCCGTAGCTCGAGGTGCTGGCGCGGTCGGACACGATCCGGTCCAGGTCGAGGTCGGCGGTGATCAACCGCTCTCCAGTGGCGAACCGCTCGGCCTCGGCCAGGAGGTCCCCGTTCTCGTATATCAGTGCCTGCCCGTCCCAGGCCAGGTCGGTCGTCGACTCGCCCATCCCCGAGGCCGTGTAGAGGTAGCCGGCGATCGTGCGCGCCGACTGTGAGGCGCACAGCAAACGGCGGAATCCCGCCTTGCCGATCGTGATGTTGCTTGCGGACAGGTTCCCCAGCACGGTGGCTCCAGCGAGCGCGGCATACGTGCTGGGCGGAATCGGTACCCACAGGTCCTCGCACACCTCGACGTGCACGATGAACGACGGCAGGTCGCGGGCGCAGAACAGCAGGTCGGGGCCGAACGGGACGTCGTCGCCGAGCAACCCGATCCGGTCGCCGACCGCGTCGCGGGCGGCGCGGAACTGGCGCTTCTCGTAGTACTCGCGGTACTCGGGGAGGTAGCTCTTGGGGACGACGCCGAGCACGCGGCCGCGGTGGATGACGACCGCGGTGTTGAAGACGCCGTGCTCGTGGCGAAGCGGGGCCCCGACGACGAGCACGGGCTCGAGCTCGCTGCTGGCGGCGGCGAGCTCGCCGATCGCCCCCTCCACGGCGTCGAGCAGCGCCGCCTGATGGAGGAGGTCGTCGATCGAATAGCCGGACAGCCCGAGCTCGGGGAAGATCACCAGTGCGGTGTGGTCGTCCGAAGCCCGCCGGGCAAGGGCGAGCGTGCGCTGCGCGTTGATCCGGGGCTCGCCGATGCGCATGTGCGGTACCGCCGCCGCCACGCGCACGAACCCGTGGCTGTAGAGGGATGCGAAGCTCATGTGTGTGGCGATAGTGTGCGGGCCGGGTAGCAAGGAGACATGGCGAGCGAAAGCGAGAATTCGAGTGTCCCCGAAGCGGTCCAGGAGCTGGTCGACCAGCTGGTGGCCCGCGCCGAGGCGCGCGATGACTCTTGTGTGGAGCTGTCGGAGCTAAGCGAGATCATCCAGGAATCGGAGCTTGGCGATGACGAGGCCCAGATGGTGCACGACATGCTGCAAGAACGTGGTTTGGACGTGCGCGACGACTGCGGGCGCCACAGCGTCGAGCAGACGAGCTACGCCAACGGCGACCTCGCGGAGCGCACGACGGACGCGATGTCGCTGTTCCTCCAGGAGGTTCGCCGCTACCCCCTGCTGACGCGCGCCGAGGAGGTGGAGCTGGCCAAGCGGATCGAGCGAGGCGATCTCGACGCCAAGAGCCAGCTCGTCAACTCGAACCTGCGGCTGGTGATCTCCAACGCGCGCAAATACCAGGGCCACGATCTGCCCTTGCTCGACTTGATCCAGGAGGGGATCCTCGGCCTGATCCGGGCGACCGAGAAGTTCGACTGGCGCAAGGGCTACAAGTTCTCGACGTACGCCACTTTCTGGATCCGCCAGGCGATCCAGCGCGCGCTGGACAATCGTTCGCGCACGATCCGGATCCCGGTCCACCTCGGCCAGCGGGAGCGCAAGATCGCGCGGGCGCACCGCGAGCTGGCCACCCGCCTCGGGCGCGAGCCGACCGACGAGGAGATCGCGCAGGCAGCCGAGATCTCGCGCCAAGAGCTGGACGAGGCCCGGGCCGCCTCCCGCGTGGTGACCAGCCTCGACCGGCCCGTGGGGGAGGACGAGGAGACCTCGTTCGGCGCGCTGCTGCCCAGCGGCGAGCGCGGGCCCGAGGAGGAGGTCGACATCGTGCTACGCGAGGACGCGCTGCGCCGCGCGCTCGAGCAGCTGCCCGAGCAGGAACGCGAGGTGGTCAAGCTGCGCTACGGCGTCGGCGGCGACGATCCGACCCCGCTCTCAGAGACCGGCCGGCGGCTGGGAATCTCGCAGGACACCGTCCGCCGCCTCGAGCGCAAGGCGCTGGCCGAGCTAGCCGAGAGCCGCGAGCTCGATGCCCTCCGGCCCGCCGCCTGAGCGCGGCGACGCCGGCGCCTGCATCGCGATCAGCTCTTGCACCAGCGCGAGAGCGGCAGCATGGCTGTCATCCCGCACCTTGCCGATCGCGTGCACGGCGTAGGTACCAGCCGGCTCGGGATCGTTCGAGCGCTCCTGGACCGCTCGGCGGTAACGCACCCGCTCGAGTAGCGAGCGCGCGGCACGCCGCTCCCACAGCTCATCGCCCCAGGCCAGCAGGCGGGCGACGCGGGCCTCCTCGGTCGATCGCGAGCTCGAGGTACCTACGGCGAGCGCCGCGTACCGGTACAGGTCGCCGCGCCGCCGGTCGTCAAGCAGATCGTTGTAGCCGCGCATGAACGAGGCGATCGGCCGCGACACCGAGCGCGGATGGTCGCTGAAGCCCTCGCCGGCGAGCATCGATGCCAGCTCCATGACGCACGCCCCATGCTCGGGCGAGGAGTGCCTACCCCGGCTGAGCTTGATCGTCTGGTAGCTGATCGGTGGCATCTGAAACCTCCTGGCTTTGGACTGCCTCGGCGCACCCCGAGGTATGCGCGCATCATCCCTGCCCGGCGCGTCTCGATCAACCGTCTATATGTGAAGAAACCGAAGCTAGCTATGCGCCAGCTCGCGCTCGGAACGCGCCTCCCGGCCATCGCGACCGGGATGGGCCGGATCCCGATCCATGCTTTCGGACTCCTCGTCGCGGAACAGCTCGGCCGTGTGGCGGGCGGTCTGCTCGGCCCACGAAGTCGTGGTGAGGACGCCCAGAACCAGGCACAGCGCTCCCAGGCCGGCGGAGATCCACCACCCGACATGGGTCGCGGCGGCGAAGCCGGGGCCGACCGCCCCCGAGATCGTGCCGCCGGCGACCGCGCCGAGGACGGCCACACCGAGCGTCAGCCCGACACTCCGGCTCGTCGAGGCGACAGCCGCCGCCACGCCCGCCTGCGACGGCGGCATACCCGATACCGCGGTGTTGGTGATTGGAGGGTTGACCAGGCCACAGCCGATCCCGAACACGAAGTAGGCGGCAAGGAGGTACGTGGTGGACGTCGTCGGGGTGATCGCGGTCAGCATCACCGAGGAGACGATCAGGGCACTACCTGAGATCGTCAGCGGCCACCGAGCCCCATGGCTGCTGACGAGCCGACCCGATATCGGCGCGAACACGAGCACCATGCCGGCCATCGGCAGCATGTACAGGCCGGCGTGCAAGGGCGAGAAGTGGCGGACGCCCTGGAGGTAGAGCGTGTTCAGGAACAGAAACCCGCCCTGGGCCGCGAAGGCACAGATCGCGATCGTGCTGGCACCAGAGAACGGCACGCTGCGGAAGAAGCGGATCTCGATCAGCGGCTCGCGTCGGCGCAGCTCGATCCAGACCAGGGCCACGAAGCTGGCAAGCGAGAGGGCGAACAGCCCCAACGTCCCGGCCGACGTCCAACCGGCCCGCGGTGCGTCGATGATCGCGTAGGTCAGCGAGGCCAGGGCGAGGATGACGAGCACCTGGCCGGCCGGATCGATGCGACGCGCGCGGGCGGCGCGTGAGCGGGGGACATACATGGTGGTCAGCACGAACGCAACGACGCCGATCGGGACGTTCACGAAGAACACCGCCCGCCAGGAGATCGCGTCGACGAGCGCGCCGCCCACCACGGGGCCGAGCGCCATGCTCAGCCCGAACACGGCGCCCCATGCGCCGATCGCCCGCGCGCGCTCGCGCGGGTCGTCGAACACGTTGCGGATGATCGACATCGCCACCGGGTTCAGCATCGATCCGCCGA
>Ga0335072_10008629_pt1 | contig 14763 bp, 11 predicted proteins | sample Lox_Sample_21_FD_206725 | JGI IMG/M metagenome (GOLD analysis project Ga0335072, IMG submission 206725) | Soil microbial communities from Loxahatchee National Wildlife Refuge, Florida, United States - Lox_Sample_2.1 | ecosystem: Environmental > Terrestrial > Soil > Wetlands | place: USA... | reverse complement strand
AGGGCACAAAACAAAGGAGCAAAGCGAAGCTTGACTTAATAGTTGAGGATGTCTCCCATGTGGAAGCCCAAGAAGCACGACGTGCTGAAGCTAGTCGAAAAGCCAAGCCAGTCGAGAAAAAGAAAGTAGAAAAGCCACATGGAAAGCTAGGATATTGCGAGAATTGTATGGAGACTTTCGCGGACTTCAACGAGGTAAGTCATAACGTCATTTTGTAGAGATGATACTAACAATTATTACAGCACGCCTCGTCACGTAAGCATCGGAAATTTGCAGAAAATAATGACAACTGGATTGAGCTTGATGCCTTGCTACGACAACTCGCTCGACCTTTCCGGGAGGAGTCCTATTGAGACGATCTGTATACTGTGATGGATGGGTTATGCTTTATACATGCTGTCTCAAACCTTGTCATCCTATCATTACATTTTGGAGTTTGCGGATCATGTGCTTCTGCAATGCGGAATTTTGGAGTGTGTTTATCAAACCTTCACTTCTTGCTTTGGCGTCGTCCTAGCATTTCAGCCGGCGTGCTTGCACTACGTCCTGGGGTCGGTCCAGCATCAGCATTTACATGGCGTAGTTATCATCAGCCTTGTGGTCCATACGGGTCCATGAGCCTTTGCTCCCTGCTGCAATTTTCTGAGACATAGTTTGTAACGTTGATGAAAATGAGAAAGACCAAATGAGTTCTATTTTCGCGGTGCCTTATGATCTGTAAACAGCCTTGACAAGCACGATATCATTCTTTGAGACGACTAAAAGTAAAAATAGTACCGAAGCTGACGTCAACCCTTTGATAAGCCTAAAGTAAGGGGGCATTCATGTGAGAGATAGATGCCTCGGACAACCAGCTGTGGCGTGCCTGATCAGCGTACCCTACGCGTTGATAGGCATTGCTGAAACGTGAACCAAACCCGGAGTCATTGCGTGCTTCTAGAAACCTTTTGGAAGCTTGGAAGGAGATGCACGCATGAACCCTAAGCAGCGCTGTGACCTTTTCCCTTTCGTGCGGTGGCACCGAGGTTCGGACATCGCGAAGCGCATGCCTTAGTCATACAAATTTTTAAGTTGTACTAGGAGTCGGCATGCGCGAAACGGGGAAGGGGGATTTTCCATTGGGCCTAAAATAAACTGATGGGACAATCGGAGCACATCCCGAAGCATGGCATTTGAGGACCAATCTAAAGAAAAACGGGTTAAGAGGGTACGGACAACCGTTGACGGTGTTTGAATAGAAATATTCTGCAACCTATGGAGGAAATGAGGGCTTACGATACAGCTGACTTGCCGAATTGTTATTACTATTTCCAAGTGCGGGGAGAGATGAACACATGTAGTTGCTTCTCCTGCCATGAACGTCAATTGGAAAAAAAAAAAACAAAGAGCCCGATCCATAGGCCATAAAGCATCTTATAGGCCAAAGGCACACCCATGGAAAGATTTCTCCGACCCCCTAATGCAAACGTGGAGATCGGGTCGACGTTGCGCGGGTGAAACAGCAGGGGAATGTCTCAGGACAGAGGACCGGAACAACCAGGGCAAGAAATCAGGGCTTGCCTGCTGCAGAGGCGGAGGGCTTTGGCGTAGCAGTCGTGATGTATTGTAATTATTACCACGTGCAGGCATGTTATTATGGAGGGATCAAGGGCGGGCGCAAGAATAGAAAAGGAACAAATGCCACGTCGGTTGGGCTCTGTGCAGTAGCAACAGCTTTGACGTCTCGCGGACACCTTAGGCATCGACTCGAAATACATGTAAAATTTTTATTCTACTGTGCCAAGTATTCTTTTTGCCTTTCCAGTCTCAATGGCTGAAGATGCATGAAAAGGAACAAACTCCCACGAGGTCTCGGGAAGTAAGCCATCTCGACTAATCATGCCGCTTGCCGGCAGCGATGTTGAGAGCCCGGTTGTTCTGGCTCTGAAGAAAGGAGAAGTGCGGGCAGCGGGCAGCGATTGTTTGGTAAGCGCCCATGTCAACCACCCCCTATGGCGTCTTCTAGTTGCAGCCCCAGACGCCCCTGAAAAGGCTGCGTGGGCAAATGCCATGCAGCAACCTCGTGGCTCAGGGCCCACTTTTTTTTTAGTTCGATTTTAGTTGCTTGTTCGAGGGGGAATTTTCCATCTTTTGCAGAATTAATTCGGCTGGCTTTATTTATTGCTGCTGCTGCTGCTGGCTTTCGGCCCTCTTTCTAAGCAAAGGCGAGCACGTTGCGAGGGCATGGATGTATACTGTATGCATGCACGCACCCACCCACCAGTACCTATACGTAGTTTCTTCGGCCTGCAACTCCCCGTAATGTGCTATCCGGCTACCTTACCCTGCTCTTCCCTCCCTCGCGTTGCGCTACAGCCCTCTCCCACAAGCACGCTAGTCTTAGTTCCGGCTTCTAGCATCTGAAAGGAAATCAATCCATCAGCGGATAACCAAAGCAAGACGGATAGCCAGCCAACATCTATACATATCTAGATACGCGCCTCGCCAGACACTTTCTTTAGTCTGAACAGCTTCTTATCTCTCCGGCGAGTCCTTCTCTCCGCGTCATCTGACCTTTTCCGTCTCGTCCCATGCCAGCCGAGCGACGTCTTTCAAGCGGTCAACATCCCCGATAAATAGGACAAGATACGCTGTACCTGCCTCTGACGCCCAATTGCATTGCTACGCTGTCGAATATATACTGGGTCTTAAACTGAATTTGCCAGTATACTATGCCTGGCTATAGATCGACGTGCCAATATCTGTAATTTATCCTCCCATTTCCGGCCAGAGCGACCCCTGTAACAAGCAGCCATGGGCCAAGGCCAAGGAAAGGAAATTTCACTCAGCGATGATGGTATGTCGATGAATAGCTTTACAGACCTCAATCCTCTAATTGAGCATTCTTCATGCTTCACAATTCCCCAGCCCTTCCAATTCTATCGCTGACAGTACTTCTCTTCCCCGCAGTAAACCTCAACCACTTCAAGCTTCTCCGCGTGGTAGGAAAAGGCGCATTCGGAAAGGTGCGCATTGTGGAGCGGAAGGACACAGGCTTGACCTTCGCGCTGAAGTATATTCGCAAAGATGAGGGTCAGTGGCGGTCCTAACTTTTGAATCGCATCGACTGACAGGCTTCCCAGTCGTTCGCTCAGAGAGTGTCCGAAATATAATACGAGAACGAAGGATGCTGGAACATCTCAATCATCCGTTCATTTGTAATTTGCGATACAGCTTCCAGGACATCGAGTACATGTGAGCAGTCATATTCCTCTGCGAGCGCCTTACGGCTAATAGTTGCCTAGGTATATTGTAGTGGACTTGATGACCGGCGGTGATCTACGATTTCATATCTCTCGAAAGACATTTACCGAAGAGGCGGTGCAATTCTGGATTGCCGAGTTGGGATGCGCGTTGAGATATATACACAATAAAGGCATCATACACCGAGACGTGAAACCGGATAATGTATTGCTGGATTCAGAAGGCCATGTCCATTTAGCTGATTTTGTAAGCGCCATCCACAACCCGGATTCTATCTCTCTGACTTTGGCAGAATGTTGCGTCCGATTTCACACCTGGGAAGCTGTTGACAAGCAAGTCGGGTACACTGGCATATCTAGCACCTGAGGTATATGCAGGGACGGGATATTCATCAGGAGCAGACTGGTGGTCATTGGGAGTTCTATTCTATGAGTGCATATACAATAAGGTCCGTCGTTCCACGATCCGTCTTTCAGCTCAGACAATGCTAATATATCTTTTAGAGACCATTCGATGGTAACAACTCTGCCAATCTTGGAGCTTGTATCACTGCCGCGAACCCCAAATTTCCTGTCACGTCTCCACCAGTTTCGATGCCATGTCTACATGCTATAAGCTCGGCCCTTGAGCCAGACCCTTCCAAACGAATGGGCTCTGCAAGCTTTCAAAGCTTTACAGATAATCCCTTCTTTAGATCCGTAGACTTCGAGGCGTTGGAGCGCAAAGAGCTAGAGCCAATTTTTGTTCCATCGAGCGAGAAGACTAACTTCGATGCTACATATGATCTGGAGGAGTTGTTACTTGAGGAAGCACCGCTAGAAGCTAGGGCAAGGAGACAGAAGCCTAGAGAAGCTCTGAAAGAGGATGCAACTGAGAAGGAGGTTAGAGAACATGAACTCTATCGGATGATTGAGACTCAATTCGAGCCATTCGACTATACTGCAGCTGCATATAACAGGTATATTCTCTTTCTTTTTTTCTCTTTCTTTTCTTTTCTTTTTTTTGGGGGGGGCTGTCTGATCCTGAGCATTCGCTAACGTTATTCGAGATTCGGCGGTGATATAGAGCAGGCAGCGAGGTCAGTTCGCCATCCGCAAGAAGCGGTCTCGCCCCCAGGCTCGAGATCAAGCACAGAGGAAACACGTCAAGGCCGGGGCCCCATCAATATGCGCAACCAATCTTCACCCCGCAATCAAGCTATGTCTGTTCCCTCATCAATGGACGGCTCCCCTCCCGCTGGCACACCGTTATCCAAAGGAAAGTCAAATAACTATCGCAACGCTCCAAATTTCTCTACTCCGCAACCACATCCTCAAAGCCGAAACGGGCGACCCACCCATCCCTCTCGAACCACAAGCTCAACAGGCGGCGTGCAGGTCGTTCTTGGAGAGACTGGCAGTTGGTCTGAGCTTGCTAAGCAGGATGCGACTTTACCGGCCGATGCCAAGGACTTGACAGCGAAGCCGAATGGCATGTTGGGCTTCTTTAACAGGAAACGGGGCAGAGGACACAGTCCGAAACCGCAAGAAAGAGGGATTCTAGGAAAAGAAGGCGCAAGAGTCGTTGTAAGCGGTTGAGTGTGATATCTCACGATATACGAAAGTACGACTCGATGACCGTCCGCCATGGCGGTTACAACAAGATTGAAGACTCTAAGAATACCATGGAGTCCCCTTACAGGTTGACGTCAACGTAGATGGGAGATACATATTTGCGATATAACCTGATTTTACTCTGCTTTGATCAAATGATTGCACAGCACGGCACGGTACAGCACAGCACAGCGATGGCGAAAGGCACAACTCTATACATCATTTAATAGCATCCGGGATTGAAAAAGTCCTCCGCCCAACATTCCTCTTTTTTTTTCTTTTTTTTTTTCTTCGCGAAAGGTTCACGCGGCAACAGTACAATTTGCACCGTTATTAGTACATAGGGCATAACACAGATCTGGAGTTTCATTGTTTCGAGCGAAACTCTGGGGGGAAGGGTGTATATGAATTTTTTTTTTCGCGGCTAATGGGGCGGGCAGGCGGGTCAGTAGGGGTAAGGGTTGGGAGGAGGGTAAGGGGATGCTTTTGTCGTTGATAGGGATTGATAATGTTTGTTGATTATGTCGATAATGGATAGATTGTACTTGTTATTGACGAAACTAGATGCTGGCATTTTTTTTTATTTTTTTTATTTTTTTTTTTAAAATCCTTGCTCTCAGTTCAGATTTGCTGTAATGTGTGTAATATATGCTACTATATAAAAACATGTAATGGACGTTTCACCTTTGCTCTGTCTCCCCAATGCGGGAGCCAATTTGCGTGCTGCAGCGCGTGTGTGCTTCAAGATCTGTACAAAAGTCCTCCATATTTGTGGCTGTTGTTGTGGAGTTCGTGAAAGCTGCTTTGCAAGTATTATTATTAGAGAGGCGGCGATGAAAAGATTGATGAGGACAGAAATGGGACTGTCGATTAGAAGGTTTATAATGACAGTGGGGTTGTTTTAGGATGGAAATTGTAAATAAAGTGCATACTTTTTATATGCTAGGGGACGTCGTGTACTGGGAGTTCGATCAGACTTCAAGGGCTTTTCCATATATGTGTAGCGTTGTTGGCTGAAATTCTTGGTTTTCCTGTAGCAGAGGAATTGAAACGCTGCTTGCAGTATAAGGTAGCTACCCTCGAATACCGCTTTTAGTATAGTAGTTGATCCTCTCTGCGGGTCTTTGTTTATATTTTGGAAGGATATTCTTTGATACACAATATTTGATATATCATTGCTGGCTGCTAAGACGGGATTTAGAGTCCTACTCCACTGAAAAGTCGGCGGCGCGTTCTTGAAGCAGTCTAATATATCACGAGAGTAGGAGGACATATCATTCTAGTCTCCTACTCAGCGAGAGAGGAGAGCATTCCGCCTCCGGAAGTGGATATTACATTGGGCTTGGGTTGACGACAAGTAGAGTACTGACAAGATGGAAAATATCGACGAGAGATACAATCAACGACAGACTAGAGGGTTCACTATGGGTTCGAATGACTCTCCTTTCATCTATCATATAAATTCCTCAACCTCGGCAACTTTATTGTTGTCGGTGCAGACCACTGCTTCAGGTGCCGATGCCGTTTCTTGACGTTTCAGTAGTGTCTTTGCCGATGCAGTAAACTTCAAGTCAAACACGTCTATTTATACTTCCGCAGGAATGGTTTCGAGCAGACAACTCCCATGTACAATCCTCTGTCCGAGGCCTCAAGTGATAAGACTCGAACACAGCTAATCAATGTTGATCCAACAGATAAGAAAGACAGACGTGTAAGAAGGTTGCATGAGATTATGATAACAATGTCGAGCCTACAAACTATTGTTCATAGCTCCTATGAGGCGATATCCTAACAATTCATACATCCAAGGAATAATCACTTCCAAAATGCTTCGATGAGATCGCGATTCAAAGTTTGAGGGCAAGAGTCGACAACATTACCCTAAGGTAGGTATGGTTACAGCTCAGGGGAATCAAGTTTCCTGAAGCAATTCCCTGGCATCTGAAGCGCAGACTCTCGGTAATTCACTGAATCTTTGTTGAATCCCGACAGTTTTCCATGGGAGGGATCACCCTCTGATACTAATTCTTTTTTTAGAGAAGCTTACTCTCTTCATAACCCTCCCCTTGCTATGTCCTATGAAAAGCAGTCTGAAATATCTCCAGGATCACTTGATTAAGAGGACGATCAAAAAAGTATGTATAAGGCTGCGGACAACTAGACTGACGGATTCATAAAGAAATTAGAAGTTTAACTCCTTGCCCGCCTTTTGGCACCTCGTTAACCAAATTCAAAACAAAGAATGTATTCCTGTCAGCTCTAGCACCGGAAATAGAGAACTAGCAACAGAGAACAAGTAAGAAATTGAAGAAATGGACGACGAATAGAATTAGTCACGATAGATATATAAAACAAGGTGACGAGAGGAAGTATCAATGATTAAGAAAATTGCATAAGCCTGATGAGTAAGAGATTTGACGATAAAGAAGAAATGAGAAATGGGCGACGAGAAAGGAAACCGATGACAGAGGATGCTCCAACCACAGGAAAACTAACAGCTTTGATGTTATACAAACAGCGTCGCAAGGCAAGCTGATGCACCAGATTCCGTGGTTGACGCCGCCAGGCTTTCTATATACAATATATCTTGGGTTAATACACCATATTGGTATGCTAATATGCGTGACACCCTTGTAGGTAGAAGACAACATCGAATCCTAGCAAGCCAAGACTACTTCTTCCCCAATCTCGGTTCCTTGCCCTAAGCCGAGGATGAATCCAAAACAAACGTATACGAAAGAAATCACCAGAAAAGTACAATGGCATAGCCAATTTCTCATTGCTCTCTGTGATTTAGAATACATTTGCTGCGCCACTCAACAAACAAAAAAAAATGTCGTAGCTGCGAAAACCGCGCAGACTGCTCCAGGCTATGAATGCCACGCTATGACATCTATCAATCCCAAGCCGCTCCCTCTCAGCAGGGAGCTATAAGCATCTAGACGCCATAGCAATCCAATGACAGATAGAAACTCCAAATTGTCCATAGCTAACCCTCCCGGGCCCTCTTATTCCTCGCCGGCGCTCAAGTCAAGGCTCTTCTGCCACATCGACCTCAGAATAGCGCTCACCCCGTCCTCTGTCTCAGCGCTCCTTTCGCTCTCCACACTTCCATGCGCCACAACCGGTTCATAGCTGGACCTCGCGCCACTGGCAGACACGGCGCCGTTCTCCCGTGCGCCGTCTCTATTTCCCCTCCTGGTCTCTCTCAAGCTCTGGCTCAACCCGAGAGATCTTTGCGAAGTGCTCTCGGCTGCAGCTCCGCTCCGGTCAAGGTGGCGCTGGCTGGGTATCCTCCGATGTTTGTTGGCACCGGGCAGTTTGTCCAGTCGTTTGAGCGCACGGCCGACGGGGTCCTGGTATCTTCTCACGACCAAGTATTCCAGCCCTGTCCGTTCGAGCTGAAGGCGTATTCTCGGGTCTCTGCCATCGTCGCCGGCGCCTACAAGGGGCGCTCCGGGCCTTATGCCTGGCATGCCGATCCCAAGGCCCAGGCCGTTGATGGCGGCGCCTGGTGCCATTTGTTGGGGCTCGATATTCGAACTGGCGCGCTGTAGCCATAGCTTTTGTTGTGTGCGCGATTGTTGTGGTGGGATATACGCATGCGTGCCGCTCGAGGACTTCCGGCTCCGCGGTGCCAGGGGTCGTTCATCTGAGTCGTCGGAAGTAGTTCTGCTATTCAGATTGCCCATGGATTTTGCACGACGGGTGGGGTCGAGGTCAGCTGGGTCGGGCTTGGGATCGCTTGAGGTTTGGGGAAGGAAAGGGGAGGTTGAGCCAGGTGTGCCGGAAGCATTGACGAAGCGAGAAGAGAGCTCGTCTTTGCGTGCATTTCGAGGGGTCCCATTGAGTGTAGAACTGCTTCTACCGAAGGGTTCGGGAGACTCAGCGCGTGCCGTGGCTGTCACTGATATGGAAGACATCTTGGGCGGGGCGTTAAGGGAAGGCGTCCGTTGTAGTAATCGAGAGGTGATCTGATGTGCGTCTAGCGTAGACTGACTATCGTTCTGGCGATTTGGTGTCCACTCTCTTGTCTTAGATGCGGTAGGAGAATGAGGTTGAGAATTATTAGCACTTGCTGGTTTATTTCCTGATGAACGCCCGCTTGAATGCCCTCCTACTGAGCCTCCTCTTGATAGCTCCGGTGATGCTGAGCCACTTGCTTCAGTCCAACCGTCGTCTTGACCGTCATTCCCAAGATCAAAATGCACAGTAGTTTTATTGAGACCCTTATTGTTATTGACTCCAGGTTGAGAAGATGATCGCTTTAGTGCTCCAGCAGACTTGGGTCTTTTGACCTCAACATGCGACCTGTTCCGTTTGTGAGTCAGGGAGACTTGCGACGAGTTCTTCTTCAGTGATGTCGTCGAACCATTGCGCGACAGCTTTGGCTCTGATCCAGTCCGTCTCATCAATAAATTATCTGGGCTTATTGCTGGAGATATAGGACGGCGCTGAGCCTTTGCAGTTGCATGGTTTTCGGCAAGATGTGCTTTTGGGAGCTTATAGAGAGCCTTGCCGTGGGACGGAACTCGTGCATGCAGGCGAGCGCCCACTACGTGTGGCTTCACACCTTTGACCTTGTGCGATGTCGAGGGAGGCGTATTCGAGGGCGAATCAGATGAGGTTTCTTGGTTGCTGCCACGGCGATGACTCTGTTCAGAGTTGTTCGAACGATAAGCTTCGAACTTTGGGCGGGACTGAGGCACATCGGTTGGCATGACTACGTCTCTTCAGTCGCAACGGTGTGAGAGGGCTCAAAATGCAAGGACTGCTTGCTTTTAATGCACGGGTTAGGGGGTCCTGATTTGCTAGCTCTTCTCTCAATTGATGCCGTTTGATCGCTGCGCTGGCATAAAACGGTTGGGCATGCATATCCACTCTCCTAGCTCCCGTCACCGCTCCGCTTCACTCTTTCGAGGCCCGAGGGTATGCATTGCCGAACAGGGTGTCCGGAGATAGGAGATGGGATGACAGCCGACTCAATTGATACGGTAGGAGATGCGCCCTCCCTAACAAAAGCGGTTTTGCGAGGAATGAAGCACGAAGAAACTCTACAGCAGACGACGGTCGTCGCATGGATGGGCAGGGGACATTCTACTGTGTTGGGAATTTATTACATCATCCCCACCGGGCCAATACTGCCTCTTGGCAAGGGTCCTTTTCCAGAGTGTGGCTGTATGTTTCTCGGTTCTTGCAACCCTCAGCATGCCTTATTTCGACATTTTGGGTGAGGTGGGGTGTTGCGATCGGCCGTTTGAGGAGAGCCTTCCTTGTCCTCCTGCGCCACAACCTCCCATTTTGTGCAACCATAATGATGATTTTTAAGACAGTTCTGGGGCCAGAGGACTATGCACTGCTGGACCCTTGCTGCTGCAGCTGAGAGAAGCAGATGGATTGGGGTGAGAGACACTTGGAACCGTAGATCGCAGGGCGGGAAAAGGGCTTACACGTGCACTAAAACGCGGTTACGCGATAACCTACACAAACCTGGGGATCGCCATAAACACCTCAGCCCATTCACATTGTTTTGACCCCTTCCTTGCACCCCGACCCCTAAGGCCTCTTGCATTACCTGAATTCCCACGATGGATGCCAATCCGGCTACTGCTATTCCCCAATTGGAGTATACTGACAAGTCCAATTACTTACACTTGCGTTGTTGAAGGACTCCAGAAAAAAGACTTTGGACATGATGCCCATCCAGAAAAGTTCTTCCCTCCCAAGGTCTTCCAAAGCTCCAAAGGGAGGAACAGCTACGGAGCCACCACAAGTTGAAAAGAAGCCTGCGGCTTGGTGGAAAACACAGTGCGCGTTAAGGGATTGAATCAATCTGGCGTGATTAGTGACGTCTAGCTCAGACTCAAGGATGTCAAAATGAAGGTGCTGCCAGACTCAAAGAAGCTGAGACACAATTGAATAAAGAATTCAAGAAGAAATGCAAGACCGCTAAAGATAATTCTTGGAAGGCCCTCGAATCGGTGGAGCGGAAGGCCACAAAGAATCCTCGCAAATTCCTAGTCGAAGCGTTTCCCAAAGGGCCTATGGGGAGGTCGGCCAATCTTGATATTGTCGTACTTAAGATTGGGAATCGAGCTGACCTAGCTGCCGCGGCTGAACAGTTGGGTTTGGAGACGGTGTCTGTTGATGTGCCTTGGACGACTAACAAGCGGCTCTCCCCGGACAGGTGGATCATCGTTGGAAGGACAAGGGATGCCGTATGGAGCCATATGCGTGAGATTGAGCGTGAAGCCCTACGCTCAAAGCAAAATGCGCCCAATGAAAGGGCATAAAGCTAAAATTCAAAGGTTGAGAATCTACTAGTGTCGCAGTCAACCCTTGGATCATCAGCGCAAAAGAAACAGACAGTAAAGCGAGGTGGGGCAATGGGCATGCTCAGAGTCTCAACTCCACAATCAAATCCTGGGCCGGCACCAAGAACGAAACAGACGGCAAGGCAAAGCGCTCCCTCCAAAAGCAAAAGCACCGCAACCGAAACAAATCGCAAGCCGAGGCGGCCACTCCGGCATTTCTAGACCGCATGTAATACCAGTGGCTTCAAGCCATTTACCCCAGAATTGGCACTTTGCCAAAGCACCCGTACCACCGAGTCGTCCGGAAAACGAGAAGCACAGGAAACACAAGACAGTCAATCAGAGCCTGAGAAGGTGTTTAGGACGTGATAGGTGCATGGGAAATCAAGTACCCTGAAATTGAGGACGGATGGACTAGTCATGGCCCGCTCACCCTGAATATGTTCCTTGCTAAAGTAAGGGATACTCATCAAATGTTCGCCGAGTTCAACTTCAGTCGTCCAGGGTTGTTTTTCGATTCATGAAACCAATACCAGTCCCAAAGTCCGAAGGCAGCAACTCGAAGAAGCGGAAGTGGGCGGACGAAGAGGATGAGGACAGGAATGTCAATGTGGATAATTATGAACCCTATGCCGCGGATAGCTACGTGGATGGCACGTCCGATTACACAGAAAAGCCTTTCACCTCGGAGCAAAAGATAAGCTTACACCGCGGCGACCGACATGGCGATATCGCTCCTATGGGAGAGAGACCGGTGAAGGCGAAATGCAAGTCGATTCTGACCTGAACTTCCAAGCTATAAGGAACTTTCACATGCGATTTCATTGGTATATGCGAATTTACTGGAATCAAGGCCCTATGCAACTAGGAACAAGTCCTGATCTCAAATATGAGTGAGGTGATGGTGGATTCCTTGCAGGAGCTTATTAGCACGCTAGAGCTGCGTGGTGGCATTAGTGCCCCATTGTAGTCATGAAAGATGGTAAAGGGTACCGTTATCGGATTGTATTGTGATAGGGGGGCCTGGCTGTGCTGAACAGGTTACCGAGGGACGGGAATCAATTCTTGGAAGAGTTGAGTTGTAATTGAAGAGAGACTACGACATGGCGTGCAATGTATGTACCTCTTGAACTCTGTGACTACGCTCAGGATGGCCTTTCATTGATGAAAGAGTTTGACTAGCAATTGAAAAGTCTATTCACAACACCTTGCCGCACCAATGCATAACAGTTATGATAGCTAGCTCTCTTCCAAGCCTCTCCCAAACACAGTGTGCTATCCATATGCTCAAAATTCTGTCCCTCGAATTCTCAGCGGCCTTTCTTACCATCATGACAAAGCGAATCACGAGTGGTAACTCAAAATAATCTCGGAACACAAATTACTTTGTAGAGAGCAACTTCGCCACAAGATTACTATCAAAAAATAAATGAAATTGCCTTTTTGGATGCTTTTCTTTTTAAATTACTGGACTTATCTTTTCTCAGGTTAAGAAGTCATTATCCAAAGGCAAGAAGTATGAGATACAACCCAGTCAATCTTCAAAACCGAGGGCGAGGTGTTTTATGATCTGAATGGCCAAGGCACGTGTGGGAAGTGGACTCTTTACAGCAGGTGTTACCTTTACGGCAGATATTTGCTCTTCGACAAAGACATTTCCTTGTCGTCGAATCCCCTCTCTTCAATTGTTATCTCCTTCACAGCAGATATTTACAAGCCCCTTCATCCTGAGAGTGTATGTGAATACTCTAAAGCGAGTCATAGATCCACTATGTTCTTTCGAGCTGCTTCACGGCTCACGATACTGAATCTCGAATTCCGAGACCAGAACAACTGACATGTAATACACCATTTCGTACTCGTAGGAAGGCATGTATATGATTGGCTCCGATATTAAGAGGAAAACAGCACGATCTTGGATATCAAAAACATTCTTTCAACATATGGGCCTAGACTGTAGTTCATGCTAGCATCATCTATAGGGCTGTTTGAGCAAATTTGCCAATAAATCACCTATCTAATTCGTACACTTCTCGTGCCAGCATCGTCTGCGCTACCGCACGGGGTATCATCTAGTAAACCTCCAAAACATATCTGAGTTCATCCTTCAACCTCTCAATCTCCTTCCTCGGATCGACCTTCTTGCTCTGAACTTTGGCATCCCTCGCAATAGCCTCCTGTAGCACCTCCGTAACATCCGGCACCGGCCATGTGGGACCACAGAGGTAGAACGAGCCCTGCTCCTTGATGTACGCCTCGATGATCTGGCCCATAGTCTGCCGCATCCTATCTTGGATATAGATTTTCTGCGGCTGATCTCTTGAAAACGCTCGTCCAAGGAGAGTGATGACGCCGGCATCTTGATATGCTTCCCATTCCTCACCATACAGGTACTCTTCGCGCTGATGCCGAGAGCCCATATATAGCAAAATGGACCCGATCTCCTTGCCTTGCGCCTTTTGCATTGCGCGATATTGGATGAAGGCTCGGAATGGCGCGAGGCCGGTCCCGAGGCCAGCCATGATGAGGGGGGCAGTATCTTTTGCGGGAAGTTTCATAACGGAGGGCTTGACGCTGATAGTGACTGGAGTGCCAATTGCAAGCTTGCTCAAGTAGCGCGTAGCTTGGCCGAAGCGATCGCGGCCCTTGGGATCAACCCAGTTGACAACAACAATCATAAGGGCAATAGTTGTCGGGTCCACTTTCTGACTTGACGCAATGGAGTATTCACGACGTTTCATTGGACTGACAATTCGTGCGATGTCATGGAAGCTTGGGTGTGCAGATGTAAACTCAAGGAGGATGTCGGCATATGTAACAGTGTCGACTTCCGCGCGGCGCTTGAACTCATTTGCACCTTCTGGGCCACCGAGGGTGAGCAACGCCTTCTTTTCGTTCTCATCGGACGCAAATTCTGCCAATGCTTCGTAGAATCTTTTGGGAGGCTTTCCGAAGATGTCGATATTTTGCATTAATGATTGAAAGACTGTTCTGGTCTCCAAGATGTTGGGATCTTCGCGAGAAGGAACTTCCACGACTTGTTCGGGGTCAAGTCCGTAAAATTTCATAAACTCGTATACCTCCCCTTCATCGTTTTCAGCGTGGATACCGAGGGCCTCGCCAATGTCATACTTGAGACCTGACGTTCCAATATCAAATTCAATATGGAATATATTGCGGTTATAGGTCAAGGGTGTTAGGCGGCGATTCTCCTTGACATGGATTGTAAATGTCTTCACAGATAGGTCTGGTCTCAAAGCAGCTTCAGTACCGTAGGCCTCTTTGAATGCCAACCCTTTGGCGGCGGCCTGCCAATCTTTCAACAGAGTCGGCGTTTCGACCTCTTCTTTGTCAAACTTAGTAAAGCTGCTAGAATTTATTGTACGAGGTAGCTCGGTTATATCAGTGTCCACCTCAAGGTCGGCCCATGACTTTGGAATATCAATTGGTCGAAGAGCTTTCTCGAGGTCCACCGAGATTTCCTTCAGAGTTGCGGCGTTTCCATTAATGGCTGCTAGTTTTTCCATCGCGTTGCTAAGTAGTCCTGGTTTTGCAACCTGAAGAAACGCGAGCTCAAGGAGCAGACTTTCCAAAGTCGCATCCTTCTCAACAGC
>Ga0335072_10008627_pt1 | contig 14765 bp, 12 predicted proteins | sample Lox_Sample_21_FD_206725 | JGI IMG/M metagenome (GOLD analysis project Ga0335072, IMG submission 206725) | Soil microbial communities from Loxahatchee National Wildlife Refuge, Florida, United States - Lox_Sample_2.1 | ecosystem: Environmental > Terrestrial > Soil > Wetlands | place: USA... | reverse complement strand
AGCCACAAGCAGTACGAGAAGGAGCTCTTGCGCCTGCAGACGGAGCTGGTCTACATGCAGGAGTGGGTGGTGGCGAACGGCAAGCGGCTGGTGGTGCTGTTCGAGGGGCGCGACACGGCGGGCAAGGGCGGCGTGATCAAGCGCATCACCTCCTACCTGAACCCGCGCACCTGCCGGATCGCGGCGCTGCCGACGCCGAACGAGCGCGAGCAGTCGCAGTGGTACTTCCAGCGCTACGCGGCGCACCTGCCGGCGGCGGGGGAGATCGTGCTGTTCGACCGCAGCTGGTACAACCGCGCGGGCGTCGAGCACGTGATGGGCTACTGCACGCAGGAGCAGTACGAGGAGTTCCTGCGCTTCTGCCCGGCGTGGGAGCAGGCGCTCCTGAACGACGGGATCATGCTGGTGAAGTACTGGCTGTCGGTCTCCGACGAGGAGCAGGAGCGCCGCTTCGAGAAGCGCCTGGAGGACCCGCGCAAGCGTTGGAAGTTCAGCCCCACGGACCTGCAGGCACGCGCCCGCTGGGTCGACTACGCCGAAGCGAAGGACCGCATGTTCGCGCGCACCGACACCGACGCGAGCCCGTGGTACGTGGTCGAGGCCGACGACAAGCGCACGGCGCGGCTGAACCTGATCGGCCACCTGCTGTCGGTCGTCCCCTACGAGCACGTGGCGCAACGCAAGAAGGTGAAGCTGCCGCCGCGACAGCGGCGCAGGTACGAGCGCCCGCCGCGCGAGACCGAACGCCACGTCCCGTCCAGGTACCTGGTCGAGTAGACGAGCGGCCCGGAGGGGCCGCTCGTTGGCTCGATAGGCTTCGCGCTCGATGCCCCCGGCGCCCGCTTTCGCACAGAAGCTGAACGAGCAGATCGCGAACGAGTTCGCGGCGCACCAGCAGTACGTGGCGTGCGCGGTCTACTACGACGGCGAGGCGCTGCCGCAGCTGGCGCGCTTCTTCTACCGCCAGGCGCTGGAGGAGCGCGGCCACGCGATGATGATGGTCCAGTTCCTGCTCGACACCGGCGCGGAGGCCACGACGCCCGGCGTGGAGGCTCCGCGCACGAGCTTCGCGGACGTCAGCGAGCCGATCGCGCTGGCGCTGGAGCAGGAGCAGCGCGTCTCCGAGCAGATCAACGCGCTGGCGGCGACGGCGCGCGAGGCGGGCGACTACAGCTCCGAGCAGTTCATGCAGTGGTTCATCAAGGAGCAGGTCGAGGAGATCGCGACGATGGGCGAGCTGCTGCGCGTCTCGGAACGCTCGCGCGACACCCCCGCGGTGATCGAGGACTACATCGCGCGCGAGCACCCCGGCGACGAGGGCGGCGACCCGACGGCGCCGACCGCCGCGGGCGCGACGGCGTAGCTACAGCTCCAGCGCGACGCCCTCGCTGGCGACGCTGACTGCGGGCGAGCGCCCCGCCAGGCGCGCGGCGAGTTCATCGAGCTCGTCGTCGGTGCGGTCGAGCCGGTGGTGGAACAGCGACACCGCGCGGGCGCCGGCGCGTTCGGCGAGCGCGACGGCGTAGTCGGCGGCGGCGTGGCCGAAGTGGGCTTCGGCGGGCAGCTCCTCGGGGAGCAGCTGCGCGTCATGCACGAGCAGGTCAACGTCGCGGGCCAGCGCGAGCGCGTCCTCGTGGTAGGCGCCGAGCCCGTCCTCGCCGGGGCCGAGCGCCGTGGGGTTGTGGTCGGGCATGTAGGCGATCGCGGAGTGCCCGTCGCTGACGCGGTAGCCGTAGGTGCGCCCGCCCTTGTGCGGGATCTGGCGCGCGAGCACGGTGAAGCCCTCGACCTCGCGCTCGCCGGTGGCGAGCGTGTCGAACGTCCAGCGCCCGCACATCTCGTGCGGGCCGATCGGGAAGTAGGGCGGGGACATCAGCCCCGCGAGCACCTCCGCGGCGCCGGCGCCGTCCTCCTGCTCCGGCAGCAGCACCTCGACGCGGGTGCCGTCGCGTTCGGCCGCAGAGAAGAAGGGCAATCCCACGACGTGGTCCCAGTGCAGGTGCGTGAGCAGCAGCGCGCCCTGGTAGGCGGCGTCCCCCAGCAGGGGAAACGCCTGCAGGATGCCGGTGCCGGCGTCGAGCAGCAGCGTCGGCGCGCTCGCCCCGTCGGGGGTCAGCGCCAGGCACGACGTGTGCCCGCCGTAGCGGACGAACTCCTCGCCGGCGGCGGGCAGCGAGCCCCTCACGCCGCAGAAATGGACCTGCAAGTCAGCTCAGCTCCCGCCGGGTCCCTCCGCGCATCGTGGTTCATTATCTGTCAAGCGCCCCGGGCTGTAAAGAGGCGCACTGTGCGACGCCTCACACGGAGACGAGCTTGTTCATGTCGTAGTCGAAGCCCGCGCGGCGCAGGTGCAGCAACAGCTTCGGCTGCCACGTCCCCGCGAGGTCGAGCCGCACGTGGGAGACGCCGTCGAGGTCGTACGGCAGCTCGACGCCGTCCTCGTAGAGCACGCAGACGCGGCCGGGGCTGAGCGCCGCGACGAGGAAGCCCATCTCGAACACGACCTGCTGGTGGGCGCGGGTGGAGAAGAACGGCTCGTCCTCGGACTCCAGCCGCGGGCCGCCGACGTCGTCGGCGGTCAGCAGCACGACCGCGTAGCGCGAGCCGTGGGCCTCGCCCAGCACGCCGGAGAGGCCCTCGCCCTCGCTGGAGCGCCGCTTGATGACCCTGACCTCGTGGTCGGGGCCGGACGCCCGCAGCAGGTGCTCGACGGCCTGCTTCCAGCGCTCGTCGCGGCCGTGGGCCAGCACGACCTCGCGCGTCTGCGCGGGCGCGGGCGCGTAGCTCTCGCCGCCGCCGTCCAGCTCGGCGGGCGCCGCCTCGTGGGGGGCCAGCTCGGCGCCGACGGGCTGCGGGGCGGGTGCCAGCTCGGCGCCCACGGCGGGCTCGTCCCCGGCACGCTCGCCGGGCTCGGCGAAGGGCCGTTGCGGCTCGGCGGGGAGGGTGCCGTTGCCGCTCGCGCGCTCGGGGAGCGGGTGCGGGTCGCCGGCGCCTGGTTGGCCGTAGGCCGGCTCGTTCGCCGGCGCCGGCGGCTGCGCTTGCACCTCGATCGCGGCCTGGGCCGGCTGCTCGATCGCGGCGGCCTGCGACGCGCCCGCGCCCTCGAAGGCCAGCTCGCCGCGCAGCGTCGTCAGCAGCTCGATGGCCTCCTCGACGCAGCGCAGGTCCGCGGAGTACTGCTCCTGCCAGCGCTTGACCCCCTCTGGGCACTGCACGGCCTCGGTGAACTCCCGCGCCTGGTCGGGGCCGCCGAAGATGTGCGCCAGCGCCTGCACGGTGGGGTCGATCCACTGCTTGCGCGCGGACTTCCAGCTCTCGTAGTCGCTGAAGTCGCCGACGAGCGTCGCGCGCTGCACGAGCGCCTGCCCCTGTTTGACGCACTGGCCGAGCAGCTCGTGGGCGATCGGGACGGAGACCTGCAACATCGCCCTACAGCAACCCCAGCTGCGCCACGACCCGGTGCCGGCCGCGGGGGCGGCTCAGCGCGCAGGGCCGGAACGAGCGCGCCTGCGAGCTGGGCCGGAACGAGCGCACGGGCGGCCCCGGCGGCCGCGGGTCGTTGCGGAACGAGGCCGCGCCGACGCTGCGCCGCGCTGCGGCGCGGGCGAGGATCGCGCCGGCGATCAGGTGCTCGTCGATCACGTACTGCGAGTCGAGCACGAGCTTGCGGATCAGATGTGCTCGCTGCATGGTCAATCTGCAGCGGATATCGGCCGCGGCACCACGCTGCGTTCGCCCGCGGGAGCCTTCTTAGACGAGCATATGAAACCCGGCCTGGGCGTTCGAGCCGCCGCGCGGCCGGTGCGCCGCTCAACCGGCGGCGGGCGCCGGTCTCGGCCGGCCCGCGAGCATCTTGATCGCGAGCACGAGGTCGAGCATGTCGGCGAGGCTGCGCGGCTCGCGGCCGGTGCGCTCGGCGATCCGGCTGAGCCGGTAGCGGGCGGTGTTGACGTGGATGTGCAGCCGCTCCGCGGTGCGCGCCAGGTTCATGTCCGAAGCGGCATAGGCCAGCACCGTCTCGACCATCGCCCCGTCGCGGACAAGGTCATCGGCGATGAAGCTGCGGACCGCCTCGGGCACGAGCCGCGCGGCGACGTCGTCGGCGTGCGAGGCGAGGTAGTCGGCGGGGCTCAGCTCCGAGAGCGAGACGACGCCGCCCTGCGCGGGAACGCCCTCGGCGGCGCGGCGGGCCTCGGCGTAGGCGGCGGGCACGCCGCCGGGGTCCTCGTGCTCGGTGCTGATGCCGACGCGCACGGCGATCTCGCGCGCGGCGAGCGCCCGCTGCACGGCGCGCAGGTCGCGCGACAGGCCCGCGAGCCCGCCCGGGTGCAGCGCGCGCACGATCACCAGCTCGTCGTTGCGGATCGCGTCGAGCGGCAGGATCGCGCCGGCGGCGGCGCGCACCAGCTCGCCGGCGGCATCGCGCACCGCGTCGGGTTGCAGCGGCCCGGCGTTCGCGGCGACGATCACGCAGCAGTGGGCCTGCTCGTGCAGGCCGGCCTCCGCGGCGAGCGCGTGCATCCTGGGACTGCTGAGCGGCCTGCCCGCGAGCAGCTGCTCCAGCAGGTCGCGGCGGGCGCCGGCGCCCTCGGCGGTGAGCGACTGCTGGGCCTCCAGGTAGGCCGCCGCGGCCTGGGTGCTGGAGGCGTTCAGCGACTCCAGGAACGGACGGGCGGCCGACAGCGTCGCGGCGCGGGCGTGGACGTCGGTCCCGGTGTCGAGCACGACGGTGTCCCACAGCACGCGGATGCCGAGCCGGAAGGCGTGCAGGAACGCCGACAGCGGCACCCCGTCGCGCGCGCGGCGAGCGGCGTGCGGCGCGATGAAGTCGTAGTCGGAGGGCCTGACCCGTCGTCCGCGGATCATCGCGGCGAGCACGTCGATGTGCGCGGCGATGTGCTCCAGGGCGTCGCGTGGGGGGGAGCGGTACTCGGGGATCTCCAGCTTGACCAGCAGCACGATCTCGCCCGCCAGCTCCCTGCGGCGCTCGACGAGCATGTCGGCGATGCCCTCCAGGCGCCGCTGCACCTCGCCGGCGCGACGATGGACTTGTAGGGTCGGCACAACGCCGCCGGCCGAAGTTCGTGCCTCCGTGCCAATGAAGTCCCCCATCCCATCGAGGAGGCTATCGGACGACATAGGCGCGGGCTGTCTATAGAAGTCAGCGATGCCGGAGGGGGCATGCGCCGGACCGGATGAGGGGGGAGTCGTGCCTGCAAGGCTGCTGCGTGCTGAATCGGTTGCCGGGAAACCCGCGAAGGAGCCGCGGCGGCGGCCTGGCCTACGGATCGTCGTGGGCCTGTGCGCGTTGCTCTGCGCGCTGCTCTGCTGCACCGGCGCCGCCTCGGCCTACGACGCGACGCTGACGCGTACTCCGGGCGGCATCGCGAACATCGAAGCCTCGACGCTCACGGGCGGCGGCTTCGGCACGGGCTACGCGCAGGCCCAGGACGGCATCTGCACGCTCGCCGAAGAATATTTGTCGGTCAGCGGCGAACGCGCCCAGTTCTTCGGGCCGACCGCGATGAACAACGACCTCTTCTGGGAGTCGCTGATCCAGAACAAAACCGTCGAGAACCTGCTCGCCCTGCCCTACCCGCAGGGCCCCTCCGCCCAGGCGAAGGAACTCGCCGCGGGCTTCGCGGCGGGCTACGACAAGTACCTGTCGGACATCGGCGGCCCCAGCGGGATCACCGACCCGCGCTGCGCCGGCAAGGAATGGGTGCGGCGGATCAAAACGATCGACGTGTGGCGGCTGCTCTACAAGCTCGACCTGAAAGCCGGCGCCTCGCCGCGGGCCGCGCTGCTCGCGACGGCTTCGCCGCCGGCGGGCCAGCCGCTGGCGCGCAAGGCGCAGGACGCGGCCAGCAGTCACGCGATCGCCGAAACCGAAGAAGCGCTCGGGCAGGAAATCTCGCTGCCGGGCTCAAACGGCCTGGCGATCGGCGGTGAAGACGCGGCCAACGGCGGCGGCCTGCTGATCTCAAACCCGCACTTCCCTTGGGTGGGCGGCGAACGCTTCTGGGAGTCGCACATCGACGTCCCCGGCGTCTACGACGTGATCGGCGCGAGCCTGTGGGGCTCGCCGGTGATCACGATCGGTCACAACCAGCACGTCGCGTGGACGCACACCGTCTCGACCAACACGACCGTGGCGAACTTCACGCTGAAACTCGTCCCGGGCCACACGACCCAGTACCTGGTCGACGGCGAAGCCGTGCCGATGACCTTCCAGGACGTGACGGTGCAGGTGCTCGAAGGCGGCGTGCTCGTGCCTCACTCGCACCGCTTCTACTACTCCAAATACGGCCCGATCCTCTCCAGCCCCGCCTGGACCACGACGACGGCCACGGCGTTCGACGACGCCAACGAAACGAACCTCCGGGCCGGCGACCAGTGGCTGAAGATCGGCGAGTCGGGGAGCACCGGGGAACTGCTGAAATCAGAGGAAGAAATTCAGGGCGTCCCGTGGGTGAACACGATCGCCTCGGACGACAAAGGCAACGCGCTCTACACCGAGATCGCAGTCACGCCGAACCTGTCGACCAGCTACCTCAACGGCGCGTGCAACCTCAGCCCCTCGCACGCCGTCGCGGGCCCGTTCGACGGCTCGAAGTCCGAATGCAAACTGGGGTCCGACCCCGACTCGGTCTCGCCGGGAATCATGGGTTCCTCGAACGAGCCGAAGCTGATGCGCAAAGACTACGTCGAGAACTCCAACAACTCGTTCTGGCTGGCGAACGCCAACCAGCTGCTGACCGGGTTCTCTCCGGCGCTCGGCAACGAAAACGCCAACCCGGGGATGCGCTCGCAGACCGGCATCGACATGGTCAACCAGCGCATGGGCACGTTCAACGGCGGCGTGCCGACGGACGGCCTCGGCTCGACGCCCGGCTTCACCGCGCAGAACCTGCAGGAATCGTGGACGTCCTACCGGGCGATGCCCGCCGAGCGCGCGCTTCCGGGGCTGCGTGAAATCTGCCACAACGCCGTCAACAACTCCGGCGGCGTGATCAACAAAGTCAACGTCAGCGCCGCCTGCCCGATCCTCGACGAATACGACGCGACGGCAAAGCTCAACAGCCCCGGCGGCTGGCTGTTCAACCGCTGGTGGGCGAGCGCGCCGACGACCAACGCATCGTTCTGGGTGAACCCGTGGACGGCGAGCAACATCGTCTACACGCCGAACACGCTGAACACGTCGCTCGCCGCCAGCCAGAACGCGCTCGCCACGGCGGTCACCGACCTGGAAACGCGCGGTATACCGCTCAACGCCAGCTTCGGGCAGGTTCAGTACACCCAGCGGGCGAGCAAGATCTTCGTGCCCGGCTGCAGCGACGGCAGCATGTGCTTCGCGGTGATCAACTCGACCTACGACAACAGCACGGCGAAAACGGCGACCGTGGGCGGCTCGAGCTCGAGCATCGTGATGTTCACCGAACTCGACTCGGCGACGGGGCCGCTCACCAAAGGCCTGCTGACCTACTCGCAGTCGGAGGACGTCACCTCGCCGTTCTACGAAGACCAGACGCTGAGGTTCTCCAAAAACGAATGGATCACGCTGCCCTGGACGGCGGCGGACGTCGCGGCGCAGCAGATCTCGCCGCCGCAGTCGCTGAGCACCGACCCGGTGGTCACGCAGGTGGCGCCGTCGAGCGGCCCGCAGGCCGGCGGCACGTCGGTGACGATCACGGGCGAACGCTTCGGCGAAGCCTCCGCGGTGTCCTTCGGCGGGACGGCCGCCGCGGCCTTCACGGTGAGCTCGCCGACGTCGATCACCGCGACCGCCCCGGCGGGCACGGGCACGGTCGACGTGACCGTGACGACGCCGCAGGGGACCAGCGCGACGAGCGCGGCCGACCAGTACAGCTACGTGCCCCCGGGGCCGGCGCCGAGCGTCAGGAAGGTCGCGCCGCGGCGCGGCTCGACCGGCGGCGGCACGACGGTCGAAATCACCGGCAGCAACTTCACCACGGCGACGGCGGTGCAGTTCGGCGGCCGCGCGGCAAGCAGCTTCACGGTCAATTCGGCGACGTCGATCACGGCGGTCTCGCCGGAAGGCACGCCGGGGAAGGTCGACGTGACCGTGACGAACGACGGTGGCACGAGCGCGACGAGCGCCCGCGACCACTTCACCTACGAAAAGCCCGCGGTCACGGGGGTCTCCCCGAACAGCGGCTCGGTCGCGGGCGGCACGACGGTGACGATCACCGGCACCGGCTTCGCGCCGGGCGCCACAACGGTGGAGTTCGGCACGAAAGAAGCAGGCTCGGTGAGCTGCTCCTCCAGCACGACCTGCACCGCGGTCTCGCCGGCCCACAAAGCCGCAAGCGCGGTCGACGTGCACGTGGTCGTCGGCGGCAAGCACTCTCCCGCGACGCCGGGCGACGAATTCACCTACTCAAGGCCCTGACTCCCTCTCCGGCCGGCCGGGGCGGCTCTTCGCGGAGTCGCCTCGGCCGGTGGGCCTTGGGCGCTTATTTGCCGCGCTTGGCCTGGTGCGCCAGCACCCTGCCAAAGGCGTCTTCCAGCTGCGCGGTCATCCGCAGCTTGAACAGCGCCAGCAGCGCCTCCAGCGCGAGCGGGCGCAGCGCGTCGACGCTCTCGATCAGTTCGTCCCAGCCCTCCGCGGGCTGCCCCGCCTGGTCGAAGGGCTCCCACAGCTCGCGGATGAACAGCTTCGTGAAGGCGCGCGCGATCGACTCGGTGTCGCGGCTGACGCGGTCTGACACCGACAGCGCGGCGTGCAGGGGGATGCCGAGCGTGATGCAGCGCTCGGCGGCACGCAGCAGCGCGGGGCTCGGCGCTTCGAAGCGCCCGTCGCCCAGCGGCACGAGCAGGCCCAGCTTGCGCACCCGCTCGGCGTCCTTCTCGCTCAGATCGCCGAAGCGCTGGAGCAGTTCCTCCGCGGTGATCAGTTCGGGCTCCTCGGGCTCGAAGGGCGTCGTCACCGCGCGGCGCAGGCCCAGCAACCGCTCGGCGAGACCGTCCGAGCCGCTGAGCAGCCGCTCGATCGCGGCGAGGTTGAAGCCGTCGGCCTGGAGATCCTGGATCAGGCGCAGGCGCGCGGCGTGCTCGGCGTTGTAGTAGCCGACCCGGGCGCGCACCTCCGGCGGCGGCAGCAGCCCGCGGGTGTGGTGGTTGCGGATGTTGCGCACCGACATCCCGACCTCGGCGGCGAGCTGCTCGATCGTCATCTCGGCGCCCGCGCCGTTCCCGCCCGCGCCCTGCCGGGGCTTCTGCGTGGTCTGTGCCATCCCTCACATAAAGATACCATGTTTCATGTAACCTCGTTTGAGGTAATGGTTATCGCAAGCATGATGCGTCACGTACCGCTCACCCCCTCGACCGTCGCGCCATCGCGCGACAGCGCGCTGCGAGGGGACGCCCGTGGCTGAACGGGGCGCCGTGCCGCAGGTCTCGCCGCTGCGCCGTCGTGCACTCGGCATGATCCGCTCGTTCACGTCGCCGCTGCTGCCGGACGACTACCTCGAGCTGGTCAACCCGCTGTGGTCGACGCGCGAGCTGCGCGGGCGCATCGAACGGATCGAGCGCGAGACGCCCGAGTCGGTGACCGTGACGATCAAGCCGGGCTGGGAGTGGCCGGGCCACAAGCCCGGGCAGTACCTGCGTCTGGGCATCGAGGTCGACGGCAAGCACCACTGGCGCGCCTACTCGCTGACGTCGGATCCGCAGCGGGAGGACGGCTGCATCTCGATCACGCCGAAGCTCGTCGAGGGCGGCAAGGTCACGCCGTTCCTGTTTAACGGCGTGCGCCCGGGCGCGATCGTACGGCTGGGCGGCGTGGAAGGCACCTTCGTGCTTCCCGACCCGCTGCCCGGCCGCTTGCTGTTCGTCAGCGCCGGCAGCGGCATCACGCCGGTCATGAGCATGCTGCGCTGGCTGGCCGGCGAGGGCTCCCTGGCCGACGTCGTGCACGTGCACAGCGCGCGCACGCGCGAGACCGTGATCTTCGGCGATGAGCTGCGACGGCTGCACGCTACCCAGCCGGGCTACCGCCTGCACGAGCAGCACACCGGCGGGATGGGCCGCATCACGGCGGCGCACCTGGACGAGCTGTGCCCGGACTGGCGCGAGCGCGAGACGTTCGTGTGCGGACCCGCCGGCCTGCTGGAGGCGATCTCCGAGCGCTTCGCGAGCGACGGCGATCCGCAGCGCCTGCACCGCGAGCACTTCCAGCCCGACGCGCGTGTCGGCGACGGCGAGCGCGGCGCCGGCGGCACGATCCGCCTGACCAAGAGCGGCGTCGAGGCGGTCTCCGACGGCGAGCTGCCGATCCTTGCTGCCGCCGAGGCCGCCGGCGCGGAGCTGCCGTTCGGCTGTCGCATGGGCATCTGCCACACGTGCGTCGGCAAGCTCTGCTCGGGGCAGGTGCGCGATCTGCGCACCGGGCGCGTGCACGGCCAGCCGGGAGAGATGCTGCAGACCTGCATCAACGCGCCCGAGGGCGCGGTCGAGATCGCGCTCTAGGAAATCGTCAACGCCGCCACCGGAGGAACAACGTGTCAGCCACCCAGATCCCCAGCCACACCGACGTCGGCGCCGACGAGCCAGAGAGCCCGCTGGCGCGGTTGACGGCGGAGCAGATCGAGCAGCTCGGGCGCGAGTTCGACGCGATCCACGACGAGGTCTACGAGGACCTGGGCGACCGCGACGCGCGCTACATCCGCAGCACGATCAAGCTGCACCGCCGCCTCGTGCTGGCAGCGCGCGCACTGCTGATGGGCTCGCGCAGCAGGCCGCTGTGGCTCGGCGGCACGGCAGCGCTGTCGCTGGCGAAGATCCTCGAGAACATGGAGATCGGCCACAACGTGATGCACGGGCAGTGGGACTGGATGAACGACCCGGACATCAACTCGCAGAGCTGGGACTGGGACACCGCTTCGCCGGCCGACGCGTGGCGCCACTCGCACAACTACGAGCACCACACGTTCACGAACATCCGCGGCAAGGATCGCGATCTGGGCTACGAGATCATGCGCATCGACCCGCACCAGAAGTGGCACCCGGTGTACCTGTTGCAGCCGTTCTACAACCTGCTGCTGATGGGCTTCTTCGAGTGGGGTGTGGCGGTGCACGACCTCAACCGCGGCGCGATCCACTCCGGCGAGAAGTCCAAGCAGCAGGTGATCGAAGAGCTGAAGGCGATCGGCGTCAAGGCGCGCCGGCAGATCGTCAAGGACTACGTCGCCTTCCCGGCGCTCGCGGCGCTCGGCGCGCTGGTCTCCAGCCGCGGCTCGGCCAAGGAGGCGAAGGCCGCCTTCAAGTCGACCCTGGCGGCGGACTTCGCGGCGAACATCGTGCGCAACGTGTGGTCCTACTCGATCATCTTCTGCGGCCACTTCCCCGACCAGACGTACACGTTCAGCCAGGAGGAGGTCGCCGAAGAGACGCGCGGCGGCTTCTACGTGCGCCAGCTGCTCGGCGCGGCGAACATCGACGGCGGGCCGCTGTTTCACCTGCTGGCCGGAAACCTCAGCTTCCAGGTCGAGCACCACCTGTACCCGGACATGCCGTCCTCGCGCTATCAGGAGATCGCGCCGCGGGTGCGGGACATCTGCCGCCGCTACGGGCTGCCCTACAACACGGGCCCCCTGCACAAGCAGCTCGGGACGGTGCACCGCACGATCCTGCGCCTGGCCTTCCCCGGCGGCAAGGTGCGCCCCAAGCCGGGCCCGTACACGCCCTCGTGAGGCGCCGGCACGCCTAGCGCCGGCTCTCGCCCCACAGCGTCGCCACCAGCGAGCGCGGGCCGCCGCGGTCGCGGTGCTCGCACAGGTAGACGCCCTGCCAGGTGCCGAGCGCCAGGCGCCCGCCCGCGACGGGGATCGTCAGCGAGGCGCCGAGCACGGAGGCCTTGACGTGCGCCGGCATGTCGTCGGGCCCCTCCAGCGTGTGCGTCCAGTAGCGCGCGTCCTCCGGCACCGCGGCGTCGAAGTGCGACTCGAAGTCCGCGCGCACGTCGGGGCTGGCGTTCTCGTTCAGCGTCAGCGAGGCGGAGGTGTGGCGGATGAACAGGTTCAGCAGGCCCACCTCCAGCTCCGAGATCCGCGGCACCGCCTCCAGCACCTCGCGCGTGATCAGGTGAAAGCCGCGCGGGCGCGCCGCCAGCCTGATCTCTCCCTGCGCCCACATGCGCGCAACCGTAGCGCGGGGATGCGGAGCGATCGCCGCAACGCGGCGAAGCTCGCGATCGAGCGCCGAGCCGGGGGCGGCTGTCATCCTGCCGGGCATGGGCGCCTTGACGATCGCCGAGCTGGTGCTGGCGGACGAGCCCGCGCGCTGGAGCGCGCTGGGCTTCGACGTCGAGGGCGAACGGCTGCGGCTGGGCACCGTCTCGCTGCGGCTCGCCGGTGAGGGCGCCGGGCGCGGCCTGGTCTCCTGGGCGCTGCGCGGGGCCGCGAGCGCCGAGCTCGACGGGCTGCCCACGACGCTCGCCGGCTCCGCCGAGCCCGATCCCGAGCCCGCCCCGCCGCACCCGAACGGCATCGGCGCGATCGACCACGTCGTCGCGATGACGCCCGCGCTCGACCGCACCGTCTCAGCGCTGCAGGACGCGGGGCTGGACCTGCGGCGCGTCCGCGAGCAGCCCACGCCCGCCGGTGCCCCGCGTCAGGCGTTCTTCCGGCTCGGCGGCGAGATCCTGGAGGTCGTGCAGGAACCGGAGGAGGTCATCGCCGCCCGCGCGGAAGCCGAGCCGAGAAGCGCGAAGTTCTGGGGGCTCGCGCTCCTGGCGCAGGACATCGACCGCACGGTCGCCGCGTTTGGCGAGCACGCCTCTCCCGCCCGCGACGCCGTTCAGCCCGGGCGGCGGATCGCGACGGTGAAACGGTCCGCCGGCCTCGCGGTGCCGCTCGCGATCATGAGCCCGAAGCCCTAGGCGCGCTCGAGCGCGCCCGAGGAGGAGCGCCGCGTGCGCACGCGCGTGTGGCTCATCGCCACGTGCGCCGCCTCCTCGCCGCCGAGGAACGGCGCCAGCGCGATGTAGGTCGCCGCCGGGATCAGCTCCGGCAGCTCGCGGATGCGGCCCGTCAGCGCGTAGTGCAGGCACAGGTCGAACAGGCCGCCCGAGATCGCCTCCACCGTCACCGCCGGCGGCCTGAAGCCGTGCGTCTGCTCCATGCCCGGCACCAGCATCCGCGCCAGCGCGCCGACGCCCTCGTGCGAGCGCTCCGCCGTGTGCGGCGTCGCGATCAGGCCGTCGACCAGCGCGATGTGGGCAAACGCCGGCTCGCTCGCCAGGAACTCGAACAGCGCCGCGATCCCCGCCCGCACCGCCTGGCGCCAGTCGCTCTCCGCGACGTAGGCGCGTTCCATCGCCGCCAGGCACTTGCCGTGGCCGACCTCGTACGCCACCAGGAAGGCGTCCTCCTTGTCGAGGAAGTGCTCGTAGAAGGCCACCAGCGATACCGCCGCCTGTTCGGCGATCTCTTCCACCCTCAGCGCCGCGTAGCCATCGCGCGCCGTGAGGTTCGTCACCGCGTCGAGGATCCGCGCCCGCTGGTTTTGGACCACGAAGCTGCGTGAGACGTTCTGGTCTCCGCGCGCCAGCCCCCGCCGCCCGCCCAGCAGCGGGTGGGGCGCGAGCGTCCCCGGCGCGCGGCCGCCCTGCATCCTGAGCGCGACGCGCCGCCGGTTCGACAGCGCCACCGGCTCCGAGAGGATCGCCGCGGGCGTGGGGTAATACGAGGCGGCCCAGGCGGCGAGGTCTGGGACCAAAGCACGGAGCTCCGCCGCGTCGGCGTGCCCCACCCGCCGGTAAAGGACGCGGTTCAGACCGCCCACCACCGCCTTCAGCGAGATGTCCGAGACGACGCCGCTGCCCGGCGCCAGCGCCAGCGCGTCGCGGATGAAATGCTCGTAGCGTTCGAGCGAGCGCTCACGCCGCTCGATCCCCGCGGACCCCGCGGCCATGATCTCGATCAGGTTCAGGCGCAGCGCCCCGGGGTTCTCGATCGCCGACTCGAACAGCACGCCGATCGCGGTCTGCACGCGCCCCGGCCAGCCCTCCGCCTCGCGGTAGGCCGCCTCGACGCGGCGCATCGCCTCGCCCGAGATCAGGTCGGCCGTCACGAGCAGCAGATCCTGCTTGTTCGCGTAGTGCTCGTAGAAGGTCTTGCGCGAGACGCCCGCCTGCGCGATCACGTCCGCGACGCGTGTGGCGCGGTAGCCCTGCCGGGCGACGCACTCGATCATCGCCAGGGCCAGGCGCAGCCGCTGTTCCGCGCGCGCCCGCTCGCGCGCCGGCGAGCGCGGGCGCCGCCCGTCGGCCGGCCCGGATTCGCGTTCGGGCGAGGACGAGGAGACGCGTTCCTGCTGTGCCAGCTCGTCTGGGACTGCGCGCAGCGGCGGGCGCCCGTCGGCGGTCGTCGACGACGGCTTGACCTGGTGGGACGGGTTCGGCTCTGCCGCCATCAGCTCAACCGCGCCGCGCCGGTGTGTGAAGAGTCGTATTTGAACTGTCCACGTGCAGATTCCAAGTAAGTAAATCGATCATTTGGTTTGTAAACAGTAACCTACTTTACCCTTGACAGGGTTCGATCGCTATGAGATGTTGGGATTTCGAGAGTGACCTCCCTCGTCCGGTCACCTTGAGCAAACGCTCGACGCCGCTCCCTCCCTGGCGCGGGCGTATGTGCCGGGGGGCGTCGTGGCCTGGCTCTGGTCACGACGCCCAACGGTTCGTCCTCCGTCGTATTTGAAACGACTCGCCGGTGATGTCTCCAACCCGGCTCTCGCCGGCA
>Ga0335072_10008625_pt1 | contig 14766 bp, 9 predicted proteins | sample Lox_Sample_21_FD_206725 | JGI IMG/M metagenome (GOLD analysis project Ga0335072, IMG submission 206725) | Soil microbial communities from Loxahatchee National Wildlife Refuge, Florida, United States - Lox_Sample_2.1 | ecosystem: Environmental > Terrestrial > Soil > Wetlands | place: USA: Florida... | reverse complement strand
TCGAGATATTCAAGAATGTTGTCTTGCACCACGATGGGGAGAGTCGACAGCGAGTGGACAATCGAAGACATGACGAGCGAGGTACGCGGGATACTTGTGATGTCGTCGAACAGACTAATTGTCAGTGGGAGGTCATATGTAGAAAGGACCCTCACGACGGAGACTGCATTCAATTTAGCCAACGCAGTATCAAGTCAACCGAAGGTGTACAGAGACGAAATATTTGATTTTGTTTCGCAAAGACGAGTCTTCTCTTTCCCCGCCGCGATTGTTGGCTTGTCGTGACGTGGTTAACTGAATTCCCAACTTTGAATTGGATTTTCAAAAGTCGGTCTCACTCGAAACTCGATAAAACTCAGAATTTTGCCGCCGCATTTTTGAGTTTTTGGCCTACGGAAATAATCATAACCACTTAGCCGGTAACGGCTCCAAAAACCTTGTCATAACGCAAAGCATCTATTCTCGATCCATCAAACGATCTGAGATGTCCCATTCACGGCTAATGACGCCATCGGCTCATCTCGATGAGAACCATGCAAACGAATAATTCGATGCAGATTCTGCTCAATTCAACTGCGGTTCCTTCAGATCCGATTTTTCCTTAAAAGATGTTCGTTCTTTTTGTGATGGGCGATCTAGCAAGCCACATTGAACCAGACTTTATTTCTCTTTGTAAGGTCCCATGCCCCGAAAGATTCCATCTCAGAACCGCGGTTCCATAATGGAATTTGATTGAGTCGGGGATGGCGCTTCGCAAGATTCTCATTCGCCGTGGCCCATCTAATTCAAACGACACTCCAAAGACAGAACCGCTGGGCGAAGGAGGCTATTGCGCTGTTGGGCAAGTTATCCATTAAGCTCCTGGACGGGGCTGTGCAAAAGATTGGTCATGCGACCTTTCCACATGTTCAACTCTAAACAGAGTCAACGTGTTGAGAGCATTGGACATCGATGCACGACAAAAAGTATGTTCCAAATATGTTTTTGGCTTTGGCGAGAGATAGTCCCAATTTGGTTCTCAGTAAATTCCGTAAAAAGATGAATTATCGGGGAGTTAAAGATTGCTACCTGGTGTCACAGACGGATCTGAGCCGGGACCGGATTTGGATGATCCGATGACCTCCAGACTGCTGCGCTATGGCCGCTATGGGAATGAAATCAGTCACGATACTATTTTTCTATTCCGGTTCCCATTGTACCGAATTTCGAAACTCTAATTATTTACTCGCCCCGGAGCGCCAATAAGAAAGATGGGCTGTCTGTACTTAATTTGACGGTTGCCCCTGAAGCGCCCACCCAACTTCTTCTGCCACCCTCTGCGCAATCCAATTCTTGATTCAACAAAAGTCTGACCAGCCAACGCAATGCCGGGACCAGGGCAGTTCAGCATTCCGGGCAGTGAACGCGAACGATCTGCTAGCAGTCGTCTTGTCGAACCTGTCAAGGAAGATGAAACACTTTCCGTCAATGTCGTCGTCCGTTTCCCACCGGGATGCCCTGCATTCCCCGATTTCACCTACAAGGGGAAAGTTCCGTTGCACAAACGACCTGTTCTTTCTCGTGAGCAATACGCAGAAACATACAGAGCAGCACAATCTGATCTCGATGTCGTCATCGCCTTCATCCAGAAGCACGGTATGACTGCAACCGACTGCAATGCGACCGCCCGCACTATCCTGGTAAAAGGCACTGCCGGACAAATGACTGCTGCCTTTGGGATCCAGCTTAATCATTATGAGTCCCCATTGTCACCTCACGATCACGGCAAACATGTCGCTGGAACTGTCACTCAGGGAACTGCCAAAGCAGCGCAAACCAAGTCCACAAGCCAGATCCACCGAGGCTATGATGGCCCAATTCAAGTACCTCACGAGCTTTCCGAGATTATTACAGCAGTTGTTGGGCTCGATAATCGTCTCCGCGGTGGTTCCTCTGGCACCGGCGATCCTACTCCTAATACAACAGCTATCTACACGCCAGTCCTCATAGGTCCCAGCCGCTACAATTTCCCCACAACATCGGCCAGCGACCAAGTCATCGCCATCATTGCCGCCTCGCCCGACGGATACTCAGCGAGCGATATTGAACTGTATTTCAGCAATACCAATATCAGCAGCTACGGATACACCTTCAACTCAACCAAGCAGCTTGTCCCAGTTTATCTTTATCCGACCGGGGAGTCAGGGTCCTTCAATCCCGCTCCCGCTCCAGAGACCAACCAAGACATCTGCACTGCTGCTACAGTAGCGCAGGGAGCAACATTCAACGTTTATTTCACCCAAAGAACCGAGCTCGGCTGGCAGCTCTTCCTTAGCCGTGTACTTCAACCCCCAGCAGGAGCAGAGGACCCTCCGACTGTGGTATCTCTCAGTACCCCTGTTGCTGCCGCCGATGACCCAACTTCAGCCTTTATAGGCTCTGTTTCCTCCTCTGGATCAACGGCCTCAGTTCTTAGCGGGCTCTTTAAGTCTCTCGCATCTGTAGGCGTCAATGTTTTTGCGGCCAACGGAGATGATGGCGCTGACTCGCTGCTGGGGAATGGCGCAGATGACGCCTTGCCTCATTTACAATATCCTGGCAGCGATCCTTACGTTTATATCCTGCGGCGGCACGGCGATGGGACCACAGGGTTTGTCGGAAGAGTGGGTGTGGAGCGATATCGACAACTCTAACACTTTGCTTACGCAGGGTGCGACAGGAGGTGGGTCAAGTAAGAATTTCCCGGCATCTGACTGCCCATGGCAGTCAGATGCCGGCATCACCCAGATCATGGACAACAATAATACTCCATATACGGATTTTCGGTTCTCACCTGATGTTTCCGGGATGATTGGTTTACAAGGGCCCTTCTACCTGGACGGATCACCCTATCCTGCTGGAAACGGAGCCACTCCCGGCGGATTCTATGGCACAAGTTGCGTTGCTCCTCTCTATGCAGGACTTATGGCGGTTATACAGTCGGCCTTCGGATTTTCTCCAGGGTTCCTCAGCCCACTTCTCTATCAGCTAGGAACATCGGGAAGCTCCGCATTCAATCCTGTGACCTTTGGTGACAACGATTCTGGGAACGGGTCGCCATTCTTTGCTACTGCTCCCCAGGTCGGCAGTACGACATGGAATCCCTGTGCTGGATGGGGTAGTATCAACGGACAAGGACTCCTCAATGGTCTGGCTGAGTTATTGTTTCCGCAACAAGTGTATCTCGTTGTCGACAAGAATACCTTTAGTCTTGACGAGGCCAAAGATCTCGCCAATGCCACTAACGGGACCGCTACCTGGAACAATGCGTTCTGGGTTGTACTCGAGGGCTTTACACCCACGAAGGCAGCCGGGGCCACAATCACGCTAACCGGTACCTTTGCTGGACTCTCGACTGTCACATTAACACCGCTTCCCTTAGTGGCAGAAATCCCATCGCAGGTAAATACGCCACAACAAATATGGTATCCATACAGCATCACTTTTCAATCTTCAGCCATCGCTACAACTCCAGCGGGGTTGTTTCCAGCGACAACAGGAGCCACCATTCCCTATACATTAGGGGCAAGTGTCGACCTTGGTATACCTGACGCTTCTCCTGCCCCCATTGAGCTCCTCAACGGAAATAATCCATTCTTTACGAACGTCGGCGCGACAAATAACCAATACTATTGGAGCCAGGATCTTCGGGTTTTTACAATCACGCCCCAACTACAGATAATCAACCCCGCGACGAACACTCCTTACCCGCAATTGAACGATCCCAATCCAACGCCAGACTACCTCGCTTTTCCGACACTCATCACCAGTAGCAATACTAAGTTAGCTACCACAGATCCCTTCATATATATAACAAAGCTGTTGGGTTGGCTCAACGGCAATCCGAAGTATTACACTCCTATCGCTCCCGGAGCCGCGGATCCGTTAGATACGCTCCTTCCAGACCAAGGGAATGCTTTGACCAACGCGTCTTCCGTGACGCCGTTCAACGTCGATTCTAGTGGGAATCAATATTTGAACTACAATTTCGCAATTGCTCGTGTCCGACTCTTCGGCACCTCTGGAGCGACGACCGACGACATAGTTCGTGTTTTTTTCCGCTGGTTCACCACGCTCAGCAATGACACATCCTACAACACCAGTACGACATATCAAAGCACCCTTGACAGTACCACTGGCCTACCGATCGCTCCAGAGCTCGGGTTAGATGGGACGACGATTTGACACTATACCCTTCTACGCGACCGGTACCTTCGAGAGTGATCCGAATTATTCGATGAACGTTGATTATCCCGTTCCCGGCTCCAGCTTCACCTCCAGCATCAACGCTCAGACAATCACAATTCCAGAGGGTTTGGACCAGGTATATGCATACTATGGATGTTACCTCAACGTCTATGATATGTCGGTTACGGTTAACAAAATTCCGATTCCGCTGCTTCTTCCTGCCGGCCATCATTGCCTTGTTGCTCAAATTGCCTACGACGAAGCACCCATTTCTCCTCCAACTTCTGCATGGACTTGCGAAAATTGCGACAAGTTGGCACAACGGAATATCAACATAACCCCGTCAGATAATCCCGGGCCGGAGTCTGCACATAGAATCCCGCAAACTTTCGACACTGTTCCTACACCCGCGTATACAGATGTTACCGGCCAGTTGTTGAATTATCAGGCAGAGCTGATGATTGACTGGGGCAACACTCCAGTTGGCAGTGTCGCCACTATTTATTGGCCTCAGGTCGATTCCTCAACCGTCTTATCACTTGCAAAACAACTTTATTCAACTCAACAATTGACTGCGGCCGACGCTCACACAATTCAAGTTACCGTGAATGCAGGATTGACATTCGTACCCATTCCCCCCGGAGGCGATCAATTCTTCGCCGGCGTACTTACTGTGGATCTTCCCCTTGGGGTTGTACAGGGAGAAGAGTTCAATATCGTTGTACGTCGCATCTTATACGGATATCCATTTCAAACTCCCCGGGATTCCGAAAGCTCTTCGAGTTCGGTTCGTTGGCGCTATGTCACCGGCACGTTTCCAATTACCATTCCGGTCAGTAATTCTTTGAAATTGCTTTGGCGTGAAGAACAAGCTCTCGCAATTCTAAAATGGAGACTCGAAAATTGGTCACCTACTAGCCGCTGGTATCCCGTTCTCTTACGATATATTTCGGTTGTGGCTGGCCGTGTGAACGGATTCGGTGGGAATGCCGGATCTGTTACTGCTTCGCCACCTGGGGTATTTCCAATTGGTCCCTCGGGGCCTGTAATTGTACCACCACCGGCATCTCAAACGGAATATACAGGAAAAGTCATTGGAATGATTTATGATCAGTTTGGGGATTTCGAGGGATTTGAGTTGCTTGTTGAGGGTGGGAGTAAGATGAAATTTCGTGGTCGAGAGGATAGGATTGAGTCTTTGATCCGATTTGCTTGGGAGAAGAGGGTGGTGATTACTGTCGTTGAGAACGGTTCGTCGGATTGGCCGTCTTCTATTATTCTCCGTCAAGTCTGGTAAACTTGGGGACTTATCTTTTAGCCTCCAATTGTTGAGGTAGTATGGATTACAATTTTGTTTGGTTTTTTTAGTTTTTGTGTCGCTGCAAGCTGCTGGCAGTGGTCTTTCTTCAATAGTTGTTACTATTTTCAAATGGGAATATATTTCTAAATCGGAAGTTTGAACTGTATTTGATCTCGTCAACTTATCTTCCACAATCTAGAGCTGCTGTTGAAAGCACGCAGTGACCATGCTGATTTCGATTGGTGAGAGCGAGGCGATCTGTTTAAATCAATTTTAATATCGATCAGGGGTTTAAAATTAAGTTCGCCAATGTAGGATGCCCTGTAATATTCCGTGCAACAAATGCGCTGCATAATTGGGCAACCATCTGTATTCTAGGCGAAAACTATTTTCGCGCGTTGCAGCGGATTTTCAAAGTCGGTCTCACTCGAAACACAGAATTTCTCCGCCAAAATGCACTTATATAGCCGGGACCGGCTCCAAAATCTTTGTCATAACACAAAGCCATCTATGCTCGATCAATCAAACCATCTGAGATCGTCCATTCACCGATACGGATTCTGCTGAATTCAACTTCAGATCCGATTTTTAAAAGACGTTCAATCTTTTTCTGATCTGCGGCCTATTACTACTTCAGATACTACCTAGTTCCGGCAATCTGACACCATCTTGTGCCTTTATTTGTCGGGTTCGCGATTTCGAAGTGGAAATACATAAGCTCTATTAGATATGTTACTAGGTTCTAAATGAATAGGGTCACACGACCTTTGGCTACCTCGTACCTTCTTAAATTTTCATTACCCGAAAGATTACATCCAAGAACGGTTCTATAAGGGAATAGCAGGTCGTTGGAGGGATCCAACCATCTCTATAACTATCAACACTATTGAAACATTGATCGGAAGCAGACGTTTCAGCGGATTAGCTCCATTAACCCCGGGGCCGATTTCATCTGACAATATACCATATATTGACTAGTTATGCTCATAACGATATCGCAACGACCGCTAGTACTAGATATATTCCTACGGAGAGAATTCAATTGTTCCCAACACCATTTTCGCCTCAATAACCCTTCAACGCTGAATCGCCTTCCAAAACAAAATCGAACTCGTAATAACACTTGGTAAGACCCATACCATGTAAAACCCTACGTTCACATTTTCCGGCTTGGTCTCCTCTGCCGTTGTCGTCTCATCTTTTTCGGAATCCTTTTTGCCAGATAAAACTGCCCGTCAGATCCATTGACAAATTGACTTACTTTCAACTGCAGCTTCGTCTACACCTTGCAAGGTTTCTTGTCCCCATTCCCCTGCGGCTTCCAAGGCATCAGCGAGAACGGCGACAAGTTCTCCGCAGGTAACATGGCCGACTGGTGTAGCAACAAGGCTCGACGCCACCAGGCGTGCAGATGTATATAGATCCCTTGCGATTCCACTTTCCGATTTCGAATGTAACAAAGAAGCCTTCGCGAAATTCGTGGCGACTACTGCATTTGTGATATGAGGCTCCGGCATCTGCTCTACTGCTTTCGCCGCCCATTTGAGTGACGCGTCAAGGTCTTCGTGTAAACCTCGGAATTCGTATTTGATTCTCAATGCTACGCCCAAATTATGATATGCCCAAGACCGAGCTGGCGCCCCACGTTCACCAACTGTATCGACAGCCAACCGAAATGACTCAATAGCTGCTTCTATACTCTCGTTCTCTGGCCGAGTAGAGAACTTAGTCAACAACACTAAGCCGCGCAGTATATGGTATTCGGGCTTTTTCCACTGCCTGTCGTTCCATCGAACTGCAAGTTCCGAATAATTTAGCGCCTTCTCCAGATCGTCGGTTTCTTTGTCCTTTTCGAACTTTTTCCGATAGGCAGTAGACAACATCCGCGCATACTCGGCTCGTTCCTCTTCACAATCCCGCTCCTCGCTGGCTTGGAATGCTTTCGTCGAGAGATCCACAGTGTCCTGTAGGCAGTGAATGCAACCGGTGTGATCATATTTCAATTCAGCAACTTTGGCAAGTTCCAACATATAACTTCTCCAGCTTGGAGACTCCATAGGTTCCAAGGACACCGCAGCCTGCAATACGTCATAGGCCCTGGTGAGGTATCCATAATCACGTGTCCGTTCATAGATAATTCGAAAAGCGAAAGAGAGAACTAGACCTCCTGAAGAAAGATGAATAGAGGCCTGTTGAGTCGAGAGCTGTTGAACCCCGTCCTGTGCTAACGATGCAGCTTGCCGAAGTCCTTCGAAGTCGCCAGTTTCTTCCATGCGTCGCAGCAACGCTTCGGCGAGATTTCTTTTGTATAAACCGATGCTCTGTGGACCCAAATTTGTACGTTCCAGGAGTTTTTGGAGTTCTTGGATTCCTTTGTCTAGATTTTCGACCAATCCACTTCGACCATATTCACTGTTTAAAACAATCGCGAAGCTATTCACAAAAGCGTCATTTAGAGGGCAATCCTTCAGCGCGGCTTCAGCCCAGAGAATGGATTCTTTGGCATCTTCGACCATATGGGTACATTCGTAGAGCGTGGCCAACATGAATCCGAGGGAGAACTTAGAATCCGCTCTCTGTATGAAACTGCCATTTTCAAGGCCCCATCTTGCTATTTCAATTGCGTATTGCAAATCCTTAATTTGACCCTTCTTCGAGTATCGCCGAAAACAGGCAAAGGAGAGGAAATTACCGTAGGAAGGAACGTCGATGTAATCAGGGTCCACGCTGTAGAATAGGGCATCGGAGAGTGTAATTGCGGTATCCAAACTGTCTTCATCATCCGTAGCCTGGAATCGGTCGAAACATATTCGAGCGATACGATACAATACTTCCGCCATTTCGAAGTCCATTTTACTGTCGTTCGACCGGTCCGACAACGGGGCGACCCGATCTTTGAACTTTTGGAGTTCGTCAGTGTCGAGGGCCTTCCCGCTTAGCTCCGAGATTCTTATCGCGCTGTCACAAAGACGGCACCACACCAACATTCCCGCCGGGTCCTCGTATCCAGAGTTCTCCAGACTTTCAATATATTTTCCTTTTGCCGAGAGAGCATGACAGACAGCTTCCATGGTCGTCGAAGCTCGGGAAGAGAGATTTAGATAGCCATGACCAAGATTTGCGTCCCACCAGGACGTGTTTGGAGCTTTGGTTTTGGTTGCTAGTTTGGTTAATGATTGGATATCTGGTTCTTGAGAGGTGTCTCGTTTTTTCGCTTTGTTATCGAGAGCAACCACAATATTGAACGCCATGTTAGAGGATGCAGAATAGCTCGGATTGTCCAGTAACCACACATCGGCAGCCGCGCGACTAATGATGCTGCTTAAAGTCGATTCATTATTTTCTATTTGCGCTTCATCGGAACCGGGCATCTGCGGGACCAGATTGATCGGGTTTTGGCCAGCACCGGCAGCAACGCGCAGAATTAGCTTATGCGCTTTCAACCAATCCACAAGGTCCCCTACCCCACCCAATACCTCGTTATAAGTTGTCCACAGCTTACCCCATGCGTGAGTATAGACAAGCATATACTTGATCCAATTCACTAGGCTGTCATGCTGAAGGAACTTGATGAGAACGTCTTTCAGAGCCTGCATTGTTTGCGAGTCTAAATGACAAGCACTGCGTAGGTGTGTACGCCAATTAACGGCGCAGAGGAAAAACGGATGACTCCTTCCTAACATCTCTTCGATATCCGCGCGACCGAGGAGCCGGTCAGGAAAGTGCACTTTCCGTTCTCGAGCAAGGTATGAGAGAAGAGTAGTAGCAATTAAAGCATTCGTTCGGTCCAGATCGATTAAGAAAGAGGCAGGGACCGAATTTTGGTCGGTAATAAAGCGCCTGAAAGTGGATTGATGAGCCAGGCTGATTCTCTCCTTATCCGTGCTATCTGTCTCAGAGACAACCTGTACGAAGCACCCACAACGCTTCAAAGCTATTTCGAGATCTGCAGGTTTCGGGATATTGTCAATTGTAATATCGGGATCTCGACAAAGCGCAATTCCCAAGCGGAGTTCCATCATCGTAAGGTCCCTCGATGCGATCGTGACCCATTGTAGAATTTCCACGATAGGGACCACTTCGATCTTTCTCAATTTAGTTGCCATGCCATTGAACACCTTCCGGTAGAGATCATCAATTTCCTTTGGCGCTTCCTCGGCCATCAGCGACTTCAACTGTTCGTCTGTGGCCCATCTGAAACACTCGAGCATTAAATAAACCCATAAAAACATCCCGTGGCTGTGTTCTCGAAAATACTGAATAGCGTCAACCTTGACAGCTTCGAAGGTCTGAGCCACTCTGGAATCCGCCGACAATGTCTGTCTAACATACGCATCGATGTTGTCTGCGTTTTCCCCGTAAATTGTGGCTTTGGGTACATTCTCGAATGCTCGGGAGATCTGCGGCGTCTCGCGGCTTGTGATGAGGAGTTTGATAATGGGAACTCGAGGTTCGTTTGATCGAATTACTTGGTCCAGCTTTTCGAAGAGATGGAGGAGTGTGGGCAGCTTATCATCGGAGCATTCATTTAGGCCGTCTACCAAGAGAATGATTGTGCCCGTCGAGCATAAAGAGCCAAGGACAGGAATTAGAAGCACGTCGACAAAATCAGATAATGCAGCAGAACCGTCTGCTATCGAAGAATTGGTGTCACAGATATTTTGTATCAATTCCCTGCTGTCATTCTTGTCTCGTGTAACCTGATACAAAAACGTTCGAATGAGTTGGCTTGCATCCTGAAGGAGTGTATTATCCTCCGTGCAGAAGAAGTATGAAACTGTGCTCGACGGTTGCCTGACCTTCAACTCTTGGGACAAGTAAGCTGTAAGGACCGATTTCCCAATCCCTGCTGTCCCGTAGATCCAGAGCGTTGAGCTTTGTTCACTGGCAAGCCATCCCTGAAAAGCGTGATGTTCGAAAACCCACGACGGTGACGTGGACTCTTTGAACCCAAGCGCATCTCGGTCTTGACGATCAAGATACTTTTTTCTTTGCGCATTGACTGCCTCAAGTGACGATGACAACCAGTGGTCGATTCGATCGGCTTTGAAATGTTCTCATGATGTTAGCAAACTCAGCATTTGGTATTACTTTTTGTTGGAAGTTGATCAATCTTTTTACTTATCACTTCCACTTGCACCCAAAGTTCTGCTTGTATTTCTACTCCGAGAGCAATGATTGAAGATTCGTAGATTTTCTTTGCTACCCTGATTTTCTGTTCTGCCACCCGAACGGGATAAGGTTTGAAGAGAGCGCTCACATAATTCCCTAGCAGTCAGAGCGAATCGTTAAAATGTTTTACTTGCATAAGACCGGGGTAGGTATTTGAGAGCCATAGCGAGATATTCGCAGATGGAACTACATAGATCGAGGGCCGCATTTTCGCAATTCTCCAACTGCTTTGACTCAAGTCCAACTGGAAACTTCTTCGTTACATGAAGAGATTCTAGCTCCTTCAATAGCGTTTTCAGTGTTTCGTCTATGGCAGCCGCACGGCCACCGACTTCATATGCCGTCTACTGTGAGTCAGTCGCAATGGAGTGTAATACCTCTGCTAAAGCTAGCAGCCCGCCGCAAACAATTCCCAAAGGGTTAAGACCAGATATCTAGAGCAATAAATAAGGATTTGATAGTGGACTTACCTCAGCGCCGTCTTTGGCGACACCCAACAGCGTCCTCGCAAAAGGATAGACTTCTCGGTACCATCTGGAGGCTGTAGATGTCACAAGTTGCAGACGACTACGATTCGCTGGATCCAGTGCCTCTCTTCGTGATGATAGGTAACCCTCCAACGTTTTTTCAATTTCCGCAATCTTTGCGTCCACATCGGTTGTAGAATCGAAATCAGGAAAAGCGAGGCCCCGCAATTGGCCGCAAGTCCTCTTTGGGATGCGTTTGAAAAGACGTTGGCTTGCCTCTCGGAATTCACGTTCCGCCCTTTTCTTACTCATCTTTCCAGCAATTAACCTTGAAGAAGTAACTATTCAGAGTCACGCTTTGTCCAGAGAGACGCAAAGACGAAGCTGAAGCGAAACGTTTGTCTTGGAATGCGCTTTTATAAAGTTCCGGTCGGCGGCGAAAGGCCGGAAATCATGCGACAACCCCCATTCCTGCAAGCCAATCAACTTCAACTGTATCAAAAACTCTAATTTTCAAGTGGATTTTGCAACCGACGAATCCACGCTTTCCAGTCTTCCACAAAATTCTGTATCTTAACTTGAGCTAGTTATGGTGCTAGATGCCAGATAAATGTCTCTTTCAGCACGTCTATTTGCTCCTCCATCATTTTCATCACCAACTCCACCAAAACCCTTCAACTTTACCCCTCTTGACTCAGTTCCGCTTTTTATTACTCAAACGCTTCGATTCAGCTTTCGCAGCAGTCCAGGGTAAGCTAAGTCTTCCGGCGGGGAAACATAAAGCCCAATTTTAGGTTCTGGTCGATTTCTTTGATGGAGGTCAAAGTAATAAGGTTTGGATTTACCGCATTACAGCGTACAAAATTGCCACTGTCCATCGTCGGCTGTCACACGCAGTTTTCAAAAGTTACATGACGCTTGGTCATTGGTCGCCCATGCTCCATATTTCCCCGTTAGAATCGAGTGCATATGGTGAGGATAGTCAACAAAAAGCAGGGTATAAGCCCGTTGAAGATATTTCTATAATTGGAAGTTTGGAAGATCTCATCAAGCTATCTACCACACTCTAAAATCAGTGGTGGGCAGGACGCAGCGACTCGTCACAGACCATTCTAATTAATTTCGATCCATGCGAAAGAGGTAATTTGTTGAAATTATTTAAAGTTCACCAATGTAGAATGCCCTGCAATCCCGTGCAGCACCGTGCTGCGTAATTGGGCGGTCACTCCGCACAATTTGGGTGGGGCAGTCAACAGCCGATGAGTCGAAGAGCAAAAATAAGTTAAGGTTCAGGAGGCCATACCGAGCAGTGTGCCATGCAATGCGAAGGAGTTATCTTGTGGATTCTCGCAAAGCAAGTCCGGTTTATCTACAGCCCGAACACGACGTCGCAACTCTTGATACGCAATTTTCAGAGACCTATAACGCCAGTACCACCTATTCTGAGATAAAATGTCCAGTCGTTCCAGAATCCTAGCCCTTCGCATTTCTATTTTGCTCGCATTCGTATTTGCAATACGAGTCGCCCATGGTCTTCCTATATCTCTCCAGGAAAGAGACGAGGTCGTCTGCACCGCTGCGGATTGGCAAACAGTCATCATCTTCCTTCTCCTCAATTATGCAACTCATGCCTCGACAGTAAAAGCCTTCCCGGGGGATACACTGTACGACATGGGAGCATGGTCAGTAGCTGCACTCCTTGCCCCCTACTCCGGTATTGTACGAGGATGTGCTTCCATTCTACGCGGAAGAATCTGGGGCGACAATCAACTGAACAACGCTCTCCGCGCCGGTGCCTTGTGTGCTCTCGTCCGAACTGACAGTTGGAAACCCGACAAAAATGAAACCGTCGCTGGTTGCAAAATATCTGGGATCACTTCAACAACGACAGGCGGCACAATTACCGCTTCACTTCGATTCAAGCCGCTCAGCGAGGAAGAATCAAATCCCTTTGATCCCAGGGGACCTATTCTCCCGGACAGACGCGTAATTCAGGGTCAATTTATTCTCCCCGAGGGATATCAGTTCGAGATACTACCCAACTACGTCAGTGTTGTCCCTCTGTACGGCGTTGAAACTTCTCCCGAACTGGACTCGGAGACCAAAGGAAAAGTGGCAATATCCAACTCGCAAAATGTCATAAAATCAATTGCCTCAATTATACAACTTGGTTACGCCATGGTCACGCTCTACCGTACTAGAGGGGATCAAATCGAGCAATATGGCTATGCAGCATTTGGTTTGACGGTTCTACAATACGCGGTCATGTCACTGGTGAACCTTTTGGCCAACATCCTCACTCCTGATTATCCCGCCCTTTGTATGGTGCGTTCGGAGATTATGGAAGAAGCGGAAGGAAGGGGAGGGAAGTTTGATGGAATGGTAGGGAGAATTGAGATGGGTGATGGACCACAAGAAAGTGGGGGAAAGATTTACGATCTACACCTGGATGCGGTCGATAATGACACGTCCGACATTACGAATCCCGAGACTAGAGAAGAAGATAATACGGTCATTGCGAGTTACTCTACGGATCCGAACAGAGCTGTCAGTGAGAAGAATGCGCATGAGGTTCAACAAAAAGAGGCGGATAAACTAGTTGGGAAAACACTAGTAGAGGCTTTCAAAGAGGGCTGGCAGGAGGCTAGGCGGGATTCTTGCGAGGCCAAGAGGACTAGAATCTCGGTCACATTTAATGACCCTGGCCACCTTGTTCATGGTCCTAAAGAATCGAAACCTGTGGTCATAGTCCCAGCAGCCGGACGATATGCGAAGTGGCAGCCGACTTCTAGACTGGCAGAAGTGTATTTCTATTGTGCGATAGTGGCAGGGCTTGCGGCACTGATCACACCTTGGATAGTAATTGCAGCTTTGACCCGTTTTCAAAACGGCAGTAGCACCAAGGCACAACGCGGATGGACCATCTCTTGGCTCGTTCTGGGACAGTTTTGTGGATTTGCCCTTGTTATGGTAGTTTCGCAACAGCTCCCAGAAGAAAAGTACTGGGAGGTCTTTATGGTAGTTGCTGGGGCATTGACGTACAGTATTGCTAGTATTGGAGGCATGGTTGTAGTTGTGCAAATGATCCTGGCATTCGGTTCTTGTGTTTTGGTCTAAGGAGTACGTCGTGGATTCACTGATGAATTTGTGCTATTTGTGACAGTTTGGTGATGGAGTAACTTGTTGTATGTCTAACCAGAGCTAGGCTGACGTTCATTATGCAGGTGCTGTTTCTTCATTGTTTGTTAATGTTGGTATTCATATCAATTTCTTTCAACTCCAAATAATTCTACTTTTGCAATTCACATCTCCAGATTTTGATCGGAAGAGCCCCTCTCCTCGCCACAAAAGCATCTTGATAATACGGTTCCTTATCCTCCACAAGTTCAGCATCAAATCGCCATACAAACCTTGCAATTACAAGTCTCAATTCAATCAGAGCCAAAGGCTTTCCAATGCAACTTCTCGGTCCGTAACTGAAAGGTATCCATGCAGCTCGGTTACAGGTCTCTTGCCCCTTTTCGTTGGGAATCCATCTCGTTGGAATGAAATCATCTGGATGTGAAAAATGCCGGGGATCATGCATAATGCCGTAAGTTGGTGTACTCACAACAGTGCCGG